>Ga0308157_10002810_pt1 | contig 27134 bp, 21 predicted proteins | sample PhyBR1_FD_201035 | JGI IMG/M metagenome (GOLD analysis project Ga0308157, IMG submission 201035) | Phyllosphere microbial communities from UC Gill Tract Community Farm, Albany, California, United States - DLSLB.R1 | ecosystem: Host-associated > Plants > Phyllosphere > Unclassified | place: USA...
CCCCGTTCACACGATTCCTCTGTAGTTCAGTCGGTAGAACGGCGGACTGTTAATCCGTATGTCACTGGTTCGAGTCCAGTCAGAGGAGCCAAATTTGAAAAGCCTGCTTTTAAAGCAGGCTTTTTCCGTTTCTGGTGAGACAGTCTGGAGGCCTTTGAAGAGGCCTCTTTGTCTGGTCAGAATATGTCTACGGCTGTGAATCAGTCCAGAATGTTATCGTTAAACACGTCCAGATCTCTTACCAGATCGTCAATAAGCTTGGTTAACGGTTGTAATCGAACCGACGGCTGGCTGAAATTAAACTGACCCAGCAGCAATTGTCTGAGTTCTGTCTGAGTAAAGGTGAGGTCATACATAGACTGCAACTCTTTAAGCCAGTCTGATGTGTAAATACGTTTAAGCTGTGCCAGATAATCCACCACTGCTATCATGTTCTCATAACGATCATCAAGCGCAAACGTCTCATTTAGCTCCTTTAGCGCATCAGATTTTCCCACCAGGAAACGCTGTTTTATCTTTACGTTTAACACTTGGTAATTTGAGAGCGCAATAACTCTGTCGCTATCGGATAAACAAAACTGAAAAACTGAGTCAAGAGTTTCATTCATGGGATGGAAATGCTCAAGTTTCTTTTTGCTTTTCTTCTTATTACAAACAGCGCATACCGGGACAAAGTTATAGATGTTCAAGGCATAATAGCTGTAAGTTGATTTATCCAAATAATGATCAAGCTCACCGTAAAATTTTTTAGTAACATCCAGAAAGGCTTTATCACAGTATGGGCAAACAGGGGTATTTAATGCTCCGGCAAAACGCGGTGCTGAAACTGAATCTCGAAAACAAGTATAATTTTCTTTCATCCAGTCATCAAAAACCACTTTATAAGCCGCAGGTAGACTTGTAAGCGCCTTCTCAAAAGAAACGCTTTGTGCACTCAATACTTTTTTTTGCCATGGGGAAATTAGAACTGCAGCTCTCACGCATGAAAACTGCGGATTCTGAAGTATACTTCGCAACTTTTTAAGTTTATCAGACGATGTTTTACATTTCTGCATTTCGGCGATAGCGTTGTTAAATGCCAGATAATTTTCCTTTATCCCTGCGAAAAAAACGGCAATTATAGTATCCCTCAGTATATCCTTTCCTCGTGATGGTCTGTTGAATCCTTCGAAGAATTTACTTCGCACGCACCATTCAAGAAAAGCCGTATCATTTCTCACTAAGTTTTCCTCTGACCATAGCACGCTGTTCATCCGTCAACTGTGAGATAAAGTGTTCAATTTCACGTCTCTCCAGCAGAGCGGGTTTGTCCAGTTTGCGTTGAAGCGCGTACGTCACAACAGGCTCTCCGACTTCAGATATCAAAAAACGTAATGTTGTTTCATCTATATCCGGATTCTTCAGCGCATCTCGTATTTTTTTGCTGGCAAACTCTCCAACGGATTGCTCCACAAAAAAGCGATGTTTATACAAATCATGAATATTACTTCCAAATGTTTTACCCAGCTCTTCAGGGCCTGGCGCAACGGGTATGACACTTGCCCGGGGCAAATCTGAAATTACTATCGGGTTGTGGCTGGAGATGATGAGCTGAAAATAAACGTCTGGATAGGCAGACAGTATATCAAGCACCGTTTTAATTAAACGTGCCTGTCGTTTAGGATGTAAATCAGAATCTGGTTCATCAAGCAGTAGCTGAATGTTTTTAGATTTTAGTCGGGCGTCCTCAGCTTTACGTTGTAGCGTAGCATAAAGATCAACGAGCTTCCATTCTCCCGTGCTGAAGGGCGGATCAATCGTAAACCGACATTCGGGGACCTTCTCCCTCATCAGCATCATTATTTTCAGCAAAACAGGAAGAACATGGTTAAACGGTTTCTCATAATTTTCGGAAGGACCAAACTCGTACCGCACGGTACCTTTTTGACTACTACGGCCTTTTTGAATATATGATAAGAATTTCACCAATGCATAAGTGTCGATTAAAAAGAGAGATTGACACAATGGATCAAATTTCTCCAGCAACTCAAGTATTTTCGCATTTGAATTAAGTTGAACAATATCTTCAAGCAGTTCCATACGCTCAGGAATGATATCCAGTAGCTGTAATGATACATTAGCCTCTTTCCAGAAACCTGTGTTTTCTTCGGCATAACTCACCATCAACCAAAAAAGCTTCAATACAACAAGCGAAGCCAAATAAACGTTCTTCGAGAAGCGCTGATTGACTTGTTTTATTTTTACATCTACTCCCTGAAAATGTTGATACCAGGAAGCCTGAACACGCCAGGTATAAAAGCGTGGAGCGATACTCTCCCTTAGTTCAAAATAATCCATTGCCTGGTAGGCATGATAAATTTCATAGGGAGCTGCATAGCTATTATATCGACGGCGTTGCGCAATCGATAAATCGTGGCGGGAAATTTTACTGAACGCAACGCTCAACTGAACGTTATTTGATGCGTAATACCAGGTGTTAGCGATAGGTGTTGATGATATAGATTCACAGTGGAGCGCCATTGAGCCAACGACGTCATTGCAACGCGCTTTCCATAAATTGATAATCACACCCTGTTTTACCTGTATCACATACAGACACGCTGAATGTTTAAAGATATAGGTGAAAGCCTGTCGCATTGCCTGCTCGCCAGTATCTACACGCTGCCCCCGCTCTAATTTCATCCCTGTTAGATTTAGAATGCCCATGACAGCAGTTTTACCGCTGCCATTTATTCCAGTCAGGCAGACCACTTCAGCATTGACGCCAAAAAAATTGACCGGAACAGCGTCATCCCGGGGAGAAACTTCTATAACGGATTTTTCCTGATTAAAGCGATATCGATACTGTAAGGAAAAGTCATAGGTCTGGTCGGTAATATTGCGCCAGCATTCAATACAGAGAGAAAGTGCACTCATTAGCTTTTCCTTGCGGAAGGGGAAATACGTCAAGAATATCATCAACTATTTATCGTTGTGTATTAAATTTGCCCCTTACTCCCTGATTCTGGGGAGTCAAATTTGAAAAGCCTGCTTTTAAAGCAGGCTTTTTGCTTTTCTGTGCCTGGAAAGATGGCCCTCACATGCCAATCTTAACCGGCATCCCCGACCGCCGTTCCAGTTCGGCTCCTGCCCCCTCGTTTATCAGCTGCGTCCGCTGCGCGGCGGAGATGGGCAGCGGCACCTTCCGGGTTGATTCAAACTCCGCACGGTTACGTGATAATGGCTCGTGAACCTCCACCCAACGGCTGCCGTCCGGCTCCGTGGTCATTTTTACGGGCCGATCGATAAGCTGCACGCGGGTTCCCACGGGAACGTTATCGAAAAGATACTTGATGTCGTTATTACGCAGACGAATACAGCCCTGACTCACCCGCAGCCCGATGCCGAAATTCGAGTTTGTGCCGTGAATGGCATACAGCCTGCCGATATAAATCGCATACAGCCCCATCGGGTTATCCGGCCCGGCGGGCACGAATGCCGGCAGCGTTTTCCCTTCTGCCGCATAGGCACGGCGCGTATTCGGCGTTGGAGACCAGGTTGGCCCCTCCTGCTTACGCTCAACGGCCGTCACCCAGTTACGCGGGGTTTCACGCCCGGCCTGACCGATGCCGATGGGCAGCACTTCAACGGTGTTACCGCCTGGCGGGTAGTAGTAGAGGCGCATTTCTGCCGCATTCACGATAATGCCCTCGCGGACGGTGTCAGGCAAAATCAGCTGCTGAGGTATCACCAGCCGGGTGCCGGATTTGGGCAAAAAAGGATCCACGCCCGGGTTTGCTTCCAGCATATTGCTTAGCCCCTGCCCGTACCGCGCGGCAAAGGCTTCCAGAGGCAGCTTGTTGCCCTCGGGAACGGTGATGATAATCGGGTTTCCCACCAGACGACTGCCTTCCGGCGGAAGCGTATAGGTTACAGCAAACGCACCGGGTACAGCGGCACACAGCGTAAGGACGAACCAGGTAAGTCGAATCATAGTTTTCTGCGCTCAAAAAAGAGAAAGCCCGGACTCAGGCAGGCTTTCTCAGTTTACGCTATCACGCCTCGGTTTTGCGCCACCTGCGCGTCAGCACTTTCTCCGCCTCGACAATAAGGAACATCACAAAACCAATCAGCAAGGTGATGACCCAGTAGCGGAACGGCAGCGCTTCGGTGCCAAACAGCATCTGCATGAACGGTGCGTAAATGATAAGAAGCTGTAGCGCCAGCAGTACGCCGCTCACGATCCAAATCCCTTTGTTCGCCAGCAGGCCTTTGCTCAGCGAGAAGCCGTCATTAACGCGGCAGTTGAGCATGTAGAACCACTGCGCAGTGACCAGGGTTTGCAGCAGCACGGTGCGGATAAATTCTGCCGAGTAGCCGCGCGGCTGTAGCCAGGCTTCCAGCACGAAGGCGCTGATGGCAATCATCAGACCGACAAACACCACGCGCCAGATGGCATAGCCGTCCATTACATGGAGATTCGCCTTTCGCGGTGGCCGGTTCATGATGTCCTTCTCACCCGCTTCAAACGCCAGGCCAAAGGACAGCGTTGCCGACGTCGCCATGTTCATCCACAGGATCAGAACCGGCGTCAGCGGGATCAGGTTCCCCGCCAGCAGCGCGATGATGATCAGCAGAGCCTGCGCGATGTTGCTGGGGATAACGAACAGAATGGTCTTTTTCAGGTTGTCGTAAACCCGGCGTCCCTCGTGCACCGCGCTGGCAATGGTGGCAAAGTTGTCATCCGTTAACACCATGTCGGCGGCTTCCTTGGTCACTTCAGTCCCCTTAATCCCCATGGCGATACCCACATCCGCCCGCTTGAGCGCGGGGGCATCATTTACGCCATCCCCGGTCATGCCCACGACTTCCTGTTTACTTTGCAGAGCCTGCACAAGGCGGAATTTATCCTCCGGGCTGGTTCGGGCGAAAATATCGTACTGCTGTGCGGCGTCGCTCAGCTGACGATCGTCCATCGCCTCCAGCTCACGTCCGGTGATAGCGCTTGCGGCGTTACCAATCCCCAACATTTGCCCAATGCTCATGGCCGTTTGCGGGTGGTCACCGGTGATCATTTTGACGCGGATCCCGGCCTGCAGACAGTCGGCAATGGCGGTAATGGCCTCCGGACGCGGCGGATCCATCATTCCTGCGATACCCAGCAGGATCACGCCGTCATGCAGGTCCGGGTGATCCAGCTCGCGTTGTCCCTCGTGGGCAGGTTTCCAGGCCGCAGCCACCATGCGCAGCCCCTCACGGGCATACTCTTCAATCTTCCCTTCCCAGTAAGGCTGATCGAACGGCTGCAGCCCGTCATTCGTCTGCTGGTACTGGCAGAGGCGGAACAGGACGTCCGGCGCGCCGGTGATTAAAATCACCTCTTCATCGCCCAGCCGGTACAGCGTGGACATGTATTTATACTGCGAATCAAACGGGATTTTACTGCGCATTTCGGTATCGAGCGGTGGGAGCGGGATTTTCGCCGCCAGCACCTTCAGCGCGCCCTCGGTTGGGCCCCCGGTGATTTTCCACAGCCCCTGCTCGTCTTTGATCAGCTGGCTGTCATTACAGAGATCAATGGTGCGCAGATAGCGTTCCAGCAGGGAACCCTGCGTCACGCTGACGGGCGTCGGGTCATCTACGGGGTGAATATTCCCCACCGGTTCGTAGCTGTCGCCCTCTACGCGATAGGTCGTGTCAGCGGTAATCACCGCTTTGACCGTCATTTCATTCATCGTCAGGGTGCCGGTTTTATCCGAGCAGATGACCGTCATCGCCCCCAGCGTTTCCACCGTAGGCAGCTTGCGAATGATAGCCTTGCGACGCGCCATGGCCTGTACGCCAAGCGAAAGGATGATGGAAATGATGGCCGGCAGGCCTTCCGGCACGGCGGCAACGGCGAGGCTAATAAGCGACAGCACCAGTTCAGAAACCGGCATATCCCGGAACAGGAGGCTAAAGACAAACAGCGCCACCATCATCACCAGGATAGTGATGAAGATGGTCTTACCGAGCTTATCCATCTGCACCATCAGCGGCGTGCGGTGTTTTTCAATGTCGGACATCATCTGATTGATGTGGCCCAGTTCGGTCTCGCCCCCGGTTGCCACCACCACGCCTTTACCGCCGCCGGAGCTAACGGTAGTGCCTGAGTAGAGCAGATTATACCGGTCACCTAAGGGCAGTTCCCCGCTTAACGCATCGCTGTTTTTCTCAACAACGGTGGATTCGCCCGTCAGGATGGCCTCCTCCACGCGAAGGTTATGCGCTTCAATCACGCGCAGGTCCGCAGGGATACGATCCCCGGCGCGGATCACCACGATATCTCCCGGAACCAGCGCCGTGGTGGGGATCGTTTCGTGATTCCCCTGTCGTACCACCACGGCTTCGCTGGAGAGCATATTGCGAATACTCTGCAGCGATTTTTCAGCATTGCTCTCCTGGATATGGCCAATCAGCGCGTTAATGATGGCAACCCCAAGGATCACAAACATGTCTACCCAGTGGCCCATGAAGAGCTTAAGCAACGCGGCCACCAGCAGAACGTAAATCAATACGTCGTTAAAATGCGCCAGGAAGCGCAGCCAGGCGGGTTTACCCTTTTTTTGCGGTAACGCATTCTCACCATGCTGCTGAAGTCGGGCTGATGCCTCTGTGCCGCTAAGGCCTTCCAGGGTGGAGTGAATATTCGACAGGGTTTCATCAACGGTTTGTTGATAATACGGACGTTCAGGTTTTCCTGTTTTCATCGTTCCTTCCTCAGGTTCTATTCAGAAATCACCTTGCTTTTATGTAATTAACGAATAACGAAAACAGGAACATGTGCGTAACGAACAATACTTGCCGCCTCCGATCCTAACAAATGGGTTTGAATATTTGGATTTCGCGAGCCGACAATAATCGCGCCGACGGTAAGTTCATCCGCCAGCTTAATAACCTCATCACGAACATTCCCGCTACGGACGTGGAGATGAACACGCTCTTCTGGCAGATTTACTTTTTTGACCAGGTCAGACAGCTTTTCTTTCGAATTATTAATCATATATTCATCCATTTTGCGCGCATCTGAAATAAAACCACGCGTCAGTTCGGCTGAAAATTTGGGCATGACGTGCAGCAAATGAATGTCACCCGATGCGCTTTGCGCCAGAAACTGTGCATGCTGCAACGCTTTATCCGCAAGGCTTGTCTCGTAGACATCCACCGGAACGAGAATGTTTTTATACATATCGAGCATCCTTTTTATAACCAACACGAGAGTGAATGAAGAAAAAAAACGCATTAAATGCAGGGGGTTGCCCTTAATGCCAGTTACGGTAAAAAAAGATGATTAACATTAAACGTAGCACAGGAATATCAGGTTTAGCGCTTCCCCACTGATAATGGTTATTTAACATTTATCTTTTCGCCGACTATGCTCATAGTCAGCTACCGCTTCCGGCTCATGGAGGAATGTATGTATGGTTTAAGCCTGATCCGTCTGGGTATGTTTATTGCGCTTGCCATTATCGCCAGCACGGCGATTGGTTTATTTACCTATATGGTCGTCACTGTTCTGGCAGAATAGTGTCACCCCTGTCCAGGTTATGGAATAAATAAAACAGTTATTTATTAGGGGAATACAGTGAACCGCTACCTCTCTCTTTTACCGTTCGTTTTGTTAACGCTCACGGCGTGCGACCCGAAACCGAAGCAAGACTCTCCCCTTCCCAGGATGGTAAAAGTGGCGGAGGTGACGGTTCCCGGTCACGCCCAGCAGCGCGTTTTCCCCGCCCGCATTGAATCGGGCGATGCCACAGACCTTTCCTTCAAGCGCGCAGGACAAATTGAAGCGCTCGATGTGCGTCAGGGCGCAGCCATCAAGCAGGGGCAACAGCTTGCCAGACTGAACGCCCGTGAAGCCCAGCAGCGGGTTAACGACAGACAAACGGCGGCGACGCTGGCCCAGAGGCAGTTCGATCGCTTCCAGACGCTGGCGGGCCGGCAGGCGATTTCGAAAGCGGAAATGGACGTGCAGCGTGCGAATCGCGATTCGGCGAATGCGGCGCTGCAGATTGCCCGGGAAGAGCTGAATCAGATGACGCTCGTCGCCCCCTTCAGCGGGACGGCGGCCAGCGTACATGTCCGAAATCATCAGGTGGTGTCCCCCGGACAGCCCATTGCCACGTTAACCCGCACCGACCTGCTTGACGTGGTGTTCAGCATCCCTGAAAACCTGTTTAAGACCTTTGATATCCGCAACGCGCAGTATCGGCCCGTGGTGAGAATTAACGCCATTCCGGATCGGGAATTTACCGCCGTCTACAAAGAGCACTCGGGCAGCAGCGACAGCAATACCCTGACCTGGCAGGTCATACTGACCATGCCGCGGCCAGATGATTTTCCCGCCGTCGGTGGCGTAAGCGGTACGGTGACCATCAATTTAACCAACCTCCCGGCGGGCGCGGGCGCTCAGGCGCTGGTCGTACCGGTTGAGGCAGTCTTTAACCCGGACAACAGCCCGCGCAATGAGCCGCACGTATGGGTCGTAACGGGCGAAGGCGACGCGCTCCATCTTGAAGACCGCAAGGTCAGCGTGGGACAAGTGAGTACTGAAGGCGTGGTGATCACCAGCGGTCTTAAGGCGGGCGAACGCGTGGTGGCCGCGGGCGTTGGGGAGCTCCATGCTAACCAGCCGGTGCGTATCTGGACGCGTGAACGGGGACTGTAATGGATATCTCTCGTCAATTTATCAATAACCCTGTTCGCGTCTGGCTAACGATCCTGCTGCTGGGCATCGGGGGGATTTTTGCCCTGTTGAATATCGGCAGGCTGGAAGATCCCGCCTTTACCATCAAAACCGCAGTGGTGGTCACCCACTACCCCGGCGCATCCGCTCAGCAGGTGGAAGAAGAGGTGACGCTTCCGCTGGAGAATGCCCTTCAGCAGCTGCCTTATCTGGACAACGTCAGCTCCATCTCCTCAAACGGTCTGTCGCAAATCACCGTTAACATCGCGTCACGCTATCACTCGAACGAGCTGCCGCAGATTTGGGATGAACTGCGCCGCCGCGTGAGCGATGCCTCGCGTCAGTTCCCGCCCGGCGTCGTCACGCCCTTTGTAAATGACGATTTCGGCGACGTGTTCGGCTTCTTCTTCGCCATGTCCGGGAATGAATTCAGTAACCCTGAACTGGTGAGATACGCGGAGCAGCTTCGCCGCGAGTTAATTCTGGTCCCCGGGGTTGCGAAGGTCGCTATCGGTGGGGCGATTAGCCAGCAGGTCAACATCGATATCTCCCTGACCAAAATGGCCGCGCGCGGCATTACGCTGAACCAGCTTTCCGCCCTGCTCAGCAGACTTAATGTCGTTTCCAGCGCAGGAGAAATCACCTCCGGCACCGAATCCATTCGCCTGCACCCGACCGGCGAGTTCGGGAATCTTGATGAACTGGCGGATCTCATCATCACGCCTTCCGGCACCGGGGCGGCGACGCGTCTGCGGGATATCGCCACGCTGTCGCGCGGGCTGAACGAATCGCCAGCGAGTATCTACCATGCCAACGGCAAAAAAGCCGTCACCATGGGCGTCTCGTTTATTCCCGGGGTGAACGTGATCGACGTGGGCCACGCGCTGGAGGCGAAGCTAAACCAGATGTCGGCGGAAAAACCGGCCGGCATACGGATAGACCTGTTTTACGATCAGGCCGCCGAAGTGGGCCATTCCGTTAACGGTTTTATTATTAACTTCCTGATGGCGCTGGCGATTGTCATCGGCGTGCTGCTGATCTTTATGGGCGTACGCAGCGGGATCATCATTGCGGTTTCTCTCGCCCTTAACGTGCTGGGCACGCTGCTGATTATGTATCTGTGTGGCATTGAGCTACAGCGCATCTCGCTTGGGGCGCTGATTATCGCCCTCAGCATGCTGGTGGATAACGCCATCGTGATTGTCGAAGGGGTGCTGATTGCCCGACAGCAGGGCTCCCCGCTGTTAACCGCCGTAAACTACATCATCCGCCGCTCCGCCCTGCCGCTGCTGGGGGCGACGGTGATTGCCATCCTGGCGTTTGCCCCTATCGGGCTGTCGCAGGATTCCACCGGGGAATACTGTAAATCCCTGTTCCAGGTGCTGCTGATTTCCCTGATGCTGAGCTGGTTCTCGGCGCTCACCCTCACCCCGGTGCTGATTAAGTGGTGGTTGTTTAAAAACGACAGCGCGCCCGATAAAACCGACGAGTCAGATCCTTACGACAAACGACTCTACCGCGCCTACCAGCGCCTGCTTAACACGCTGCTGAGCCATAAGGCACCGACGCTCATTGTGATGGCTGCGCTGCTGGCAGCGTCTGTCTGGGGCTTCGGCGCCGTACGGCAAAACTTTTTCCCGTCGTCTAATACGCCCATTTTCTTTGTCGACCTGTGGTTACCCTACGGTACCGATATCAGGTGGACTGAGAAAATGACCAGCGATATCGAAAAAACCATTAACGGCCAGCCTGGCGTGGAGACCACCGTCTCAACCATTGGTCAGGGAAGTATGCGCTTTATTCTGACCTACAGCGGACAGCGCCAGTACAGCAACTATGCGCAGATCATGGTCCGCATGGACGACCAGCGCAACATCTCCGCCCTGACGCGCCACGTGGACGAGTACATCGTGCGAAACTATCCGCAGGTCAACGCCAGCACCAAACGCGTGATGTTTGGCCCCTCCGGCGACAGCGCCATTGAGGTGCGCATTAAAGGCCCCGACCCTGACCGGCTGCGCCTGATTGCCAGCCAGGTGGACGATATCCTCACGCGCGACCCGGCCACGGGCAGCGTCAGGAACGACTGGCAAAACCGCAGCAAGGTGATCCGCCCACAGTACGTTGCCGCCCTGGGCCGCGAGCTTGGGGTAGATAAGCAGGACGTCGACAACGCGCTGGAGATGAACTTCTCCGGCAGCCGGGCGGGGCTGTATCGGGAAGGTAGCGACCTGCTTCCGGTCGTGGTGCGCCCGCCTGAGAGCGAACGGCTGGACGCCAGTCACCTGAACAACGTGCTGGTCTGGAGCCAGACGCGGCAGCAGTATATCCCGCTGAGTAACGTCGTCAGCCGCTTCTCGCTGGAGTGGGAAGATCCGCTTATCCTTCGACGCGACCGCTCGCGGGTGCTGACGGTGCAGACGGACCCGGACCCGCTGAGCCAGCAAACCTCCGGGGACATTCTCGCCCGCGTGAAGCCGCAAGTAGATGCCCTTCCCCTGCCACACGGCTACAGCATCGAGTGGGGGGGCGACGCGGAAAACTCCAGCGAAGCGCAGCAGGGGCTATTCACTACGCTACCTCTCGGGTATCTGGTGATGTTTGTCATTACGGTGCTGATGTTCAGTTCGGTGAAAAATGCGGTCGCCATCTGGCTGACTGTACCGCTGGCGCTGATTGGCGTCACGCCGGGATTTTTACTTACCGGCATTCCCTTTGGCTTTATGGCGCTGATTGGTCTGCTGAGCCTGAGCGGAATGCTCATCCGCAACGGCATCGTGCTGGTGGAAGAGATCGAACAGCAGAAAACGCAACAGGATCAGCACAGCGCGATCGTGTACGCCGCGACCTCGCGTCTGCGCCCCATCCTGCTCACCGCGTTTACGACCGTACTTGGCCTGGCTCCGCTGCTGCTGGATGTGTTCTTCCAGAGCATGGCCGTTGTGATTATGTTTGGACTGGGGTTTGCTACAATCCTGACGCTGCTGGTACTCCCCGTGATCTATGCGTGTTTCCATCGTAAGGACGAAGCCAAACAACAATGAATGCGACAGGGCTGAACATTATCAAGACGCTGGGCTGTATGACGGCGGTGACCTTCTTTACCATCTACAACACCTGGGATCATTATGATTATGACTATCACTGGATCCTGGGGTTTTTAACCTTTATTTCGACGATCGCCACACCGCTGTTTTTTGTCGTTGCGGGCTATCTCGACGGACAATCACGGCACGGCACCCGCTGGCAGCTGGGTAAAATTAAAAGTCTGGTGATTGTTTTTCTGTTCTGGATAACGATCTACTACCTGTGGGAGCCCTATCAGCGCGGGTATTTAATCCAGCCCTGGTTCGTGTTTGCGTTTGTGGTGATTTACACCTTCCACCCGGTGGTGGAGTGGCTCAGCCAGCGGCGAAGGCTGTTCTGCGGCGCGATCGCTGCCCTGCTGCTCTTTTCCTACGGATACGATCTGCTGTCAGCGCTCTATCCTGGAACGCACGTCCTTTCTCTTTCACCGCAGTATCGGCTGTGGACGTGGCTGCTGTTTTATCTGACGGGGCAACTCTTTTGCGACCCGAAAATTGCCGAGTGGATTAGCCGTAAAAATGTCGTCAGGGCGGCGGTCGTCGCCATCCCGTTTATCTACCTCTTCACCTGGTTTTACGAGCGCCACTTCTTCTTCGCGCTGTTCAAGGCGGACAGAAACGCCTTTATTCTCACCGGCTCGCAGATTTACATTTTAATCATCGCGCTGGTGATTGCGGCGAACGGCGTGCGATTTCGCCGCAATGCTGAATTTAAGGAGTCCATTCTGGCCGCCATCAGCAAAACGATGACCGGCGTGTATATTGTGCACTACTCGGTGTTTCATCTGCTGACGGCGCTGATACCGGTGACCTCTCTCGGTATGAAGCTGGCGCTGATTGTGCTCACCTTCGTCACCTCAGTTCTGTTCTCCATGCTGGTATTGTCTAACGCCGTGGCAAAAAAGGTGATCACCCTTTAAAAGCCCAAGCGCAGCCAGGCAAAGAGCACGTTGCCGTTGTTATAGGTTCCTGGAATATAGGTGAACTGGACGGTAACGCGCTTATACCCGGCCGAAAACAGCGGGAAGATGAACGGTAGCGGGACATAGTTTGCAAAATCATCTCGCGCCGTGATGCCCGCCGCGGCACCGAGCCCAAGACGGAAATCTTTGGCATCATCCAGATACCAGCCCTTCTCCCAGCCATAGCCCATCGCGGGCTGCCATTCGTTGTGCGAATCCTTGAACATCATTGCGAACAGCGCGCTCCAGTTGCCCTCTTCGTTATAGCGGGAAACGCCCAGCCCGCCGCCCCACGGCATTTCATTGTAATTGTCGGTTTTTTCTTTGTCGTACATAAAGCGAGCGTGCCAGCTCAGAAACGGCAGGTACAGGTCGTAACGTTGGGGCTCTTTCCAGGTTTGCGAAATATCATCCGTCAGCGCATTCCACCAGCCGCTGATACGCTGTTCACCATAGACGTTGGGCTCCGCATGAAGCGGTGCGACAAATAAAAACAGGACCATCCAGAATGCCGAAAAGGTGCGTTGCATCGTTATTCCCTCAGCTTAACTTACGCAGCGGTCACTATTACTGTAAACCATTCAGCCTTTAACGGAGCCAGAAGACACAATTATCTCGCTGCAGGCGGGGATGAAATTTATTTATTCAGCACCATCCGGAAAGATAAAAACGTTTTCTCAGGCGTTCTGTCGCGGTAGTCTCATAGGTTCCGTTTATATGACGGCCGCTATGTGAGTGACCTTTTCTTATACCAATAATTAAAAAATCAGTACGGACAGGACAACTATGGACTCCACCCTCATCTCCGATCGTCCCAACGAGGAGACACCTTCGCTCAATCGTGCCCGCCGCGCAGCCTTAGGCAGCTTCGCGGGTGCCGTCGTCGACTGGTATGATTTTCTGCTTTACGGCATCACTGCCGCCCTGGTGTTTAACCGCGAGTTTTTTCCCCAGGTCACCCCCGCGATGGGCACGCTCGCCGCGTTTGCCACCTTCGGGGTCGGCTTTCTGTTTCGCCCGCTGGGCGGTGTGATCTTCGGCCACTTCGGTGACCGCCTCGGCCGCAAGCGCATGCTGATGCTCACCGTCTGGATGATGGGGATCGCCACCGCGCTTATCGGTATTCTCCCCTCGTTTGCCTCTATCGGCTGGTGGGCGCCGGTACTGCTGGTCACCCTGCGCGCCATCCAGGGCTTCGCCGTCGGCGGCGAATGGGGCGGTGCGGCGCTGCTGTCCGTAGAGAGCGCGCCGAAAAATAAGAAAGCGTTTTACAGCAGCGGCGTACAGGTGGGGTACGGCGTGGGCCTGCTGCTTTCCACCGGTCTGGTATCGCTAATCAGCCAGCTCACCACCGACGAGCAGTTCCTGAGCTGGGGCTGGCGCATTCCGTTCATCTTCAGCATCGTGCTGGTCATCGCCGCGCTGTGGATCCGTAACGGGATGGAGGAGTCGGCTGAGTTTGAAAAGCAGCAGGAAAAACCGGCCACGAACAGACGTCTTCCGGTCATGGAAGCCCTCGTCCGGCACCCTGGCGCTTTTCTGAAAATTATCGCCCTGCGCCTGTGCGAGCTGCTGACGATGTATATCGTCACCGCGTTTGCCCTGAACTACTCGACGCAGAACCTCGGTCTGCCGCGCGAGCTGTTCCTCAATATTGGCCTGCTGGTCGGCGGGATCAGCTGTCTGACTATCCCCTGCTTCGCCTGGCTGGCGGACAGGTTTGGCCGCCGTCGCGTTTACATCACCGGGGCGCTGATTGGCACCCTCAGCGCCTGGCCATTCTTTATGGCGCTCGAGGCGCAGTCGATCTTCTGGATTGTCTTCTTCGCCATCATGCTCGCCAACATCGCTCACGATATGGTGGTCTGCGTGCAGCAGCCGATGTTCACCGAGCTGTTTGGCGCAAGCTACCGCTACAGCGGCGCGGGCGTGGGCTACCAGGTGGCAAGCGTGGTCGGCGGCGGATTTACGCCGTTTATTGCCGCCGCGCTGGTGACCTTCTCCGGCGGCAACTGGCACAGCGTGGCGATTTATCTGCTGGCCGGCTGCCTGCTGTCGGCGGCGACGGCGCTGCTGATGAAAGAGACGAGCCACGGCTGATCTCCCTTTTGTTTCACAGGCGTGTGACATACTATCGGGTAGAGTCGCACACCTGTGGAACAAGGAGACAGAGATGAATAATAAGGGCTCCAGCCTGACCCCGGCTCAGGCGCTGGAAAAACTCGACGCGCTGTATGAACAGTCCGTCAACGCGCTGCGCGGCGCCATCAGCGAATATATCGAAACAGGGAAACTTCCCGACCAAAAGGCCAGAACCGAGGGCCTTTTTGTTTATCCATCGCTCTCTGTGACCTGGGACGGCAGCGCCAGCAGTAATCCCAAAACCCGCGCCTATGCGCGCTTTACCCACTCCGGCTGCTACAGCACCACCGTCACCCGCCCTGCGCTGTTCCGCCCGTATCTTGAAGAACAGCTTACGCTACTGTACCAGGATTACGGCGCGCACATTGCCGTTGAGCCCTCGCAGCATGAGATCCCATATCCGTACGTGATTGACGGTTCGGCGTTAACCCTTGACCGCTCCATGAGCGCGGGGCTGACCCGCCACTTCCCGACGACGGAACTTTCACAGATTGGCGATGAGACGGCCGACGGGATTTATCACCCGGCAGAATTTTCTCCCCTGTCGCATTTTGATGCCCGCCGGGTCGATTTCTCTCTGGCGCGCCTGCGCCACTACACCGGTACGCCAGTCGAACATTTCCAGCCGTTCGTGCTCTTTACCAACTACACCCGCTACGTCGACGAGTTTGTCCGCTGGGGCTGCAGCCAGATCCTCGACCCGGAGAGCCCGTATATCGCGCTGTCCTGCGCGGGCGGGATCTGGATCACCGCTGAAACCGAAGCGCCCGAGCAGGCCATTTCCGACCTGGCGTGGAAAAAGCACCAGATGCCCGCCTGGCACCTGATCACCGCAGACGGTCAGGGCATCACGCTGATCAACATCGGCGTGGGCCCGTCAAATGCCAAGACCATCTGCGACCATCTGGCGGTACTGCGCCCGGACGTGTGGCTGATGATTGGCCACTGCGGCGGCCTGCGCGAAAGCCAGCTGATTGGCGACTACGTGCTGGCCCACGCCTATCTGCGCGATGATCACGTGCTTGATGCGGTGCTGCCGCCGGATATCCCAATCCCGAGCATCGCCGAAGTACAGCGCGCGCTGTATGACGCCACCAAAGAGGTCAGCGGCATGCCGGGCGAAGAGGTTAAACAGCGCCTGCGCACCGGTACGGTCGTCACAACGGATGACCGCAACTGGGAGCTGCGCTACTCCGCCTCCGCGCTGCGGTTCAACCTGAGCCGCGCGGTGGCGATCGATATGGAGAGCGCCACCATTGCCGCGCAGGGGTATCGCTTCCGCGTTCCTTACGGCACGCTGCTGTGCGTCTCCGACAAGCCGCTGCACGGTGAAATTAAGCTGCCGGGCCAGGCCAACCGTTTCTACGAAGGGGCTATCTCTGAGCATCTGCAGATTGGTATTCGTGCGATTGATTTACTTCGCGCGGAGGGCGACAAGCTGCATTCGCGCAAGCTGCGCACCTTCAACGAGCCGCCGTTCCGCTAATCACGATAAGGAAAAACAATGTCCAGCACATCACCGCTCTCTGCCCTGCGCCACTGGCTTGAGGCCAGCCATCTCGACGGGATGATCGTCCCGCGGGCGGATGCCTGGCAGAGCGAATACTGCGCGCCTTACGACGAAAAGCTGGCCTGGCTGACGGGCTTTGACGGTTCGGCCGGCGTGGCGCTGGTGCTGAAAAACAAAGCGCTGCTGTTCGTCGACGGGCGCTATCAGGTTCAGGCGCGCGTTCAGGTCAATACGGATGAGGTTGAGATCCACCACCTGCACAACGAGCCGCTGGCGGAATGGCTGGCAGAAAACGTTGAGGCAGGAACGCGCATCGGTTTTGACGCGCTGCTGATGACCAACGCGGAGTTTGAGCAACTGTCAGCCACGCCGTGCGAGCTGGTGCCGCTGAAGGCCTCGCCGTTTGACACGCTATGGACCGTTCGCCCTGCCGCACCGGCGGGGCTTATCCGTGAGATGCCGGTTGAACACAGCGGCGAACGCAGCGCGGACAAACGTCAGCGCGTCGCCGCCGTGCTGGCCACAAACAATGCCGATTATCTCGCCGTCACCCTGCCGGATAACATCGCCTGGCTGTTAAACGTCCGCGGTGCGGATATCCCTTACAGCCCGGTACCGCTCTCCTTTGCCCTTCTTGGTCGTGACGGTCACGTTGAGTGGTTTGTTAACGACAATAAGCTCAGCGCCCTGCCTGACGGTGTGCGCAATGCGTTCACCATTGCGCCGCAGGATACCTTTATTGAACGCTGCCAGCAGATTGCTGTAGGCAAACGGGTGATGATTGATGCCGATTCCGCGCCGGTTGCCCTGCGCTTCGCCATTGAACCACGGGGAGAAATTGTCTGGCGGACCGACCCCATCACCCTGATGAAAGCGACTAAAAACCCGGTCGAGCTGGCGGGTTATCGCGAGTGCCATCACCGGGACGGGGCCGCGTGGGTCAACTTCCTCGCCTGGCTGAGCCGCGAAGTGCCGCTGCGCGAGGCGGCAGGACAACCGCTCACCGAGCTGGACGCGCAGGCGCAGCAGCTCGCGTTCCGTCAACAGCAGCCCGGGTTCATCGAGCAGAGTTTTGCAACCATCTCCGCCTCTTCGAGCAATGCGGCGATGTGCCACTACCATTCGAGCGAGGCCAGCAATAAGCCCATCGGTCATGACCATTTTTACCTGAACGATTCCGGCGGCCAGTATGCTAACGGCACCACCGATGCCACGCGCACGCTGGCGTGGGGTAACGTCGATCCGCAGCAGCGCCTGCACTACACTGCCGTGCTGAGAGGCTTCCTGTCGCTCATTACCCTGCAGTTCCCTTCCGGGACTCAGGGGCATCAGCTGGATGCGTTTGCGCGTCGCCCGCTGTGGGAGATGGGGCTGGATTACGATCACGGTACGGGACACGGCGTGGGGCACCAGCTGCTGATCCACGAGAACCCGCATCGCATCGCCAAAAAGGTTAACCCGTGGCCGCTGGTGGCGGGCAATATCATGACTATCGAGCCAGGCTACTATCTGGGCGATAGCCACGGTATTCGTATTGAAAACCAGGTGGAGATTGTGGAGAGCCGTCCGGGTTTCTGCAAATTTGCCTCGCTGACGCTGATCCCGATCGACTTAAGTCAGGTTGAGCTGCATCTGCTGAGCGAGCAGGAAAAGCAGTGGCTGGATGCGTATCACCGGCAGGTTCGCGAGGTGCTTTCACCTCTGGTGAATAGCGATGCGCGTGAGTGGCTGGTTGAGGCGACGGCGCCGATTGGTTTGGGTCGATAGTGCATTGTGCGGGCTGGTGCCCTCACCCCAACCCTCTCCCACGGGAGAGGGTGCACACACTAAAAACGGCAACAAGGTTGCCGTTTTGCATTTACCTTGCGCAGAAAAGCAAAAAGCCTGCTTTAAAAGCAGGCTTTTTAAATTTGGCTCCTCTGACTGGACTCGAACCAGTGACATACGGATTAACAGTCCGCCGTTCTACCGACTGAACTACAGAGGAATCGTGTGAACGGGGCGCATATTATCGATGCTCCCCCATGATGTCAAAGGCAGAATGCACATTTCCGATCGTTTGCCGAATTATTCTCCACTTCGCGCAATTGTCAGGCATTTTTTCGCGGATATTTCCACAGCCAGCGCCCGCTGACCATCCGCCAGTAGAACAGCGCGCCCCGCACGGCCCAGTCGAGGAACATCCCCAGCCAGACGCCGACCACACCCCATCCAAGCATCACCCCGAGCGTATACCCCGCGACAACGCGACATCCCCACATGCCGAGCATCGATACCCACATCGCAAAGCGGGCATCGCGTGCCCCCTTCAGCCCGGCGGGTAATACCCATGAGGCAGCCCAGATGGGCATAAAGGCCGCGTTGAGCCAGATGAGGATCTTAACAACCTCTTTAACGTCATCTTCGTGGGTATAGAACGAGGCCATCAGCCCGGCAAACGGCGCGGTTCCCCAGGCGATCAGCGTCAGCCCAATGGTTGACAGCCAGAACACGTGCCGCAGCTGCCGCTCCGCCTGGCCTATCTGCCCTTTCCCGAGCCGTTTACCCGTAATAATGGTCGATGCTGAACCCAGCGCGTTACCCGGCAGGTTAATCAGCGAGGCAATAGAGAAGGCGATAAAGTTACCGGCGATAACGTCGGTGCCCATCCCGGCGACAAACATCTGCGTGAGCAGCTTCCCGCCGTTGAACAAGACCGATTCAATGCTCGCGGGAATGCCGATCCCCATCACTTCCCAGATAATGGCGAAATTAAAGGGGCGGAAATAGCTTTTTAGCGTCAGACGCAGCGAGGGGGTGATCCCCGCCATCAGCACCCCGATGATGGCTGCCGCACCGATATAGCGTGAAATGGTTAACCCCAGTCCGGCACCGACGAACCCCAGCCCCTCCCACGAGAACGCGCCGTAGATCAGCACGCTGCTGATAATGATATTCAGGATATTCATCCCGCCGTTGATCAGCAGCGGAATTTTGGTGTTGCCCGCCCCGCGCAGCGCACCGCTGCCAATCAGCGCAATGGCCGCCGCCGGATAGCTTAAGACGGTCATTTCCAGGTAGGTCAGCGCCAGGTCTTTAACCTCGTTAGTGGCCTCCCCGGCGACAAAATCGATAATCTCTTTACCGAAATAGTGGATCACCGCCGCCAGAACGATCGAAAAAATGGTCATGATCATCAGCGACTGGCGGGCCGCCTCGCGTGCACGTTTGGGGTCAAGCTTGCCGAGGCTAAAGGCCACCACCACCGTCGTCCCGAGGTCTATGGCGGCAAAGAATGAGATCACCACCATGTTAAAGCTGTCCGCCAGCCCAACCCCTGCCATCGCCTCTTTCCCCAGCCAGCTCACCAGGAAGGTGCTCAAAACCCCCATCAGCAGAACGCAGGTATTTTCCAGGAAGATAGGCACGGCAAGGGGGGTGATTTCACGCCAGAACAGGACACGATAGCTTTTACGTTTTGCATACCATGGCGTGCGCATTATCGCCTGGCGTAAGGAGGCAGTGACGTTCAAAATGGACCTTAGCGAGAAAAGTTGAAACTCCATTTCAAATGATGGGGGACAAATGCTAATCCTGCAAAGTATTTTCCAGAAAAAGATGTGTGGATTTACAACAAACTGACGACAGAATCAGCAATCAGTCGATTTTCCCTAAGATCAGGTTTGACAAAAGTTTTTTCGCCGCTAAGATAAGCCTCCACAACGATTCCTCTGTAGTTCAGTCGGTAGAACGGCGGACTGTTAATCCGTATGTCACTGGTTCGAGTCCAGTCAGAGGAGCCAAATTTAAAAAGCCTGCTTTTAAAGCAGGCTTTTTGCTTTGCGGATGAGGGAAAATGAACGCTCTGTTTGTCTACGGCACGCTGCGCCCGGGCCACGCTAATGCGCATATTCTTGAAGACATCGGCGGCGAATGGCTGGCCGGTTCCGTATCCGGCACGTTTTACGAACGCGGCTGGGGCGCCGCGGCGGACTTCCCGGGAATTGTGCTCCACCCTGACGGCCCCCGCGTCGAAGGCTATCTGTTTATCTCGGATAACCTTGCCGCACACTGGCAAATGCTGGACGAATTTGAAGACGGCTACGATCGGGTTGAGGTCACGGTGACCACCCTTGAAGGCAAGCAGGTTCAGGCCTGGATTTATCAGCTACAGCCGCGTTCTGAGTCATAAAAAAAGCTCTCTGTCACCAGGGAGCCTTTTTCACTATTCGCTGCGATTACTCGCTTTTTGCTTCGCCGTTTTTGATTTCGCCCATCACTTTCAGCTTTTTAGAGATGTCGCGACGCTCTTTGGACAGCTCAGCGTTTTTGATGATGTAGTCATCAACGCGGTCTTCATAGTCGCTCTTCATGCTGGCGATGATGCCCTGAATAGCTTCAACGCTCATACCTGGCTTGATGTAGTCGCTCAGGTTGTCGAGGAGCAGAACACGTTTCTGGTTGTCACGGATCTTCTTCTCAACGTCCTGGATTTCACGCTGCAGCTTGTTTTTGCGGCGGAACAGGCGGACGAATTCCAGAACATCCTGGAACGAAGGCTTGGTAGTTTCCATTTTTACACCCCTGATAATGTGAGATTCGGATTCGTTAAGGCAACCGTTGTAACAATAACCTTACTGACAGCGGCTGCGAATGACAATGAGTATATCGTTTAAAGCTATCATAACCCCAATTGCTGCTGAATCGAAGCAGCAGCCGTCACATACGCCTTTTATTTGCGCAGCGCCCGGCAAATAAGGTGCGATAACAGCTCAAGCTGCCGCGCCAGTTCCATGCTCAGCCAGACGTAGCCATGAATAGGCGTTTCCGCAACGTTATCGCTCTGGCGTTCATTGATTAACTGCTTCAGCTCCGCAACGATCTCATTCAGCCGCTCGCTGTTGGCCAGTATCGGCTGCGGATTCCCTTCATAGAGCGCATGGGCAATGGTCAACAGCGTTTGCTGCGTCATCTGCTGGGTCTCTTTGAGAGTCTGCGCGTTAAGCATCAACAGATGGCTGGGACGCGAGGCCCAGTGGGCGTTGATTTGCAGTTCAAGCATGCAGACCAGATTGCGGCTTACCGTCTGGATGGCTTCGAAAATCGATTTCTGAATACGGGTTTCTTTGCTGGCGGGCGCGATCAGGTCGCGCATTTTGACCACGTCGTTGAGGATCGTTTGCAGATGCTTTTCCAGCCGGGGACGCTCGACCAGATTAGGAGAAAAACCGGCCTGATAGACGCGGTTAAAGGCGGTGACGTAGTTCGCCATCTGAATACGCCAGTGCAGAAAAGCGCGCTGCGGCCAGATACCGGTGAAGAGCATGGCCAGCAGTGACCCCAGGATAACATCCCCGCTTCGCCACAGCGCGGTGGTCATATCCCCGGCGGGCGCACCGACAACTACCGCGAGAGTAATCCCAATCAGCAAGGCCAGATACGGTCTTTTGCCCAACGCCAGCCAGCCGCACAGGAACATGGCGGCCCCGCACCATGCCAGCATCACGGGAAATGAGATGAGCTCCAGCTTCAGGGCAATAAGCCCAAGGGCCGAGCCTAAAACCGTCCCGCCAATTCGCTCAAAGGCGCGCGGAACAACGTTCCCCCAAAACGAGATGGGCCCCATCACCACCACCAGGGTAATCAGAGGCCACGTCCCTTCCGGAACATCAAGCAAACGGACCAGTACAAACGTCAATACGAACGCCAGCGCGATGCGGCACCCATGCACCACGCGGTAATGTTTGTACAAGCGAATTTCAAAAGGGGTTAATGATTTGTCGGGACGCACACCCGCTCTCCAGCTACACGGCAAATCACAATTGTACTGTGTTTTCAGCCGGGCGGATCGCTCCCGGCTGAAAAACCCTTCATTTAGCAGGCTTAAGCCGTTTTATGCTCTACCGCGATATACATTTCGATATCCCAGTAGCCGTCTGCATTGCCGTCATTGAGATAGCGTTCGAAGCAGGGTTTAAGCGCCATCTGGTACTTATTGTCCTGCAGCAGAGAGTTGAAGAACTGATACCACGGCGTGGCGAAGTCGTAGTTTTCCACGCGCGCCGTCGCCACGGCATAATCCCCGGCCGCGATTTCCGTCATCATGACGCCTTCGCTGTTTTCCGGGATAACGAAATCGTCCGGTACCGTAACGGCCGTATCGCAGCGCAGTTTTTCTGCCGGGACCTCATCGGGGTTATCGTAGTAGACCGCAACCCACTCCAGCGGCTCAATGTGGCGCCCGTCCACCCACATCACCAGCTGTTCAAAGCCCTGTTTAACCGTTTGTTCCCACGGTCCGACCAAATGAAAACCGGCAATCTTACGTTTCTGTTGCTGCTTGATGCTGTAGTCCATGCTGCCTCCATTTATTACTGTATATTTATACACTATAAAGCTGGATTACTATTATCGGCAAACGAGGAGTGTTTATTATGTGAGCAGACTCGCAACCCTGCCAGTCTGCCCATCAGCGGTTAAAGCGTGTGGTGGAGATAATCGCTCATGCGAGAGAACAGTCCGCCCTTATCAACGGCTTCCAGCGTCACCAGCGGCCAGTGCGCCACCACCTTGTCACGGTCATAGAGCTGGATCTCCCCGACCCGCTGATGCGCAGCAATCGGCGCTTCCAGCTCTTTTTTATCCAGCACGTATTTGGCTTTGATGTTCGGCACTTCCGCTTTCGGCAAGGCCAGCCAGAAGTCCTGGTCGGTGCCCAGTTTCACCTGCTCCTTATCGCCGTACCAGATACGCTCTGTCCCCACTTTTTTACCGCTATGCAGGATTTGCACCGTATCGAAGTTCTGCTGCCCCCAGTGCAGCAGTTTTCGGGCCTGGTCCTCACGGCCTTTCGGGCTGTCCGCCCCCATCACCACCGCGATTAAACGGCGCTGGCCGTCAACGGCGGACGCAATCAGGTTAAAGCCCGCCCCCGAGGTGTGCCCCGTTTTAAGCCCGTCCACGTTCATGGTTTTATCCCACAGCAGGCCGTTACGGTTTTGCTGGGTGATCCCGTTCCAGGTCAGGCTCTTTTCGCTGTACATATGATAAAACTCAGGCTCGCCGTGAATGATGGCGCGGGAGAGTACGGCCAGGTCATAGGCCGAGCTGTGCTGGCCCGGCGCGTCCAGCCCGTGGACGGTTTCAAAGTGCGTATCGCGCAGGTTCAGCTTCTGCACGTAGTCGTTCATCATCTTCACAAACTGCGGCTGACCGCCCGCCACGTGATCGGCCAGCGCCACGCAGGCGTCGTTGCCGGAATCGACAATCAGACCGCGGCTTAAATCACGCACGGAGACGCGATCGCCCTCTTTCAGGAACATCAGCGATGAGCCGTCAAAAACCGGGTTGCCTTTTGCCCACGCGTCACGCCCGACGGTAACAATGTCGTCCGGCGTAATGCGATGGCTATCAATGGCCCGATCAACCACATACCCCGTCATCAGCTTGGTCAGGCTCGCCGGATTACGTTGTTGATGTTCGTTGCCCGCCGTTAAGATCTGACCAGTCGTGTAGTCCATCAGCACCCAGGAGCCAGCCTGAATGGCCGGAGGCTGCGGCGAAAAATCCAGTGGTTCGGCCGCAAAAGCAGATGAGACACTCGAAGCGAGTAAAGAAACAGCAATAAACAGACGGCGTTTCAACGGTATATCCTCAGGTCATTAAAAATCGATGACCTTTTTACGGGAGTTCTGATGTCGTTACCTGGCTTAATTGCAAAAAAATGTGACAGAGCACAGGTTTTTCTCTGAAGCTGGCGCGCAAATTTGCGTCACGGCGGTGCTTTTTATTCGGTCTGAACCGCACGATCGTTTACCATAGTGACGTCATTTTTTAACAGGATGGTATTACTGGTGTCTGACTCTGCCGCTCGCCCGACTTTTTTATTCCATGACTACGAAACCTTTGGCACACACCCGGCGCTGGACCGACCGGCGCAGTTTGCCGCCATCCGTACCGACGACGAATTCAACATTATTGGCGAGCCTGAGGTCTTTTACTGCAAGCCGGCTGATGACTACCTGCCGCAGCCCGGGGCGGTCATGGTCACCGGGATCACGCCTCAGGAAGCGCGCGAGAAAGGCGTTAACGAGGCAGAATTCGCCCGACGCATCCACGATCTGTTTACCGTCCCCAATACCTGCGTGGTCGGTTACAACAACATCCGCTTCGATGACGAAGTAACGCGCAACATCTTCTATCGCAACTTCTACGATCCCTATGCCTGGAGCTGGCAGAACCGCAATTCACGCTGGGATTTGCTCGACATCATGCGCGCCTGTTATGCCCTGCGTCCTGAGGGCATTAACTGGCCGGAAAACGAGGAAGGGCTGACCAGCTTCCGGCTGGAACACCTGACGCGCGCCAACGGCATCGAGCACAGCAATGCCCACGACGCGATGGCGGACGTCTATGCCACCATTGCCATGGCGAAGCTGGTGAAAAACGCGCAGCCCCGGCTGTTTGAGTATCTGCTGAGCCACCGAAGCAAGCAGAAGCTCATGACCCTTATCGACGTACCGCAGATGAAACCCCTGGTGCATATCTCCGGCATGTTTGGTGCCTGGCGCGGTAATACCAGCTGGGTCGCCCCGCTGGCCTGGCATCCGGACAACCGTAATGCGGTCATCATGGTGGATTTAGCTGGCGATATTTCGCCGCTGCTTGAGCTCGACAGCGATAGCCTGCGCGAACGGCTTTACACCCCGAAAAATGAACTCGGCGATCTGCCCGCGGTGCCGGTCAAACTGGTGCATATCAATAAATGTCCGGTACTCGCGCAGGCGAATACGCTGCGCCCGGAAGATGCGGACAGACTGGGCATTAACCGTCAGCGCTGCCTCGATAACCTGAAAGTGCTGCGCGATAACCCGCAGGTGCGCGAGAAAGTAGTTGCTATCTTTGCCGAGGCGGAGCCGTTCGTGCCGTCTGAAAACGTGGATGCCCAGCTCTACAACGGCTTCTTCAGCGATGCCGACCGCGCGGCGATGAATATCGTTCTGCAAACCGAGCCGCGTAACTTACCGGCGCTGGATATTACTTTCGCCGATAAACGCATCGAAAAGCTGATGTTTAACTACCGCGCGCGTAATTTCCCCGGCACGCTGGACGAGGCAGAGCAGGATCGCTGGCTGCAGCATCGTCGCAATGTCTTTACCCCTGAGTTCCTTAATAGCTATGCCCAGGAGCTGGAAATGCTTTATGGCCAGTATGAGGGGAATGCTGAGAAACAGGCGCTGTTGAAATCCCTGTTCCAGTACGCTCAAGAGATTGTCTGAGCGAGGGGTATAAAAAAAGCCGGAGGCGATGTCTCCGGCTTTTTTTTGCCCGCTGGCACAGGCCAACGGGTGTGTCGTTTTGTAGGCCGGGCAAGCGCTAGCGCCACCCGGCAAGTCATTACGCGACGTCTTCGTACTGAGGAACCGGGTTACGGAAGCTCTTCGTGACGCAGGCCAGGTAAATCAGGCCGATACCCGCCCAAATCAGGCCAAGCACCATAGAGCTCTCTTCCAGGTTAACCCACAGCGGCAGGAACAGATACTGGAAGTGATCTTTCAGCGTCTTGTTACGCTTTTCACGGATCCAGAACTGAGAGATAACCGACAGGTTAACAAAGGTGAACGCCACCAGCGCACCGAAGTTAATCAGCGCCGTTGCCATCACCAGGTCAAAGTTAATCGCCAGAAGCGCAATGGCACCGACCAGGATGATGTTCATCGCCGGGGTACGCCAGGTTGGATGAACGTAGCCGAAGAAGCTTTTCGGGAATACGCCATCGCGGCCCATCACGTACATCAGACGCGCAACGCCTGCATGCGCGGCCATACCGGACGCCAGTACGGTAATGGTGGAGAAGATCAGCGCGCCAACCTGGAACGCTTTACCCGCCACATAGAGCATGATTTCCGGCTGAGACGCATCCGGATCCTTGAAGCGGGAGATATCCGGGAAGTACAGCTGCAGGAAATAGGTCGAGAAAATAAAGATCAGGCCGCCAATCAGCGCCGTCAGGAAGATGGCACGAGGGATCACGCGCTCTGCATCTTTCGTTTCTTCAGACAGGTTGCTGATGCCGTCAAAACCGGTAAAGGAGAAGCACAGAATGGTTGCCCCGGTAATCATCGGGATCACATGGGCATCACCAGACCAGAACGGCTTGCTGCTCGCCAGAGTGCCGGCGCCTTCGCCGTGGAACACACCGTAAATCACCATGCCAAGAATAACGGCAATCAGGACAACCTGAAGCACAACGATAACGGAGTTAAAGTTGGCAACGGACTTAATGCTCCGCAGGTTAAAGGCGGTCATAAAGGCCACCAGCGCCACGACGAACATCCAGGATGGAATCGACGGCACCAGCGCTTCAAAATAAATTTTTGCCAGCAGAATGTTGATCATCGGCGCGAACAGGTAGTCGAGCAGCGAAGACCAGCCCACCATAAAGCCAACAGTCGGGCTGATGGATTTCTGGGCATAGGTGTAGGCGGAACCAGCAGACGGATAGCGACGCACCAGTTTACCGTAGCTCAGCGCGGTAAAGAGGATCGCAATCAGCGCGAAGCCATAAGCCGTCGGCACATGACCGTCTGTGAGGCCTGATACGATACCGAATGTATCGAACAGCGTCATCGGTTGCATATAGGCAAGGCCCATCATAACAACCGGAATCAACGTAAGCGTTTTACGTAATTCCACGCGAGAGGTGTTTGGAGTTGCGTTATGCGACATAGTTATTCTCCTTTACGGTG
>Ga0308157_10002811_pt1 | contig 27119 bp, 22 predicted proteins | sample PhyBR1_FD_201035 | JGI IMG/M metagenome (GOLD analysis project Ga0308157, IMG submission 201035) | Phyllosphere microbial communities from UC Gill Tract Community Farm, Albany, California, United States - DLSLB.R1 | ecosystem: Host-associated > Plants > Phyllosphere > Unclassified | place: USA...
CTTGAAGCTGGTGGAACTGGCCCCCGGCGTGACGCGCGAGTTCGTGCAGTCCAAGACCGGCGTGACGCTGGTCTGAGGCCGGCGCCGGTGCGCCCATGAAAAAAGGCCCCGAGGGGCCTTTTTTTTGGGTGAAGGGAATCAAATAACCTCTTGAAACCCGCATGGATACTGGGTTTTTGCCTTAGAGCTTTGAAAAGTACCGTAAAAAGTACCGTAAAAAAGAAAAGCGTATCCGTACAGACTCTGTATAACCTTAGCTCTTGCCCAGAAGCTTCTACCCCTATCGACAATGTCGACAAACTCGACAAACCCAGCTAAAACAAAAAACCCGGCCATGTGCCGGGATAGTGATTTGTGCAGACGTCTGCACGGGTGCGCACCGTAGAACCTTTCTCACAAAAGGCGCCCCCTGGTGCGCGGCAACTGGTCAGCCGCCCAAAATTGCGGGGTGCTGGCCATGGGTACCGGATGGCTTCCGGCGTTCGCTGTGCAGGGCTATGGCCAGCTTCTCGCCCTGCCGAACGGTATTACTTACGCGCCAGGGTTCTTGTAGAGCCCACGGTAATCAATCACGCCCACGCCCACATCCAGGCGGACCTTGTAATCCGTGGTGTCTGTTTTCCAGCCTTCTCGTTCTTCCAGGAACGGGCGCTGCTCGCCTTCCAGGTAGGCGCGCACCAGGCCTTCCATCTGCGTTGGATCAGTAGCTAAATACCATGCGGCCTCGCTATCGGCGTCAAGGCGCGGATCAGCCACCAGCGTCAGACGCCGAATCCACTCGGGGTTTTCGCTGTTGTTGTTGCGCGCTGGGTCCACAGTGGAATTAAGCAGCGCCTCAGCCTTGGTTTCCAACGTGACGGGCACCAGCAGATAGCGCGGCTGCGGGTCGATGTACTCGTTGCCGTTGATGCCTTTTTGCTTGCGCATGGCTGCACGCGATGCGCCCAGCGATTCCACACTCAAGGAAGCGCCAGCAGCGGCCAGGTTGCGATGGCCGGCGTGGAACAACTGCAGGCCATCAGACATGACAGGGTTGCTGGTGAGCTTGGAATACACCAGGTCGGCTTCCAGTCGCCGGGCCGCTGCGCCCTGGGTGCTTGGAATCGAGGTCAGAGCGCCCAACTCATCATTGATGAGCGCCTGACGGGTGAACCGGACCATCTTGCCGTAGGTTTTGACCGTGAAGGATTCGGCAGACTCTGCGTAAGCGCCAAAACGGTATTCACCGCCTTCGGGCACTTGCTCCAGGCCGGGCGCTTCGGACAGCATAGCCAGCGTTTGCTTCTTGAAGTTTGACACTTCGCGCTCGCCCGTCCAGATGGCATGCGTTGCGGGTGCAAGGTCGTAGCCCGTGCGCATGGCCTTGCCCGTCAGGTCAGACAGCAGCTGCGGGAAATCATCAGTGGACATAGCGGCCTTGATGATTTGGCCTTTGCTCATGCCGTCGCTCGATTTGCCGTGCATGCTGAGAATGCGTTCGGCCATCCCAACAATGGAAGTGCGGCGCAAGTCAGCCGATGCGGGATGAGGCTTTGCAACGCGAATGCCGGCGCGCTCCAGCAACACATCCACAGCTGCCGCCTTGAAATCGGGCATGCGATTGTTGCTGGGCCCAAAGTTCAAAACGTCATCTGTTCCAACGGTAAAACCGCCATTCACAGAAAATTGGTCTTTTCCCAGATGCGCCAGCAGCTTTATGCCTGCAGCAGCATCTGTGCATTCATGATCGTCTTCGCACTGGCGTTGCAGTTCGGCAACGCCAGTACGGCCGGAAAACATGGCAAAGCTGCGGCGGATACTTTGGCGGCGTTGACCATCGATGCGGATGGCTTCGGCGCGGATCTGTTCCGCATTGGGTGTTGTGGGGGTGATGGTTGTAGGCATAGCTGAAATCCTTGTTTGAAGGTGGAGAGGAATGGGGTGGCGGCATGCAAGAACATTGGCGGGCGCAGCCGCACGGGCGTCTGAGATGATTTCGTCAACCAGGCCGACGGTCTGCGCTTCTTTCGCTGTGAACCAGTGGTCTTGTCCATCCATCCAAGCGGCCAAGGTCTTAGCTGGCTGCCTGGTGCGGGCATAGGCCGCTTGCATCGTGAGCGCTACCTGGTCAAGCACTGCCGCGTTTTCGCGCATGGCAGCCGCATTGCCGGAGGCATTGGTCCAGGGCGCATGAACCATGATGAGAGAGCTGGCGTGCGCCTTGATGCGCTTGCCAGCCATGGCGATGATGGTTGCCGCGCTCAGAGCCCAGCCCACGATTTCCACAGTCACGCCACCCTTCCAACTGCGAAGCAGGTTGTAGATGGCCACGGCTTCGGACACGCTGCCGCCTTCGCTGTTGATTTCAACAATCAACGGCGTGGCTTCATCAAGGTAGGAAAGCTGCGAGCGGATGTTTTCGGCGGTGACTACGCTGCCGATTTCAGAGAAGATGGATATTTTGGAAGTGGGCATGTGCTTGCTGGTTGGCGATAACTAGCAAGGACTGTCGCGGCTCCTACCTTCAAGGAATAGCCCGTGTTTCCTTGAACGATTTGGTAGAGGCGTGTGGCTGAGGACGGCAGTTTGCAGTCCTTGGGGCCGCTCCCATGGGCGCTTTGAGCGGCGGCAAAAAGGTGCTTTTTCCATTGCGGCCAGTCAGCAGCTGGCGCAGCATCCCGGCAGCCTTTGGGCCAGTCGATTTTCGAAAAGCTTTTGATGAGCTTGGCCAGCCTGAGGCACCGCTCCCAATCCGACACATTGGCATCGAGCACGGCAACATGCTGCAAGGCAGCCAGGAGGCTCCGGTCGCGGTTTTGTGTGTCCAGGGTCGCGGCCAGGCTTCTCTTGCCTGCGCCCTTGAGGCCCAGCGTCTCATCCAGAGAATTGCCCGACTGCACCGCAGAGCGAATACCGGCCATGGCCCAATCCCGGATGGGCGGCAAAATGGGATTGGTGACGCCAGTGCGGGCAAGTCCCTGAAACAGCGCGGCCAGCTTGTCGGCGGGCGTCGCTGGCATTTCGTCCAGCGCACTCTTGAGTGATGCCTCGCCAGCGGGTTGAAGCACCTGGTGCAAAAACTCCACGGCGGTACCGCTTGAGCGGTCGTGGAATGTTCCCAGCAGCGCGGTTTCATCACCCGTCATGGACGTGCTCAACGTCATGACCACTTCACCAGCGGCCACACGCTCCAGCACTGCCAGGACTTTATCCTCAGGAAACCTGCGCAGCTGCAGCATGGCGATGCCATACGCGCAGCATGACAAGCCATCGATCAGGCGCTGCATTGCTTGGCTGTCTTTTTCGTCTAAAGGCTTCATAGACATGCTTACTTACCTCATGAGAAAACCATGAACTAGAAAAAAATCGGGGTTCGAATTACCCGCATAGGACCTTGCTGGGGAGGACCCAACAAAGGGCAGGGGCCTACCGCCTCTACCCCCGTCGACAAAGTCGACAATGTCGACAGACTCAGTTCGTTGCCCGGTCTGTCGAGTTTGTCGACATTGTCGATAGGGGTAGAGGTCCGTTCCTAAGTGGTTGATATAGAAAGAAAAAGGGTAAAAATTAGCTTATGGCGACAAACTCGCTTATGTCGCCAAAGCCTTTGGATTGACCCTGTAGGCGGTGGTTGATGGAGCGCCTTTGTTGTGGCGCTTGAACTCGCGCACAACGTCCTGGTGCTCCAGTCGGGCCAGTGCTTTTTGCAGCCGGTCCATGCTGCGAAAGCGTCCTTCCTGTGCCTTCTGGCATTCCCGCCTGGTGAACTCGGTGCGCTCATCGGCCTTAGCCCACTTGAGGATGGCCGCCGCATCACTGTCCACGGCATCTGTGCCCAGCAACCCGAACGCGGCCTGCGCATGCGGGATCAGGAGCCGTCCCAGGCGCAGCGCCCGGTCCATGGCCGCGTGGCCCACCTCGACGGCCTGCAGCCCGTTCTCGGCCAGCTCCAGCAGCGCCGCGATGCGCGCCACCGCGCCGGGCAGCTTGCTCGTCCAGTCGCTGATGGATTCATACCGCCCGCCGTCGCCTTGCTCGCGCTCGATCTCCTCGGCCAGGTCAAGCCACACATCCCGCGCTGCCTCGGACAAAGGCAGCACGCGGGGCGCCTCCACCGGCCCAGGCACGCCTTGGAGCAGGCTGTGCAGGTAGAGCTTGTATTCGTCCGCTACTTCCTCAGGAATGGGCATGTGCCGGCGCACGTCGCGTTTGCCCACGTTGCTTGCGGGCATGGCGTAGAGAAACCGCGCCAGCAGGCCAGAGCCGCGAAACCGTGAGGACCCGGCCACCTCGCTCATCACGTCTGGCTGTATCAACAGGCCAAAGGACAGCGCCGGCTTGTCGATGTGCGCCATGCGCCCGGCCCGGTCAACGCGCATGGCCGAACCCGCATGACCCTGCAGGAACACGTCGATATTGGCCGCGCCGCCGTTGTAGATGCCCGCCATGATGAGAAAGATGCCCGCCTCGTCCGAATGCACCGCCATGCGCTCGCCGTGCTCCACAAGCATCGCCTGCAGCCGCTCGGCGGTGGTGTCGCCCGTGAACAGGCGCGGCGCCCGGATTTCCTCGGGCATGTCGGTTTCCTCGCGCTCGATCTCGGCGCGGATGGTTTCGCGCTCACCCGGCTCCTTGGCCTTGGCCGCGTCCTGCAGCAGCCGCTCGATGCGCTTTTTCGCCACCGCCCGCGTGGCGTTGACCTTGGCAATGTCGCCGCGCATCCTGTCGCGCAGGAGCTTTTCCCAATGCACCAGCGGCCCAAGCATGGCGTTCAGCACTGCGCTCTTGCGCGTGCCGCTGGGCGATGCGCTCAGGGTCCACAGCGCCAGCGGCTCGGTGTAGCTGTCGCCAAAGGGGGCCACCTCGAACCGGCGCTGCAGCACCGTTGACAGCACAGCCAGGGCCGACATGACGGCCAGGGCAGGGGGCGTTTGCGTGCTCTCGGACACGGCCCGCGCCATGTCGCACAACCAGGAGGGCAGCACGTCAGGCGGAATGGGCGGCGTGCGCAGCGTGCCCGGCAGGATGGGGTCCGGCCAGACGGGCGGCTCAGCGGCAGGAAAGGCAGGCACGGCCTGGGCGATTTGCTGCGCCACCTCCTCGATGCTCGCCATCGCTGCCAGGTCGTTGAAGTCGGTCGCATTCATGGGCGCACCTCCGGGAACCTCGGCACCGCCAGGTAGCCGCCCACGGCCCGCGCCGCCGCCCGTGCATGCGTCAGGCCCGGATTGCCCGGCGTCTGAAAGTCGTCGTCCGCGCAGACGATCAGCCGCAGGCTTGGGAACTTCATGCGCAGCGCCTTGGCCACGGCCACCAGGTTGCCGCAGTTGAAGGCCACCGCCACCGCTCGCCCCGTGGCCTGGTAGAGCGTGCTGGCCGTCGCCAAACCTTCGCACAGCAGCAGGGACTCCACCGGGCGGCCAATGGCGAAGTAGCAGCCCGTGATGCGCCCGCCCGTCAAGAAACGCTTGGCACCGTCCGGGCCGATGAACTGCAGTGTGTGCAGCTGGCCGTTCACATCGCGCGCCGCTACAAGCAGCATGTCGCGCAGTTGGCGAACGCCATAGGCGCCGATTTGCTTGCGCTTGAGGTAGGGGTGTGCATTCGTTGCCGGTCGGGCCAATGCCCACAGCTGGGCAGCACGTTCGCGTGCAGACGTCTGCACACTGGCCTGTTCAGCCGTGCGCGCCGCCTGCGCGGCCCGCATCTGGCGCTGCACCTCGGCCCGCTCTGCTGGCGTGGGCGGCTTGCCGGTGCGCTTTTCGCACCAGGTGTGCGACTCGCCGGTTTTCCAACTGCCAAACGCACCGGCCAGCACCGGGTGGCTGTAGAGCACGGCCCAGCCGTTGCGGCTGCCAGCCTTGTCGCCCTCGATGCGGTAGCGCTGCAGCTTGCCGTCGCCGCTCAGGTTCAAGTCGCCATGCGGCGCCAGGCCGGCAGCGGCCAGGGCATCGCGGAAGTGGTCGGTGTGGCCGCTCATGCTGCACCGCCTTTCTCGCAAGCCTGGGCAAAAAGTCGGGCGGCGCGCTGGGTCAGGATGGACGCCAGCGCAACGGCGTTGGGAATGTTCGTCGCGTGCAGGTAAAACAGTGCAGCGCGCAAAGCTTCGTCAATCGCCTGAAGGCTCGGGCTGGTGATGTTGGTGGGCGTTGTGGTGCTCATGCTGCACCGCCGTTCTTGCTGGCTTTCTCGGCCAAATTGGTTTCCAGGCCAAGGCGTTCGAGCATTGCAACCAGCGGCGTTACCTTGTCGTAAAACATCCCTGACACTTGCGCCACGTCTGGGGAACTGTGCGCTTGAAGGACCATGGACAGTTCGTGGATACGGCTGGCCAGGCCCCAGCAATAAGCCACGCGCTCATGCACTGTGCTGGCTTCATTGAGGATGGCCACCGGCTTTGCCTGAGCGTTCCAATTGTTGGAGTAACCGGAGTCCAGGCAAAAGGGAGTTGAAGGAGTGTTTTCCATGGCTCAGGCCCTCCCGCTGGTGGTGGACTCGGCGCAAGCCTGTTTAAGCATGCTGGCGGCGCGGATGGCGCGGCCTGTGGCGGCCTTTAGGCCCGACTCGGTATGAGGCAGGCGGATGAAGTACAGCGCCGCGCTCAGGGCGTTCTCGATGGCCTGCTGGCGCTCGATGTTGGCCTGGTTGGGCTGGGTCTTGGGGGTGATGGTTGCCGGGAATGCGGCGATGTAGCGTGCCTTGCGGGCAGGCAGGGATAACACGACATTTGTCATGGTTTCGGCTCCGTGTTGAGACTGAAAACCACTCGCCGCCTTACTACGGGCAACGGGTGGACGGGATGTTAGTAACTCAAAACACGTTGAGCGTGCGGCCTCACGGTGCGCACCATCCCGCCCGAAACCAAAATGTTCTGGACGTGAAAAAACCTCGCTGTCGGGGAGGTTGCCCGCGTGTTTTGTGGTGTTACTAGCACCGCCGCGAATCCTATCACAGCGTTTTTGCGCAACATGGATTTTTTTGGAGCCTGGTGCTACAGTTGCCGTGTGATTTTCGGTAGCCGTCGTGGTGGTGTGGTAGCCCCCGACGGCTTTTCTTTTGGGCGATGCTTTTCTCGGCGTTGCGCCGTGCCTGGTGATGCTCATGCTCAATCACCCCGCCACTGACTGCGTGTTGATCCAGCTGCGAACGTCGCCCACTTTCCAGGCCGTGATGCCCTTGGACAATTTCAACGGCTTGGGAAAGGTGCCCGCCTTGACCTTTCGCCACAGCGTCGGGCCGCTAAAAGGCAAAGGGACCGGGCGGTCTGGCCGCTTTGGGCTTTGTACCAGTTGCGCTTCACGAATGAAAGCGCTGTCGGGCAGCGTGTCGAAAGAAGGAATTCCCGCCGCTGGCTTTTTAGCCAACAGGGGGTTGATGGAAGCGCCGGGCGTTTGTTGTGCCCTGATTTGTTGTGACATGAATTGCCGTCCTTTGAAGTTGACGAATTCAGTGTCTTTGGGATGCTGTCCGGTTTCTAGAGAAAAAATCGGACTATTTTCAGTGCTGATTTTTGGTCTTTTTGAGCCTAAAAAAATGGTGTTTCTCCAATGAAAACACCTTCAGGCAGTGAATCAAGCGAAGGGTCGGCCGGCGCCGGGATTTTGTCCGGTCCGGAAACTTTTTTAGTGATTTCTGCTTGTTTTGCTGTGAGTTTGTATGACATTTGTTGCCGTCCTTTGAAGTTGACGGCTCAAGTGTCTTTTTGATCTTGTCTAATTTCTAGGGTAGAAATTGGACTATTTTTGTGCTTGAGATTCAGGCTTTTTTAAGCTGTATCACATCCGCACCAGTGCGCAGCTTGTCCAGGTAGTCGGCCCACGTCTGCATCATCTGCTGGCGCTGGGGCAGGTACTCGGAACGGTCATAGGCGCTGCCTAACGGGCCTTTTTTGCCGTGTCCCAGCTGCGCTTCCACCATGTCTTGCGGGATGCCTGACAAGCGTTCGGCCATCATCGTGCGCGCCATCGCCCGAAAGCCGTGCGCTACATGCTCGTTGTTGCCGTAGTCCAGCCGCCGCAAGGCTGCATTGATCGTGCCGTCGCTCATAGGCCGCTCGCCAGTTCGCGCACCAGGGAACACATAGCGCCCGTGCCCGGTCAGCGGCTGGATGGACCGGAGCACGTCCAGCGCTTGCCGTGCCAGCGGGACGATATGGGGTTTGCCGTTGGCCTTCTCATGCTTGGAGCTTTTCATGTGCTTGGCCGGGATGGTCAGCATTTTCTTGTCCAGGTCAATCCATGCCCATTCCATTGCGCGGATGTTGCCGGGCCGCTGAAAGAACAGTGCCGACAGCTTTAACGCGGCCACTGTCTCGGGCTGGCCGGTGTAGGCGTCCATGGCGCGCAGCAATGCCCCGGCCTCTACCGGGTCAAGGATGGCCGCGAAGTGCTTCGCGATATGTGGCTGCAGCGCGCCCTTGAGGTCTGCGCCGGGGTTGCTCTCGCAGCGTCCGGTCTGTATGCCATAGCGGAACACCTGCCCGGCCATGGCCTGCAAGTCCTGCGCCGTGCTGAGAATGCCTTTTTTCTCCACCTTGCGCAGCGCGGCCAGCAGGGTAGGTGCCTTGATCGTGGACAAGGGCAGGGGGCCGATATAGGGGAACAGGTACAGCTCATTCATGCGCAGCCACTTGGTTGCGTGGCCTTCGCTCCAGCCGCCCGCCTTGAGTGCGTGGAACTCCCGCGCCACCGCCTCAAAGGTGTTTGCCGTCGCCGCTGCCGTGGCCTGCCTGTCCTCTTTTTTGGCCGTGCCGGGGTCTGTGCCTTGCGCCAGCAGTTCGCGAGCCTTGTCGCGCCCTTTGCGCGCATCGGCCAGCGATACAGCCGGGTACACGCCCAGCGCCAGCGTCTTGCGCTTGCCCCCATGGGCATAGTCCAGGCGCCAATATTTTCCAGCGGCCTTCACCAGCAAATACAGGCTTTTCCCATCGGTGTACTTGTCGCCAGCGGCTTTGCCAGTGGGCTTCACCTGTTTTACAAACGTGTCCGTCAATGCCATTGCTGCCCTTTTTTACGGTATCTGGGTTTGCGGTATCTGCTGGATACCGTAAAAAGTACCGTAAAAATACCGCGATGGCATGTTATGTCGTGATATGGCTTGAGACAACAAAAAACCCGCTGTAGCTATGAACTACGCGGGTTTTGAAGGGTTGTGAAATGCTGTGATATGAAAAACTGGAGCGGGTGAAGGGAATCGAACCCTCGTATGAAGCTTGGGAAGCTGCCGTTCTGCCATTGAACTACACCCGCGGTGGCGCCGATTATAGAAGCCCCGGCCGTCGGCTGGCGGGGGCCTTGCGGATTTTCAGTGAAAACGGGGCGCTGCCCACGCGGGCAGTGGGCTTTTGGCTATCAAAAGCATAGCGAGTGGGCGACGTGTCGCCTGCGCCGAGAAGCCGCCGGCCCGAACCTGGCCCGAGCGCGCCGCGCCGGGCCGGCACGAAAGCGCGGGCGAAAAAGCCCTCAGGGCGCAGGCCAGTCCACCACGGCCGGATGCAGCAGGGCCTGCAGGGCATGCAGGTCGTCGGGCGTGTCCAGGTCGCTCACGTAGGCGCGCCGCGCGCTCTCCAGCAGCACGACGGCGCCGGGGTGGTCACGCAGCCAGTCGCGGATGCCCAGGTGGCGCGGCGTCGCCTGCACCTGGGCCACGGCCTGGCTGGACAGCAGCAATGGGTGGCCGCGCACGCCGTCCACCACCGGCACCTGCGCGTGAACGCCGGGCGCGCGCCGCGCCCAGGCGGCCAGCAGCGGGGCGATGTCTTCGGCGCCCAGCAGCGGCAGGTCGGCCAGCACCAGGAGCAAGTCGTGGCCGGGGAAGGCGTCCCGGTGCGCCTGCAGCGCCAGCCGTTGCGACGCGACCAGGCTGGCGCCGGGCTGCGGATGGCGCACGGCGCGCGCGCCGCACCCGGCCGCCAGCGGCACCAGCCGGTCGGCGTAGGGGCCGATGACCACGCTGACCGGCTCGATGCCGGCGCCGCGCAGGGCAGCGGCCAGGCGCGCCAGCAGGCTGTGTCCGTCGATCTGCAGCGCGGCCTTGGGGCGCCCGCCCAGGCGCTGGCCCAGGCCTGCGGCCAGGATGGTGGCGGCCACCGGCGGCGCGGGATGCCCTGGCGGTGGCGTCCGGCCGGGTGCGGGCGTGTTCATGTCAGCGGGCGCAGGCCGGGGCGGTGAAGGCGGTGTCTGCAAGCTGCCCGTGGCCGGACTTGCCCGATGCCACCGGCGCCGGTGCGCCCGGGGCCACGCCGTTTTTCGCCGCGACCACCTCGGCCATGATGGACAGCGCGATCTCGGCCGGCGTCTTGCTGCCGATGTAGAGGCCCGCCGGCCCGTGCAGCGCGTCCAGCGCCGGCTGGGACAGGTCGAAATGCGTGTGCAGCCGCTCGCGGCGCAGCGCGCTGTTGCGGCGTGAGCCGATGGCGCCGACGTAGAAGGCGTCGGACTGCAGCGCGTCGATCAGCGCCAGGTCGTCCAGTTTGGGGTCGTGCGTCAGGGCGACCACGGCGGTGCGCGCGTCGGGTTTCAGGCGCAGGATCAGGTCGTCGGGCATCTCGTGGCTGACGGTGACGCCATCGAGCGGCCAGCCGGCGCGGTGGGCCTCGCGCGGGTCGCAGACGATCACCTCGAAGCCCAGGCTGAGCGCCATCTGGGACATGAAGCGCGACAGGTCGCCCGCGCCGATGAGGATGAGCCGGGCCTGCGGGCCGAGGAAGGTGGTCAGGTGGGTGTCGGTGAGGCAGGGCACGCCGTCGCGCCGGCCATCTTGCAACTCGACCTGGCCGGTGGCGAGATGAAGGCGCCGCTCGGTGCTGCGCCGCTGCGCGCAAGCCTGCAGCAATTCGTCCAGCCGGCTGCGGCAGGACACGGGTTCAAGCACCAGCTCGACCGTGCCGCCGCAGGGCAGGCCGAAGCGGTGCGCCTCGTCGGCCGAGATGCCGTAGCGCAGCACGGCGGGCGTGCCGGCCGCGCCTGCCGCCTGCACGCCGCCCTCGCGGACGCGCAGCACCAGATCGTCCTCGATGCAGCCGCCCGAGACCGAGCCGACGGTCTCGCCCCGGCCGTTGAGGGCCATGAGCGAGCCGGGCGGGCGGGGCGAGGAGCCCCAGGTGCGGGCGACGGTGACCAGCACCACCGGCAGGCCGGCGGCATGCCAGCCAGCGGCGCTGCGCAGGACCAAGGTGTCGAGGTCTTCCATGGTGCGGGCTCCTGGCGACGTGGCGGGTGGCCGGTTCAGACCAGCTTGAAGGGCAGGTCGCGCACCGGCTTGCCGATCAGGCGTGCGACGGCGTTGGCAAAGGCCGGCGCCAGCGGCGGCAGGCCGGGCTCGCCCATGCCGGTGGGCGGCTCGGCGCTGGGCACGATGTGCACCGCGATCTCGGGCATGTCGGTGATGCGCGGCACGGCGAAGTCGCCGAAGTTGCTCTGCTGCACCACGCCGTCCTTGAGCGTGATGGCCGCGCCCGGCAGGCACATCGACAGGCCCATCAGCGCGGCGCCCTGCACCTGCGCCTCGATGGTGCGCGGGTTGACGGCCAGGTTGCAGTGCACGCCGGCGGTCGCACGGTGCAGCACGGCGCGGCCTTTTTGCACCGAGGCCTGCACCACGTAGGCGACCACGGTCTCGAAGGACTCGTGCACCGCCACGCCCCAGGCGCGGCCGGGGGGCAGGCCGGCCTTGCCGTAGCCGCTCTTGTCCACCGCCAGCTGCAGCGCGGCCCGGTGGCGCGGGTGCTTGTCGCCCAGAAGCTGCAGCCGGTAGGCGACCGGGTCCTGCCGGGTGGCGCGGGCGATCTCGTCGATCAGGGTTTCCATCACGAAGGCGGTGTGGGTCGAGCCCACGCTGCGCCACCACAGCACCGGCACGTTCACCTTGGGGTGGTGCACCGTGAGGCGCATCGGCAGCGGGTAGGGCTCGCGCATGCCTTCGGTGGCCGTGGCGTCGATGCCGTTCTTGACCATGGCGCCCTCGAAGAAGCTGCCCGCCGTGATCGACTGGCCGACCAGCGCATGGTCCCAGGCCAGCACCTTGCCTTTGTCGTCAAAGCCGATGCGCGCGCGGTGCAGGTGCATCGGGCGGTAGTAGCCGCCCCGGATGTCGTCCTCGCGGCTCCAGAGCAGGCGCACCGGCGCGTCCAGGCCGGCGGCGCGGGCGGCCTTGGCCACCTGGCAGGCCTCGACCACGTAGTCGCTGTGGGTGTTGCCGCGCCGCCCGAAGCCGCCCCCGGCCATCTGCACATGGACCTTGACCTGCTCGGGCTTGAGGCCGAGCGCCTGCGCCGCCGCCATGCCGTCGCCGCCGGGAAACTGGGTGCCGACCCAGAGCTCGGCGCCCTCGGGCGAGAGCTGCACGGTGCAGTTCAGCGGCTCCATGGGCGCGTGCGCGAGGTAGGGGAACACGAACTCGGCCTCGATGTGCCGCGGCGCGCCGGCCAGTGGCGCCATGTCGGCGTCGAACTTGCGCGCCCCGGGCTGGCCGGCAAGTTCGCGGTACTGGGCCAACTGGCGTTCGCTGTCCACCTTCTCGACGGCGGCCGTGTCCCATTGCAGCTTCAGCGCGTCCCGGCCCTGCTTGGCCGGCCAGTAGCCGTTGGCCACCACCGCCACGCCCTCGGCGCCGCGGTCCAGCGGCACGCGCAGCACCGCCTTGACGCCCTGGACGGCCAGCGCCGCGCTGTCGTCCACCGAGGCGAGCCTGGCGCCGAACACCGGCGGGTGCGCCACCACGGCCGTCAACTGACCGGGCAGGCGCACGTCAATGCCGAAATCTTGCTGCCCGCTGCTCTTGGCGCGGGCGTCCAGGCGCGAGGTCGGCTGGCCGATGAGGCGGAAATCCTTGGGGTCCTTGAGCGCGACCTTCTCGGGCACGGGCTGGGCCATGGCGGCCTCGGCCAGCTCGCCGTAGCCGAGCTTGCGTCCGTCGGGCGCCAGCACCTGGCCGGCCCGGGTGCGCAGCGTGGCCGCGTCCACGTTCCAGCGTGCCGCGGCGGCGCCCAGCAGCATGGCGCGGGCGCGGGCGCCGAGTTCGCGGTACTGCGTGAAGCTGTGCTTGATCGAGTTCGAGCCGCCCGTCAGGTGCATGCCAAAGCGCGGATCGACATAGGCCGCGTCGTTGCTGCCGTGGCGGCTGCGCACCAGGGCCCAGTCGGCGTCGAGCTCCTCGGCCAGGATCATCGGCAGGGCGGTCTGCACGCCCTGGCCGAACTCCAGCCGGTTGATGGTGACGGTGACCTCGCCGCTGGGCGCGATCTGCACGAAGGCCGACGGCTGCTCGGTCGGCTTCAGCGCGCTGGCGCTTTGGCCGGCGCCGTCGGCCTGTGCCATCGCCAGGTGGGGAAACGCGCCCAGCGCCAGGCCGCCGGCGCCGGCGAGCTTGAGGAAGCTGCGGCGCGCCATCGGGGCGGCAGGGGCCTGGGGCTGGCTGCGCGCCAGCAGGTGGCGCAGGCCGGGCGGCAGTTCGCGGGGGTCGAGGTCGGGCAACATGGCAGGTCTCCTTCAGGCCAGGGATTGGGCGGCATCGGCCACGGCGGCGCGGATGCGGGCGTAGGTGCCGCAGCGGCAGATGTTGCCGGCCATGGCGCTGTCGATCTCGGCGGGGCCGGGCCGCTTGCCCTTGGGCAGCGACTTGAGGAACGCCGTGGCGCTCATGATCTGGCCGCTCTGGCAGTAGCCGCACTGCGCCACGTCGTGCTTGACCCAGGCCGCGTGCACGGCGGCGCCGATGCGGTCGCTGCCGTCGGTGGCGGCCTCGATGGTGGTGACCTTCTTGCCCTGTGCCGCCGAGATGGGCGTAACGCAGGAGCGGACGGCTTGGCCGTCCAGGTGCACGGTGCAGGCGCCGCACAGCGCCGCGCCGCAGCCGAACTTGGTGCCAGTCAGGCCCAGCGAGTCGCGCAGGGCCCACAGGATGGGGGTGGAGGGGTCGGCGTCGAGCGCGTGCTCGCGGCCGTTGACGTGCAGGGTGCTCATGGTGGGGCGGTGCTCCTTGGTGCGGGCGGGCGGTGATTCAAGCAGGAAGTGTCTGCTTGCGGGATGCGGGCAAGTTGCCAATTTTGATTTTTTTCTTGCCTTTTTCGATGATTTTCTGCCAACGCCCTGACTGCCGGCAGGCGCCGGAAGTACAGTGCCTCCAACAGGAAATTGCCTGTCAACACGCTTTTTCAGCCCGAGCACTGACGCTTTGCCGGGCTGCAACGCGCCGCGAAAGACCGAACATGTCAATTGAAACCTTGGCCTGCGAGATCGGCAGGATTGCCCAAAACGATGGAATCTGCCCCACGGCCATTGCACCGCTCACGCTCTACCGCTGCAGCCTGCGGACGCAGCCCATGCACTGCCTCTACGGCCTGGGCCTGGCCATCATCGCGCAGGGGGCCAAGCAGATCAGCCTGGCCGACCGGGTGATCTCGTACGGCCCCGGCCAGTCGCTGCTGACGACGCTGGACCTGCCGGTGGTCGCGCAGATCACCCAGGCCGACCTGGCCCGGCCTTTTCTGAGCATGCTGCTGACCTTGGAGGTGCGCGCCCTGGTGCAGCTGGCCGCCGAGATGGACCTGCCGCCCCTGCCGCGCGAGCCGCCGCTGCGCGCGATCTCCCTGAACCGGGTGGACGCGCCCCTGCTGGACGCGGTGATCCGGCTGGTGCGGCTGCTGGACGAGCCGGCGCTCATCCCGCGCATTGCCCCGCTGGTTCAGCAGGAGATCATGGTGCGGCTGCTGGGCGGGCCGCAGGGGCCGTATTTGCGCCATCTGCTGGCAACGGGCTCCCCCAGCCACCAGGTGGCCCGCGCCATCAACTGGCTCAAGCAGAATTTCAGCCAGGGCGTGCCGATGGACGAGCTGGCCGCCCGCGCGAACATGAGCCCTTCGACCTTCCGCCAGCACTTTCGCAGCCTCACGGGCATGAGCCCCCTGCAGTACCAAAAGCAGCTGCGCCTGCAGGAGGCGCGGCAGTTGATGCTCAACCAGCCTCTGGACGCGGCCCACACGGCCGCGCGCGTGGGCTACGAGAGCGTTTCGCAGTTCAACCGCGAGTACAGCCGGCTCTTTGGAGCGCCGCCGCAGCGCGACATCAAACGGATGCGTGGCCTGCCGCCCAGCGCGGTGGCGCCGGCGCCATCCTGAACGCGTCCGGCAACAAGCGCCAACGGATTCGGGCGATGGCCTCCTGGCCTGGGCATGCGTGTGCTTCAAGACGGACCCGAAAGAGCTGAAGGACCGGATCGGCCGCGCCGCAGGGATTCCCCGGGCGCGTGGCCGCGTGCCTTCATGCCGGGTTCTCGGCCGTGTTCTGCGCCGGATTCTGGGCCGGGGCGCCGCTGCCGCCTGCCGGCCTGATCCTGAACCATATCGAATACATCGCCGGCAGGAACACCAGCGTCAGCACCGTTCCGGCCAAGGTGCCGCCGATCAGCGTGTAGGCCAGCGTTCCCCAGAACACCGAATGGGTCAGCGGAATGAAGGCCAGGACCGCGGCCAGGGCGGTCAGGATCACCGGCCGGGCACGCTGCACGGTTGCCTCGACGACCGCATCGAACGGCGCCAGCCCGGCCTGTTCGTTGTGATGGATCTCGCCGATCAGGATCAGCGTGTTGCGCATCAGGATTCCCGACAGTGCGATCAGGCCGACCAGTGCGTTGATGCCGAAGGGCTGCTGGAACAGGATCAGCGTGGGCACGACGCCGATCAGCCCCAGCGGGCTGGTCAGGAAGACCATGACCATCGCAGCGATCGAGCGCACCTGCAAGATGATCAGCAGCAGGGTGAAGGCCAGCATGATGGGAAACAGCGGCAGCATCGCCTGCGTTGCCTTGCCGGATTCTTCGATAGAACCGGCCTCTTCGATGCGGTAGCCGCTGGGCAGCCTGTCCATGAGCGGCTGGAGCTGCCGGGTGAGGGGCGTTGATACATCCGGGGGCTGCAGGCCCTCGGCGATGTCGCCCCTGACGGTGATCGTGGGCATGCGGTCGCGCCGGCGCATGATGGGTTCTTCCGCGCGCACCTCGATCTGGCCCAGCTGTGACAGGGGAATGCGCTGTCCGTTGGCCCCGGCCAGGGTGAAGTCGCCCATCCTGGCCGGGTCGAGCCGGGCGCCGCCGGCCGAGCGCGCCACAACCTGCACCGTGCGGATGTCCTCGCGCACGGCGGTCACGGGCACGCCGCTCAGCAGGAACTGCAACTGCTGCGCCACGGCGCTGGAGGTCAGCCCCACAGCCTGCAGCCGGTCCTGCTGCAGCGTGAAGTGCAGCGAGGGGGCGCGCATGCCCCAGTCGGTGTTGACCGTGCGCATCATTGGACTGGCGCCCATGACCTTCTGCACCTCGGCGCTGATCTGGCGCAGCTTGTCCGTGTCCGGGCCGCTGACGCGGTAGGCGACCGGAAACGGCGAATACGGGCCGAAGACGAGCTGGGTGACGCGCACCCGCGCCTCGGGCGCCAGGCCGTCGGCAATGGCCTGGCGCAACTCGCGCTTCAACGCGTCGCGCGCCTCCTGGCTGTCGGTGCGGACCACGATCTTGGCAAATGACGGGTCGGGCATCTCCGGCCCCATCGCCAGGTAAAAGCGTGGCGCGCCCTGGCCGATGTAGGCCGTCACGATCCGGGCCTGCTTCTGCTTGGCCAGCCAGGCTTCGACCTTCGCCGTGGCGGCGCTCGTCTGGGCGATGGACGTGCCATAGGGCATCTGCACCTCGACCAGCACTTCAGGGCGGTCCGAGACCGGGAAGAACTGCTTCTTGACCACCGCCATGCCGAGGATGGCCAGGACGAACAGGCCCGCGACCGCGCCGGCCACCAGCCATTTGCGTGCGATGACGCGCGCCAGCACCTGGCGAAAGCGGTTGTAGCGCGGCGTGTCGTAGAGCGCGTGGCCGCCTTCGGTCTTCTTGAGCTCAGGCATGAGCTTGACGCCCAGGTAGGGCGTGAAAACCACCGCGATGACCCACGAGGCGATCAGCGCGATGCCGACGATCCAGAACATGTTGCTGGTGTATTCGCCCGCAGTGGAGCGGGCAAAGCCGTTGGGCATGAAGCCGACGGCCGTGACCAGCGTGCCCGAGAGCATCGGGGCCGCGGTATGGCTCCAGGCATGGGCCGAGGCGGCAACGCGGCTGTAGCCCTCCTGCATCTTCACCACCATCATCTCAATGGCGATGATGGCGTCGTCCACCAGCAGGCCCAGCGCCAGGATGAGCGAGCCCAGCGTGATGCGGTCAAAGTTCTTGCCGGTCGCAAGCATCACGACGAAAACCACCGCCAGCGTCAGCGGCACGGCTGCGGCAACCACCAGGCCCACGCGCCAGCCCATGCTCAAAAAGCTCACCAGCATGACCACCAGCAGCGCGACACAGAACTTGACCATGAACTCATCGACCGAGGCGCTGATGTTGACGCCTTGGTCCGTGACCTTGGTCAGGCTCATGCCCAGGGGCTGCTCGGCGTTGATGGCGCTGACTTCGCTGTCCAGCGCCTTGCCCAGGTCCAGCCCGTTCCAGCCCTCGCGCATGACGATGCCCAGCAGCAGGGCGGGCTCGCCGCCATTGCGGACCATGAACGTTGAGGGGTCTTCATGGCCACGCCGGACGGTGGCGATGTCCGACAGCCGCAGGGTGCGGCCCTGCGCCACCACCGGCATGTCGCGGATCTTTTGCAGCCCATCGAAGGCGCCGTCCAGGCGGATGAACACCTGCGGCCCCTGGGTCTGCACCGAGCCGGCCGACGCCAGGGCGTTCTGATGGTTGAGCGCGGCGAACACCTCCTGCGGGCTGATGCCCAGCGTGGCCAGGCGCTCGTGCGAGAACTCGACATAGATCCGCTCGGCCTGCTCGCCGACGATGTTGACCTTCTTCACGCCCGGCACGTGCAGCAGCCGCTGGCGCATCGTTTCGGCTTCGCGTGCCAGCAGCCGCTGCGGCTCATCCCTGGCCTTGAGCGCGAACAGGGCAAAGGTCACGTCCGTGTATTCGTCGTTGACCATCGGCCCGATCACGCCCGTCGGCATGTTGACGGCCTCGTCGCCGACTTTCTTGCGCGCCTGGTAGAACGCCTCCTGCACTTGCGAAGGCGGTGTGCTGTCCAGCAAGGTCAGCATGGTGAAGGCCAGGCCGGGCCGCGTGTAGGTCTCGGTGCGTTCGTACCAGCGCAGCTCCTGCATCCGCTTTTCGATCTTTTCGGCAACCTGGTCCTGCATTTCCTGCGCGGTGGCCCCGGGCCAGGCGGTGATGATGGTCATCACCTTGACCGTGAAGGCCGGGTCTTCCGCGCGGCCCAGCTTGAAGAACGACACCAGCCCGGCCAGCGAGATCAGGCAGATCAGGAACAGGGTGACGGCGCGCTCGCGCACGGCGAGCGCCGACAGGTTGAAACGGCCTGCGCTCACGGACGGGCTCCTTCGGCCAGGGCGGCCTGGGTGTCCTGGCCGGCCAGCCGGACCTGCTCGCCTTCGCGCAGCAGGTGCGCGCCGAGTGCGACGATCCGCTCGCCCGGCCGGATCGGCCCGCTCACGCGTGCACCCTCGTCATTGAGGTCTTGCACCTGGACCGCGCGCCAGGAAACCGTGGCCGGCGCACCGCCGATGACCCACACCCCGGCGCCTTGGCCCGCGTCGAACAGAGCGCCCATCGGCACTTGCACGCCGCCTTGCGCCGAAGGGGGGTGGTCTGCGCTCTGGATGGTCACCGTGGCGCCCAGCGGCGCATTGGCCAGCGCGCCCCCGAGCACGTACCGCGCCTCGAAGGTGCGGGTGAGCCGGTCGGCCGTGTCCGAGAGCTGGCGCAGCCTGGCGGGCACGCGCGCGCCTTCCTGGCCAAAGAGCATGGCATGCCCGGCAGCGCCGATCACAGGGCGCAGCGTTTCCGGCAGCTGGACAACCGCCTCGCGAGGCCCGGCATGGGCCAGGCGCACCACGGCCTGCCCGGCGTTGACGACCTGGCCCGGTTCGGCCAGCGTTTCCATGACGAGGCCGTCGGCATCGGCCAGCAGCTCGCTGTAGCGGGTGGCATTGCGGGCCGCGTCGGCCTGGGCCTGGGCCGCATTGAGCTGGGCCTTGGCGGCATCGGCCGCAGCCTTGATCTGGTCATAGGCGGAGGCCGATATGGCGCCGGTTCCACGCAGGTCGTGGTAGCGGGCTTCTTCGTCCGCCGCCTGCTGCGCCCGCGCCTGGGCGGCGGCAACCGCCTCCTGCTGCGCCCGCGCCGCAAGCTTCAGGTCGGCGGGGTCGATGCGCATCAGCGGCTGGCCGCGCCGGACGGCCTGCCCCGCATCCACCAGCCGCTCCAGCACCTTGCCGGAAACGCGAAACCCCAGCTCGCTTTGCACCCGGGCGGCGACGACGCCGGTGAACGAGCGTGACGCGGGCAGCGCCTCCCGGACGACTGCCGTGCGCACCAGCGGCGCTTCGGTGCGCGGATCGGGCAGTGTTTTTTCGCTGCAGGCAACCAGCGCAAACGGCAATGCACAGAAAACGGCGTATGAAAGGAGGCGGCGCCGAAGCATAGGGGTTCCATTGACGAATTGAACAGAACGCCTATTTTTCTACTTGTGACCAATACTGTCAATAGTCACAAGTATTTTTTACGTCATGGCGACAGGCTGCGAAGCACCAGGCTGGACAAGTGCGCGGGCGCCTGGTCGGTGAAGTCAAAGCTGTGCTGCAACAGCAGCGGATTGAGATAGGGGCGCATGACCAGGTAGATGGCCATCGCGGTTTCATCGAGCGGCGTCTTGCGCTCGAAGTCCCCGCTTTGCCGACCTTCCTGCAAAATATCCTGCAGCATCTTCTGGATGTGCTGCTCATAGGTGAGCGTCGCCTGCCAGTGCTCGCTGGCAGCCGAGGATGCAATCTCATAGAGCTTGCGGTCCTGAAAAAACAGGCGCAGGCTGGCCTCGACAATGGCTTTGAACATGCGCCGCAGCTTCTCGGGCGGCCGGTCGGCCTCGTCCAGGGCGGCTTTCACCTCGTTTTCGATCTCGCGCAGGCAGTTCGCGCAAATCATCTCGCCAATGGCCTGCTTGGACTCGAAAAACTTGTAGATGTAGGCCTTGGAAAACCCGATGGCCTTGGCGAGATCGGAGACGGTCGTTTTCTCGTAGCCGTAGCGGCTGAAGTGCTGCGTTGCCGCGACAACGATTTGGTCCCGCACCTCGTGGTCGGCCGGGCCACGGGCGGAAACGGGGTAGATGCTTTCATTTTTCATGGGCCTTAGCTTAACGCGAGTTGCAAATGAGCCTGAATCATGTGACTTTTTTGTAATATAGTCACTTATCTTTTTGCCCCAGAGAAGCCCATGGTCCTCAAACGCACGCTTGCCACGCTCATGGCAGCCAGCCTCTTGGCCAGCTGCGCTGTCGGCCCCGAATATGTTCAGCCCGACCTGCCCATGCCGGTGCAGTTCCCGAGCCAGGCGGCCGCAGGCCACCGCCATGGCGCCGCCGGTGCAGACCTTGCCGCGTGGTGGACGGGCTTTGGCGATGGGCAGCTGGCGCAATTCGTGACGCTTGCGCTGCAGCAGAACCTTGACCTGGCGCAGGCCGCCGCGCGCGTCGCGCAGGCGCGCGCCGGCCTGGGCGTGGCCCATGCCGCGCTGCTGCCTTCGGTCCATGCCAGCGGGCAGGCGGCCCGCGCCTACCAGTCCGTCGAAACCCCCTTGGGGCAAGTCCTCAATTCGACGCCCGGCTTTGACCGCCAGGGCAGCGCTTACGAAGCCAACCTTGGCGCGCGCTGGGAGCTGGACGTGTTCGGCGGCTTGCGCCGTGCGCGGGAATCGGCGCTGGCCGAGTTCCAGGCGTCGCAGGCGGGCGTCGCCGCCACGCGATTGGCCGTGGCGGCACAGGTTGCCGACATCTACATCGGCATCCGTGGACTGCAAGCCCGCCTGGGCGTTGCCGGGCAGCAGGTGCAGACGCAGCAGGAACTGCTGTCGACCACCAGCCTCTTGTATGGCAAGGGCCTGGCGGCTGAACGCCAGGTGCGGCAGGCCGAAGGCGCGCTTGCCCAGGTCCGCGCCTCCGTGCCGGTGCTTGAGACGGGCCTGGACGCGGCCATGAACGCCCTGGACGTGATGCTGGCCTCCACGCCCGGGACCCACCGGGCCGCGCTGGCGCCCACCGGCGCTGTCCCGCTGGTTCCGCGGGTTCCCGCGATCGGCGCAACCGGCTCGCCCGGCGAGTTGCTCAGGCGCCGGCCCGACCTGATCATGGCCGAGCGCCGCCTGGCCGCCTCGAACGCGCGCATTGGCCTGGCCATTGCCGAGTATTACCCCAAGCTGTCCCTGAGCGGGCTGCTCAGCAGCGCCACGTCGGTGTCTGCCGGCAACCTGCTGAGCGGCGGTGCCGGCCAAGCTTCCGGCGTGCTGGGCCTGCGCTGGCGCCTGTTTGATTTTGGCCGCATCGACGCGCAAATCGCCCAGGCCCGGGGCCAGGAGGCCGAGCTGCTGGCCGCCTACCGACTGGCCGCATTGCATGCCACCGAAGATGTGGAAAACGCCTTTTCCGCCCTGGCCAAGCGCCAGGAGCAGGCGGCTGCGCTCGCCCAGGCCGTGGACTCCCTGGGCCGCGCGCGCGGCGCTGCGTTTGCGGCCTATCAAAAAGGGGTGGTGAGCCTGGTCGAGGTGTTGCAGGCCGATGAAAAACTGCTGGCCGCCTCCGATGCGCGGGTGCAAGCGCAAACCGAATCGGCACGGGCGGCGGTTGCTGCGTTCAGGGCGCTCGGCGGAGGCTGGCAACCGGGCCAGGCCGAAGCGCTGGCCCTCCATGAAACGCGCCCGCTGCGGCCGGCGAACTGATCTTTGCCATCAAACAGGCCTTTTGTGCAGGCGCAGCCTGCACAAGGCGCTATCAATTAAGGAGCAATCCTGCCAGCCCTCGCCCTGCGCGCCGTGTCGATTCTCCTTGCAGCTCCTTGCGGCATGTGAGATTGAGACGGTGCCCAGGGCGCGTCGGGCTTACTTCTGGATGTCGCCCATGCAGAGGTATTTCATCTCCAGGTACTCCTCCATGCCGTGGCGCGAACCTTCGCGGCCCAGGCCGGACTGCTTGACGCCGCCGAACGGCACGTGCTCGGTGGCGATGACGCCGGCGTTGATGCCGACCATGCCGTACTCCAGCGCCTCGGCCACGCGGTAGATGCGGCCGATGTCGCGGCTGTAGAAGTAGCTGGCCAGGCCGAACTCGGTGTTGTTGGCCGCGTCAACGGCTTCCTGCTCCAGCTTGAAGCGAAACACCGGCGCGAAAGGGCCGAAGGTTTCTTCCTTGGCGCACAGCATGTCGGCCGTGGCTTCAGACACCACCGTGGGCTCGAAGAACTGGCCTTGGAGCTTCTTGCCGCCGGCCAGCAGCTTACCGCCCTTGGCCAGGGCGTCCTGCACGTGGCGCTCGACCTTCTCGACGGCCGAATCCTCGATCAGCGGCCCCTGGCCCACGCCCGCCTCGAAGCCGTTGCCGACCTTGAGCAGCTTGACCTTTTCGGCAAACTTCTGCACGAACTGGTCGTACACCTTGTCCTGCACATAAATGCGGTTGGCGCAGACGCAGGTCTGGCCGGCGTTGCGGTACTTGCTGGCCATGGCGCCTTCGACGGCCGAGTCGATGTCGGCGTCGTCAAAGACGATGAAGGGCGCGTTGCCGCCCAGCTCCAGCGAGAGTTTCTTGATCGACGGCGCGCTTTGCGCCATCAGGATGCGGCCGACCTCGGTCGAGCCGGTGAAGCTGATGTGGCGCACCACGTCGCTGGCGCAGAACACCTTGCCGATGGCAATGGAGTTGGCCGCGTCGGCCGTCAGGATGTTGATGACGCCCTCGGGAATGCCGGCGCGCACCGCCAGCTCGATGGCCGCCAGCGCCGTCAGCGGCGTGAGCTCGGCCGGCTTGATGACGACGGTGCAGCCGGCGGCCAGCGCCGGGGCGACCTTGCGGGTAATCATGGCCAGCGGGAAGTTCCACGGCGTGATGGCCGCGCACACGCCGATGGGCTGCTTCAGGACCGTCAGGCGGCGGCTGTTGTCGAAGGGCGGCAGCGTCTCGCCGTTGACGCGCTTGGCTTCCTCGGCGAACCACTCGACGAAGCTGGCGCCGTAGGCGACCTCGCCCTTGGCCTCGGCAAAAGGCTTGCCCTGCTCGGCGGTCATGATGCGGCCCAGGTCTTCCTGGTTGGCCATGAGCAGCTGGAACCACTTCATCAGGATGGCATGGCGCTCCTTGCCGGTCTTGCTGCGCCAGGCGGGCCAGGCGGCGTTGGCCGAGTTGATGGCCGCTTCGGCGTCGTCCGGGCCCAGGTTGGCCACGTCGGCCAGCTTCAGGCCGTTGGACGGGTCGGTGACGTCAAAGCGCGAGGCGCCGGCGATCCACTGGCCGTTGACCAGGGCGTCGGTCTTGAGCAGGCTGGGGTCGTTCAGCAGCGAAAGGGGGGAGGTCTTCATGTCCATGGGCGTTCTTTCTCAAAAAGCGGGCCGGCGCGAAAACCGCGCGGCCGGGTGGAAAAATGAGCCGACCAGCATACCGCGCGGGGCGGGTTTGCGTGGCCGGGCGTGGTGTTACCGGTAGTGCACGCCGGGCAATACGCACAGCATTTCGTACAGCAGGTTGGCGCCCAGCAGCGCGGTGTTGCCCGAGGTGTCGTAGGGCGGCGAAACCTCGACCAGGTCGGCGCCGACCAGGTTCAGCCCCCGGCAGCCGCGAACGATCTCCAGCGCCTGCGGCACCGTAAGGCCGCCGATCTCGGGCGTGCCGGTGCCCCCGGCAAAGGCCGGGTCGATGCCGTCGATGTCAAAGCTCAGGTAGCACGGCGCCTGGCCGATGGCCTCGCGCACCCGGGCCATCAGCGGCGCCAGCGACTGGTGCCAGACCTCGTGCGCCTGCACCACGGTGAAGCCCTGCTGGCGCGGCCAATCAAAATCGTCGATGCCGTAGCCGCTGCCGCGCAGGCCGATCTGCCAGACCTTGTTTGGCTGCAGCAGGCCTTCCTCGACGGCGCGGCGAAACGGCGTGCCGTGGGCGATGCGCTCGCCGAACATGTCCTCGTTCACGTCGGCGTGCGCGTCCACATGCACCAGCGCCACCGGGCCGTGCCGGCGGGCGATGGCGCGCAGGATGGGCAGCACGATGGTGTGGTCGCCGCCCAGCGTGAGCGGAATGCAGCCGGCGTCGATGACGGTGCGGTAGTGCTGCGCGATGATCTCGACGGACTTTTCCAGGTTGTAGGTGTTGATCGCCACGTCGCCCAGGTCGGCCACCTGCAGGGCGTCGAAGGGCGCCGCGCCCGTGGCCATGTTGTAGGGCCGGATCAGGCTGGACTCGGCGCGGATCTGGCGCGGGCCAAAGCGCGTGCCGGGCCGGTGGCTGGTGCCGATGTCCAGCGGCACGCCGATGAAGGCCGCGTCCAGGCCGGCCGGGTCGGTGCGCATCGGCAGGCGCATCATGCTGGCCCAGCCGCCAAAGCGCGGCATGGCGTTGCCGCCCAGGGGTTGGTTGAAGGTCGTCAAGCGGGCGTCCTGTGGCGTGAAGCGTTTGCTATGGAATTGATAGCTGCCAGCCCAGGATGGGAATGGGCTTGCGGCCTGTTTGATGCCGAAAATCGTGCGGGTCGGGTCACGGCAGCGGGCGCGCTAGTTCATCAGCTGGGCGTACTGCTTTTCCAGCGCCGCGCTGCTGCTGCGCGCCCAGAACGAGGCGTTGAAGGCCAGCGAGCGGCGCATGTTGCCCGGCGCGGACGGCAGGTCGCTGCCGGCCATCGACAAATCGGTCACCGGCGCGCTGCTGGCGGCGCGGGGCGCGCCGCTGTCGTAGCGCAGGATGGCGTTGAAATGCGTCGGGCCGTAGGGAATCTCGCGCGAGAACGCCAGCTGGGCTTCCTCGGTCGTGGCAAAGCCGATGAAGGCGCGCGCCAGCTCGCGCCGCGGGCTGCCCTTGATGATGACCCAGTAGTCCAGGTCGTAGAGCGCGTCCTGCCAGGAAATGGCCAGCGGCGCGGCACGTTCGCGGTTGGCGGCGGCGATGCGGCCGTTGTAGGCGGTGCTCAAGGTGGTCTCGCCCGAGGCCAGGCGCTGCGGCGGCTGCGTGCCCGCTTCCCACCAGACGATGTGGGGCTTGAGCTGCTGCAGCTTGGCCAGGGCGCGGCGCATGCCCGCCTCGGTGGCCAGCGTGTCGTAGACGTCGCGGCGGTGCACGCCGTCGGCCATCAGGGCGATTTCCATGTTGTAGCGCGCGCCCTTGCGCAGGCCGCGCTTGCCGGGAAAGCGCTTGACGTCCCAGAAGTCCTGCCAGGTCCTGGGCGCCTCCTTGAAGCGGGCCGGGTCGTAGGCCATGACGGTGGACCAGACGAAGGCGCCCACGCCGCAGTCCTGCACGGTGCCGGGCAGCAGCATGTTGGCGTGGGCGATACTGCTGCGCTCGATGCGCTCGAACAGGCCTGCCTCGCAGCCGGTCTTGAGGTCGGCCGATTCCACCTCCACCACGTCCCACTCGTTCTTGCCGGCGCCGACCATGGCGCGGATGGCGGGCAGGTCGCCGGGGTATTCGACGCCCCGGGCCTCGGCCTTGGCAAGGCGCTTGAACGGCTGGATGAAGGCGGCTTCCTGCGCCTTGCCGTTGGCGCCGCCGAAATTGGCGACGGTCAGCGGCTGGGCCTGCGCGGCCAGGGACGTGCCCAGGAGGGTGAGGACGCAAACGAGGCGGTTTTTCTTCATGGGCGGTTTTTTTGGGCGAGGACTGAGAAAGCTGGGGAAGGACTCGGCCCTGGGCCTGCCGGCGACGCGTCGCCAGGGGGCGGGGCTTGCTTTTTTAGGAAAGGGGCTGCGCGCGGGGTCGCTGGCTGCGGCTCACTTCTTGACGCGCCCGCGCAGCCATTCGAGCGTCATCATCAGGAGCGCCGTGAACAGGATGAGCAGGGTCGCCACGGCGGCAATCGTCGGCGAGATGTTTTCGCGGATGCCGGTGAACATCTGGCGCGGCAGCGTCGTCTGGCTCGGGCCGGCCAGAAAGAGCGTGACCACCACCTCGTCGAACGAGGTGGCAAAGGCAAACAGCGCGCCCGAGATCACGCCCGGCGCGATGACTGGCAGCGTGATGCGGAAAAACGTCTGCAGCGGCCCGGCGCCCAGGCTCAGGCTGGCCTTGACCAGGTTCTGGTTGAAGCCCTGCAGCGTGGCCATGACGGTGGTGACGACAAAGGGCGCGCCCAGCGCGGCATGCACCAGCACCAGCCCGGTGTAGGAGTCCGACAAGCCGATCTGCGCGAAGAACAGGTAGGTGCTCACGCCCACCACCACGATCGGCACCACCATGGGCGAGATCAAGAGCGCGGTCAGCAGGCCCTTGCCCAAGAACTGCGCCCGCGCCAGGCCGACGGCGGCCAGTGTGCCCAGCGCCGTGGCCAGCAAGGTCGCCAGCGGGGCGACGATGAAGCTGTTGCGCGTGGCGCGCGCCCAGTCGGTCGAGGCGAACAGCTCCTCGTACCAGCGCAGCGACCAGCCGGGAATCGGGTAGGACAGGAAGGACGAGTTGCTGAACGACAGCGGAACGATGACGATGATCGGCAGCAGCAAAAAGAGCAGCACCGCGCCGCACAGCACGCGCAGGCCGTACCAGCCGAGCTTGTCGAGCGGGGTGTAGTAGGCGGGGAGGTTGGAGGGTTTCATAGGTCGTGTTCAGCCCAGGCTCAGTTCGGCTTTGGCAAAGCGCCGGTACACCGCGTAGAGGATCAAGGTGGTCACCAAGAGCACCGAGCCCAGCGCGCAGGCCATGCCCCAGTTCACGTCCACGTTGGTGTATTGCGCGACGTAGTAGCTCAGCATCTGGTCGGCCGCGCCGCCCAGGAGCGCCGGCGTGACGTAGTAGCCGATCGAGGTGATGAACACCAGCAGGCCGCCGGCGGCCACGCCCGGGTAGGTCTGCGGCACGTAGACGCGAAAGAACGCGGCCAGCGGCGTGCTGCCCAGCGAGACGGCGGCGCGCACGTAGTTGACGGGGACGGACTTCATCACGCTGTAGAGCGGCAGGATCATGAAGGGCAGCAGGATGTGCACCATGGCGATGACGACGCCCAGCCGGTTGAAAAGGAGCGGCACCGGCTCGTTGGCGAGGCCGGCGAACATCAGGAAGCGGTTGACCAGCCCGTTGCTCTGCAGCAGCACGATCCAGGCGGCGATGCGCACCAGCA
>Ga0308157_10002812_pt1 | contig 27097 bp, 18 predicted proteins | sample PhyBR1_FD_201035 | JGI IMG/M metagenome (GOLD analysis project Ga0308157, IMG submission 201035) | Phyllosphere microbial communities from UC Gill Tract Community Farm, Albany, California, United States - DLSLB.R1 | ecosystem: Host-associated > Plants > Phyllosphere > Unclassified | place: USA...
TAAAACAATTATTGTTTTAAGTTTCGTTATAGTACTATCATCTTGCAGTGAAGAATTTCTTGAAGTTACACCAGAAGATTCTTATGATGCTTCAACATACTATGATTCTGATGCAAAAGTAGCTTCAAGTACCAATGTTTTATATGGCTATGCATGGTTTGATTTGACAGTAAAACCTTATTTTGCCCTTACGGATATGTCATCAGGTAATTTGGTTAATACTTCTTCTGAATTTAATCAGTTTAATACATTGCAATTTCAATCTAGTGATACCAATTTATTAGACGCATGGTTGTCGTGTTTTGGAGTAGTTGCAAACGCTAATACAATTATCTTGGCACTTCCGGAGATTAATAATTCAAATGTAAGTCAGGCTGCAATAAATAATGCATTGGGAGAAGCTCATTTTATGAGAGCATTGGCGTATTTTAATTTGGTTCGGTTTTTTGGACCTGTGCCAATTGTAGAAAATGCGGCCGATTATGCTGCAAATCCTCAGATAAATACTAATCCTGTTTCTGATGTATATAAGTTTATAGAAAATGATTTATTGTTTGCTGCAGCTAATTTAAAAACAAAAATCAGAGGTTCAAATTATGCTGATAATGCAAGGGTTTCTTCTGGTTCAGCTAAAGCCTTACTGGCTAAAGTGTATTTGTATCAGAAGAATTATACAAAGGCAAGATCTTTGGCTGAAGAAGTTATAAATAGTGGTGAATTTAAATTGTTTGGGACTGAAGTGGCAAATACTACATTTGGAGATTTGTTTTTGCCGGTATATAATAATAATGAAGAATCAATTGTTGCTTTTCAATGGATGGCTGGTATTTATTTTTACGGAAGCTCATTAAATACACAATATGCAGGAAATAAAAATCTTACAGAAGCAAGTTATGCAGGTGTTGTAGGGCCATCGCAGGATTTGATAAAAAATGTTTTTGAACCTAACGATTTACGAAGAAAGGAGACTTTTATGCTTCCTGGTGACTTTTATCCAAAATTGTCTGCTTCTGCAAATTTCGATGGTTCAGGTGCAGTAACTTTAGGATATACGATGCCGGCATTGGATCAGGATGGCAATACCAATTTTGCTCAGGGTTCTGGAGCTGCTATGAAAAAATATGTTATAGGTAGAAGTAATCCGGCAATTACAGGTTTTTATGATGCCACATCAAACGGATTTACAAAGCAAAATACTTATGTTATGCGTTATGCTGAATTATTATTGATTCATGCAGAATCTATTCTTGCGGCTCAATCCGGAAGTACTTCAGATGCTTCAGCTTTGGCTTCATTTAACAAAGTGAGAACAAGAGCTGGTTTGCCAACTAAATCGGTAATTACTTTTGAAGATATTTTTAAAGAGAGACGTGCTGAGCTTGCTGCTGAAAATGATTATTGGTTTGACTTAGGTCGTTTGGATTTTGCTGTTGCTAAAGCAAAATTAGAAGCCCAGGATAGAGGAACTAAAGAGAATCCTTTTAAGATCACTTCGCTTGCAATTACGACATTGGTCTATCCTTATCCGGCTAATGAATTGCTTCAAAATCCAAAATTAAAAGAAGCTCCGGTTCCTTATAACTTTAAATAATTTTTAAAAATTAACAAAATGAAAAATTTAAAAATAAAGTATTTATTGGGCTTTTTTATATTAGCTTCAATATTTTTAAATACATTGTCTTCGTGTTCAAATGATGATGATAATGGATCTTCAGGGCCAATTATAAACAGTGTTAGCCCGTCAGTTGAAGGGGAGTTGGTTCCTGTAACAAAAGGTGATCCTAAAAATGTATATGTTATTCAAGGCTCTGGTTTTGCAACTCTTGAAAAAATTTATTTTAATGATTTTGACACTTATTTTAATCCTACTCTGGTAACTGATACGGCAATTTTTGTGACAATAGACGAAAATACACCTTATGAGAATAGTTCGAACGAGTTGAAAATTGTTACAAAATTTGGGACAGTTATATATCCATTTGTTATTGCGCCTCCAATACCAACATTCGATTGGTACAATTCTATAAATGCAGCTGAAGGTGATGTGGTTACTATTAAAGGTAATTATTTTTTGGATCCTATTGTAAAAGTAGGAACTATAGATGCTTCATTAATCTCTTCAACATTAACTGAAATTAAATTTAAGATGCCGGCTAATGCAAATGATAAATATGTTTCTGTTACCAATATTTCAGGAACAACTGTTTCTCAACAATCAGTAGGATCTGCTCTATATGATGATGCATTTCAAGGGGATGCAGGTCACTGGGGATGGAATGCGACAGATATATTTACTGATGCCTTTGCTGATGATAAAGTACAGGGAAATAATAGTATGAAAATAGTTTTTGGAGGATGGGGAGGAGCCGATATGAAATTCAATTCCAGAGATGTTTCAAAATATAAAGCATTTAGAGTGAGAGTAAAGAGCATATCTGCAAATGCGAATGCAAGTATAATTTTTGTTTTTGGTGGATGGGCTTACCAAGTTAAAAAAACTTTGACGGATAAGTGGACTACAATTGAAATTCCATTTTCTGAAATTGGAAATCCAACCACTTTTGATCAGTTGACATTACAAGAATCTGGAAACTTTGGTGGAAATACAATCCTTATGGATGATATGGGTTTTGTATTAAAGTAATAGAGTATTTATTTTGAGTTTTGTTTAGTATTCCCTAATTGAGAAATTAGGGAATACTTTTTTATAATATATTTTAAATAGATTATGATGAGAAAGATTATAGTATTAATTTTTTTTGGGTTAGGAATAAATACCTTCAGTCAGGGAAATACACATAACCAAGCAGGAGGAAAATTTGAAGGTTTAGCAATTACTCCTCCAATGGGCTGGAATTCATGGAACACTTTTGCTACTAATATTGATGAAAAGCTGGTAAAAGAAACAGCAGATATTATGGTTTCTTCAGGTTTGGCAGCAGCGGGTTACAATTATATAGTATTAGATGATGGCTGGATGGCGAAAGAACGGGATGTTAATGGAGATTTGATGCCGGATCTGGTTAAATTTCCTAACGGAATGAAAGCTGTAATTGATTATGTACACAGCAAAGGTTTGAAATTCGGCTTGTACAATTGTGCAGGAACTCAAACCTGTGCCGGATATCCCGGAACCCGTGGTTATGAATACCAAGATGCGCGATTTTATGCTAAATTAGGAATCGATTTTCTAAAATACGATTGGTGCAACACAAAAGGAATAACCGCTCCGGAAGCATATACAACAATGAGTAATGCATTAAAAACTGCCGGAAGACCTATTGTGTTTAGTCTTTGCGAATGGGGAGATAACCAGCCTTGGGAATGGGGAAAACCGGTTGGGAATCTTTGGAGAATTTCGGGAGATATTTATCCTTGTTTTGACTGTGAATTCAAACATCCTGAAAATTGGTCATCCTGGGGGTTTATGAAAATTGCAGATATGCGTAAAGATATTCGTAAATATTCGGGTCCTGATCACTGGAATGATTTTGATATGATGGAAGTAGGAAATGAAATGAATGATATTGAAGATAAGGCGCATTTTAGTATTTGGTGTATGCTGGCATCACCATTGTTTAGTGGAAATGATTACAGAAAGATGACAAAAGAAACACTAGCAATTTTAACTAACAAAGAATTGATTGCTGTGAATCAGGATAAATTAGGAATACAGGGTTTTAAATATCTTGCTGAAGATGGTGTTGAAGTTTGGGTAAAACCCTTGTCAGATGATAATTGGGCGATTACTTTTTTGAACAGAAGCGATGTTGCTAAAAAAATCAATTTTGACTGGAAAAAGCATTTAATAAAAGATGTGGATTTTGGTTATGAAGCCGACTTTAATAAAAAAGTTTTCAGGTTAAAGGACCTTTGGAAAAATAAAGAAATCGGGAATACTAAAAAGAATTTTACAGCAGATCTTGGATCTCATGATGTAATTACATTACGATTAATTCCATAACACTCTTTAATATGAAAACAGAAGCTAGACTTTTTGTCTATACCTTATTATTAATGTTTTGTTTTACCAATGCTCAATTTGTGAAAAGACATGGTCAGTTAAGTGTTCAGGGAACTCAATTAGTTGATCAGGATAATAATCCGATAGTTTTACGCGGAATGAGTTTTGGATGGCATAGCATGTGGCCCAGATTTTACAATGAAAAAGCAGTTAAATGGCTAAAAAAAGATTTTAACTGTAATGTAGTTCGTGCTGCTATGGGAATCGAATTAGGAAACATGTCTTATATAAAGGAGCCGCAGTTTTCGAAAGATAAAATTGAGGCAGTTATAAAAGGGGCTATAAAATCGGATATCTATGTAATTATAGACTGGCACAGTAATATAAATTTAGAAGAAGTAAAAGCCTTTTTTGCTGAGATATCTAAAAAGTATTCTAAGTATCCAAATATTATTTATGAGGTTTTCAATGAACCGGATGATGAAACCTGGCCACAAATTAAGGAGTATGCTGAAGAAGTTATTAAGATAATAAGAAGTAATGATCCTAAAAATATTATTCTGGTCGGATCTCCGCACTGGGATCAGGATGTTCATCTTCCGGCAGCAGATCCTATTTTAGAATACACTAATATAATGTATACGATGCATTTTTATGCTGCAACACATGGAAAAGAATTAAGAGACAGAACGGATCAGGCAATAAAAAGCGGTCTGCCCATTTTTATTTCAGAATCAGCTGGTATGGAGGCTACTGGAGACGGACCTTTAAATATGAATGCTTGGCAGGAATACATCGATTGGATGGAATCCCGAAAGTTAAGCTGGATTACCTGGTCGGTTTCTGATAAAGATGAAACATGTTCAATATTGAAAAAATCTGCAAAATCGGAAGGGAAATGGAAGGATACTGATTTGAAAGAGTCAGGAATTAAAGTTCGTGAATTTTTAATAAAATATAATAGTCAGAAGTAGTATCAGTTATTTTTAGATTATAAGAAAGCCTGTTTATTTTAACAGGCTTTCTCCGTTTTAAAAGGTCTTTTATTGCGGTTAATCTAAGCTGATCTCGTGTGTTGTTTTGTAAGAATTTTATTTGATTGCTTTTTAGCTGTTATTTAATATGTGTTCTTTGTTGGTTATTTTTAATTTTCATGTTTTTTAATATACCCCTTATTTTTTTAGGGTGTTATGTTTTTTTTATTTAAAAAAAGATTAAAAAGTGGCTATTTTATTATTTTAAAACTTTTAAACCCTATTTTTTAAGACTTAATGTTGAAAAAATCGTTGTTGAATTTTTAAAAAGCTATCCTTATAAATATCAAATAACGATTATTTTTAATTTAATTTTTGTAATCCGTAATTCTGCTCTAAAAACATTAAAAAAATAGTTTTCGATTCTTCTACTCATACAAAAGTTAATAAATTCGCTGAAGAAAATGATGATGATTTAGACCGATTTAAAGTTCAAAAAAAGCAATCGTAATTATAAAAAGATAAAAATTTAACTAACCAGAATCAATTAATAACTAAAACCAATTTACACATGAAAAAAGTATTATGTATTTTATCATTAGCCCTAACAACAAGTTTTGCATTTGCACAAGATGAAACATCAGAAACCACTCCATTAGAAATTTCAGGTTCAGGTGATATATATTACAAATATGATTTTGCTAAAGTTCCTAACATTCCGACAAGTTTTGCAACAGACCAGAATTCAGTTTCTTTAGGGATGTTGGATATCGCTTTGAAGAAAAAAATTAAAAATATTTCTTTTGTTGGCGAAATTTCTTTTGGACCAAGAGGACAAAGACAATCGCTTCCAAGTCAGCCAGGTGTAGTATTTGATGATAATGGTAATATTATTCCAAACGCAACTACTTCTGGAGAATCATTCCATATTCAAAATTTGTATGCTAGTTATGCAGTTACAGATAAACTTAGTCTGACTGCAGGTTACATGGGAACTTTTATTGGCTATGAGGTAATCTCTCCTGTAGCTAATTTTCACTACTCTACTTCTTATTTGTTCTCGTACGGACCATTCCAAAATGCAGGTGTTAAAGCAAATTATGCCATAACTGAGAAATTTGGAGTAATGGTAGGTGCATTTAATGATTCGTGGAATACATACAAAGCAGATCCTCAAAAAGGATTAAATGCTGTTGGAGGTCAATTGTCCTATGTAAGTGATAAAGTGAGCGGTTATTTGAATTTTTTGGATGGCTCAGTAAGCGGTACTATTGTTGATTTGACTGCATCATTTCAACTGACAGATAAATTCAAATTAGGTTTGAACGCTGCTGATTTTTCGAACGAAGGTGATGTTGGTTATACAGGAGCGGCTTTATATCCATCTTATGCGATAAGTGATGCTTTTTCTTTAGGATTACGTGGTGAATATTTTAAATTTAAAGAGGGATCTGGGGATACAAATATTACAGCATTTACGTTATCAGGAAATTACAAAATAAATGGTTTGACTATAATCCCGGAGTTTAGACTTGATTCTAATTCAGATGAAGTTATGTTCGTAGATTCTAATTTAGCGCCTGCTAAATCTGCTTCTCAAGTGCTTCTGGCTTTAGTTTACGGATTCTAAAAGCAATTATAAAACATACTCTTTCTAGAAAAGAGATAAAGATTGATATTTTTTTTTTTTTTTTTGGAAGCTGTCAAAAATTATAAATTTTTGGCAGCTTTTTTATATGTAATTGAATTTGAGTTTATAATTCTCATTCGATACAATTAGTCAACAGGTAAGGAAAATTATGCTTAAGAAAAATCTTTAACCTAAATAAGTCTTTGTGTACGACTTTGTATGAAAAAAAAGATTATGATGAACTGGATCAAATCATTTTTATAATGATAAACCATCTTCAAATACTCAATGTTTTTATTTATTTCTAATGATATAAAGTAGTACTTAAGTTTTATATGTAAGGGTTGTTTTTTTTGCCTCAGACATTGCTGGTAATTATGAATGAATAGGGGTAAGGCTTCGGACAAACTTTTTTGATAGTATTTTGAAGGTCTTGAAAATCTAATAATAAAAAAACGCATTCTCTAAATTTTATCAGGAATGCGTTATTTATTTTATTTTTAATGTATTATCGTCTATTGAACCTGTTTTTTGTAAATAGAATAAATAGTGTCTATTGTTTTTCGGTCTAAAATAGCTGTAGTATCTGTTTGAATATAATGTAGTTTAAAAGCCTGAATCGCTGCTGAAAGATTTTTGGTATTATACCCAATAATTCGCAATGCCGGTTCAATTTTAAAATCAAAAGGGGCTTCTTCAAGAACTTCATCGGGCCAAATTCCAAATCCTTTCTCCGCTAAAGTCTTCCATGGGAATAAAGCACTTGGATCTTGTTTTCTTCCTGGAGCGATATCAGCATGACCTAAAATATTTTGTGTCGGAATATTGTAATCTTTTTTCAGTTTTGTCAAAAGGGCCACTAAACTGTTGATTTGAGCTTCTGTAAAAGGTTTGAAACCATTGTTATCAAGTTCTATACCTATTGAAGAAGAATTTAAATCCGTGTTTTTTCCCCAGCTGGATGCCCCGGCATGCCACGCTCTTAAGTAATCATTTAACATCTGAACTACTTTTCCGTTTTCAGAAATGATATAATGTGCACTAACCTGTGTTCTGCTTTTTGTAAATGTACTTACAGTTTGCTGGAGTGAATCCTGAGCAGTATGATGAATAACAATAAAACTCGGCTTTCTTAGATTAAAATTGACTGTTCCAATCCATTCTGTTGTAATACCATTTACTAAAGAAGTAGAGCCTGTTTTTGAAAGTGTATCTTTTACAATCCCTAATTGCGAAGCATAAGTAGTATCTATAACTACAGGCGGAACAGCTGGTGGTATTGGCTGGACTTCTTTACTTGTAATTTGATTTTCTAAAGTTTTAAGCTGCTGATCGTAAACTTTTTCAGTAGTCTTATATGGATTTTTTGTCCCGCAGGAAGTAATAATAATGGCTGAAATCAGATATAAAATATGTTTCTTTAACATGTTTTAATTGCATTTAAGGTTGAGTCATGATAATTATTCAGGTTTTACTGCTTCGGTATCTTCTTTGACTTCTTTAGTGTCTTTTGAATCTTTATCTTTTTTCTTTTTAGATTTTGGCTTTTTTATTTCCTTAAAATTAGCCATAAAAGTAGTGTACTTTTCTATCTGTCCCGGATTTAGAAATGCGGTTATTTTTTTTGTTGTAACTTCTCTCAAAGCATTTATTTGCTCAATCTTTTGATCCTGGCTGCTGCTTTCGTTTTTCAAAAGAACGCCTTGTTCTCTCATGCTGTCTGCCAAAACATTTGTAATAGCGATAACCTGTAATTCATCAAGATTTACTTCGGGTTTCATTTGCTCTACAATTTTAGCAGCTGTTTCTTCTACAGGAACTTCTTTTGGTTTGCTTGGGCTACTTTGGGGACCCTGCATCATGCTTCTGTCCATGCCCATTCCGCCGCCTCTGCCGTAACCGTTCCCATAGCCATTATTGTAGCCATTTCCATATTGTGCTGAAATAGAATTATAGCTTAATAAAGCGAAAGCTAAAAGAAAAATAGAGTGAAAAGGTTTCATAAACTTTAAAATTGATGATTGGTTAGCGTAAATTTAAGCAGGTTCTCCGTATAAATCAAATTCTGTAGCTTCTATTATCCTTATATTAACAAATTCGCCCGTTTTTACATAATGTTTTGATGCATCTATTAAAACTTCATTGTCAACATCCGGACTGTCAAATTCTGTTCTTCCTACAAAATGAGCGCCTTCTTTTCTGTCAATAATACATTTGTAAACCTGACCTATTTTTTCCTGATTCAAATCCCATGAAATTTGTGATTGTAGTTCCATGATTTCATTGGCTCTGGCTTGTTTTACATCAGCAGGAACATCATCTTCCAATAAATAAGCATGCGTATTTTCTTCATGGGAATAAGCAAAACAGCCCATTCTGTCAAATTTCATTTCCTGAACAAAATCTTTCAAAATTTCAAAATCTTCTTGTGTTTCACCAGGATATCCAACAATTAATGTGGTTCTAATAGCCATTCCCGGAACTGCAGCGCGAAAATCTTTTAATAACTGAGTCGTTTTTGCCTGAGTAGTACCGCGGCGCATCGATTTTAGAATGTTATCCGAAATATGCTGCAACGGAATATCAATGTAATTACAAATTTTTGGTTCGCGTTTCATTAGCTCCAGAACATCCATCGGAAAACCGGTAGGGTAGGCATAATGCAAACGTATCCATTCGATGCCTTCTACAGCTGCCAGTGCTTCTAATAATTCTGCAAGATTTCTCTTTTTATAAAGATCAAGGCCATAATAAGTCAGGTCCTGAGCGATTAAAATCAATTCTTTTACGCCGTTTTTGGCTAATCCCTGTGCTTCTTTTACTAATTTTTCGATTGGCTGAGAAACATGCGAACCTCTCATTAACGGAATAGCGCAGAAACTGCAGGGCCTGTCACAGCCTTCAGCGATTTTTAAGTATGCGTAATTTTTTGGAGTAGTCGTTAAGCGCTCTCCCAATAATTCATGTTTATAATCTGCACCCAGCGCTTTCAAAAGCTGAGGCAGTTCTGTGGTTCCAAAATATTGATCCACATTTGGGATTTCTTTTTCCAAATCAGGTCTATAACGTTCAGATAAACATCCTGTTACGAAAACCTTGTCAACTAAACCTTTGTCTTTTTTATCAGCGTATTCCAAAATCATGTTTACCGATTCTGCTTTCGCATTGTCAATAAAACCACAAGTGTTGATTACGATAATGTTTCCTTCTTCTTTTGCAGTCGCTTCGTGAGTAACTTCTTTTCCGTTTGCACGAAGCTGTCCCATAAGCACTTCGCTGTCATATACATTTTTCGAACACCCAAGAGTGATTACGTTAATTTTGTTCTTTTTTAAAGACTTGGTTCTCATACTTTTATAAATTGGAGTGCAAAATTACACTTTTTTATTCAAACACCGCTTGTTTAGAGTTCTTTTAGGTGTTTTTTCGGGAGCTATTTCCCGCTATCCGTTGCAATCTTTTGTGCCGAACACCGGCACAAAAGGATTTTCACTTCTATCAGGGCTAAAAAAAATCCGCCGGGTCAGACCAGACGGAAATTTTCAATCCTCTATTTTGATTTTTAATTACAATTCAAATAATAAAGTCAGGGAAACATTGTTGAGTTTAGAATTAATTTTTGCAGGGTCAGTTAATCCGGTTGCAAAAAATCCCTGATGGGATTCTCTTTCAGTATAAGAATAGGCAAGATCAATTTTTGTGCCTCCAAAATTATAGCCTAAACCTCCCGAATAGCTGTTTAAATCCCCAATTGTTTTGCCGTCTTTGTAAGGACTTCCTTCAAAACGATATCCACCCCGCAGGCTTAATCTCTTGATTTTGTACTCGCCTCCAATCCTTAATTCACCGCTTGTTGTTAATTGATTGTTTATGTCGTTGTTAAGCTCTCTGAATCCTGAATCACTCGTCGGCTTGAATTTAGTATTTCCGTAGTCTTTAATAGAATAATCAACGCTAATTAAACCGGTTTTTCCGAATATATAAGCCCCGCTAAAAGTGAATTTTCCCGGAGTCTGCAGGGTATAAGGTTTGTAAACGTTGGTGATGTTAGGATTTACAGCATAATCAAAAACCTCATTTGCGCTATTTTCTGTTGTGGTAAATAAACTTTGGGTAATTTCATCATATAACTCATACCATGTATTCGATTCGTATGCTACACCAAGTCGAAAAGAATCTGTGATTTTTCCAATTGCTCCCAGTTGAAATGAAAAACCATTGCCATATGTGTAGATTTCGTTATTAAAACGTAAATTCGAAATTGTTTCTCTGGCTTGCAATGGGTTTGCGTTGTCCTCGTAAAAAGTTCTTGTGCTTCTGTGATCCGTAACATGGACATTTAAATTAGCTCCCAAATAAAGTCTGTCATTATAGGATGTTGCTATATTGAAGCTTAATTTACTGTTGTATCCGACAGTATGAACTTCGTTTTCCTGATAATATTTACCTTTTGCAGGGTCACTTCCTGCAGGAACATTTGTTAGATATTCTGTATTGTTTGCAGTATTAGAAACAGGTATAATAACTTTTCCTCTAAGTCCGAAATAAGCCTGTTGTTCACTGAAGGATTGATCTCTATAATCCAGATTTGTATTTCTTAGTTCTATTCCGTTGGCATATGCTAAAAAATAATCATCTATAGAATTGTTTGTGTTAGTTCCTACTGAAACTGTTTTGTTGCTGAAATTGTTTGTGTTTTCATAATTCGCTCCAATAGTTATTTTTTTCCAGTTGTTGTTTGGATTCATGGTGTTAAATACAAAAACAACTCCGGCCTGATTTAAAACCGATGAATTGTCTTTTACAGACATTGCATTGTTAAAATAATTGGAATTATTTTTAATGTTCTGATTGCTAAAAGTCAGTCCGGCCTGATTGTTGTTAAAAATTGCAGATCCTGCAGGGTTTACAGATAGTGATGATAAATCTCCGCCAATAGCTCCGAAAGCTCCGCTCATCGCTCTGAAACGGGCAGTTCCGTTTATATTATCCTGTGCGTATCGTACACCATCCGAAATTTCCTGAGAATAAGAGGCGCTGGCAGTTAATCCTGTTATAAGTAGGATGAATATTTTTTTCATTTTTTGTTGAATTTGATTTGTAACTAAATAAGCTGAAGAATGAAATTGTTACCTTCTTCCGCCACCGCCACCACCATAGGATCTGCCGCCTCCACCGCCGCCAGAGGATCTCATACTTCCGCCACCTCCGCTACTGTTATATGAACGGGAAGGAGAAGAACTAGGTGCTGAATAACTTCTTGAAGAATTGTTGCTATTGTTGTTGTAATTGTAAGTTCTGTTTGAATTAGTAGTACTTGATCTTCTGCTTGAATCGTAACTGCTATTGTTTTGATTTGAACTTCTTCTGTCTGAAAATGTAGGACTTGATGTTCTGTTTACTGATGATCCTCTTCTGTAATCTGAAAAGGTGTTTTGTCTGTTTGTATTGTAACTTCTGTTTGTAGTATAGTTTCTGTTGCTGTTATAGCTTCTGCTTGTGTTGTAACTTCTATTTGTGCTATAGCTTCTGTTTGACGTATAATTTCTTCCGCCATAGTAAGCAGCAGATCCTCTTCTTCCGTAATTGTAGGAATAGTTATTATATCTGTATCCATAACCATAAGCGGGTCCCCAATAGCCGGAATATCCCCATCCCGGTCCCCAATAAGCAGGATATCCCCATCCGTATCCAGGATAACCCCATCCGTATCCGGAATAACCCCAGTATCCTCCGTATCCTCCCCATCCGTAATATGGGTATCCAAAGCCATAACCAAATCCCATAGACCACATTGGGCTGGAATAAACGTTGACTGAGACTTCAGAATTACTGCTTCCCCATGAAGGGTAAGATGATACTGATGCAACTTGTGTGCTGTCATTTTCTGCGTAATTACCATAGCTGTCTACGTCAGTAAATATTTCGGTAGGCATTCCGTCGTTTTGAAGTGATTTAAAATAATCCTGATATTGATTATTGGCAGGAGTAGTATTTGACTGAGTGTAATTACGGCTATTGCCATAAACTCCATCATTATCATTATACGAACTGTTTTGGTAAGAACCACAAGATGCTAATAAAAAACTCAACAATCCAATTAGATAGAAATGAGTTGAGTTTTGTCGGAGTGAAGTATAAGTTTTCATATCTGTGGTGTTTTTTATTGTTGCACATTACAAAAATAGTTAGTTTTGCGAAACTATTTAGTTAAAAAAAATAAAACAAAATTTGTGCCAAAATATTCAATATGAGCAAGAACCTCACTACAAGAGCAGAAGATTATTCGAAATGGTATAACGAACTGGTTGTTAAGGCAGATTTAGCCGAAAATTCAGGTGTAAGAGGCTGTATGGTGATTAAACCGTACGGATATGCCATTTGGGAAAAAATGCAGGCTGAATTAGACAGAATGTTTAAAGAAACCGGACATCAAAATGCATATTTCCCTTTATTCGTGCCAAAGAGCATGTTTGAAGCTGAAGAAAAAAACGCCGAAGGATTTGCAAAAGAGTGTGCGATTGTAACGCATTACAGATTAAAAAACGATCCTGATAAACCTGGAAAGCTAATGGTTGATCCGAATGCAAAGTTAGAAGAAGAGCTTATTGTTCGTCCAACAAGTGAGGCAATTATCTGGTCAACATACAAAGGGTGGGTGCAATCGTATAGAGATTTGCCTTTGTTGATTAATCAATGGGCGAATGTAGTACGTTGGGAAATGCGTACGCGTTTATTTTTGAGGACGGCTGAATTTTTATGGCAGGAAGGACATACTGCACATGCTACAAAGGCAGAAGCGCTGGAGGAATCAGAAAAAATGATGAATGTGTATGCGGATTTTGTAGAGAATTTTATGGCGATTCCGGTTGTAAAAGGAGTGAAAACCGAAACTGAACGTTTTGCGGGAGCAGATGAAACATATTGTATAGAGGCTTTAATGCAGGACGGAAAAGCATTACAGGCGGGAACATCTCACTTTTTAGGTCAGAATTTTGCAAAAGCTTTTGATGTAAAGTTTGCGAATGCAGAAGGAAAACAGGAACATGTTTGGGGTACCTCATGGGGAGTTTCAACCCGTTTAATGGGAGCTCTGGTAATGACTCATTCTGATGATCAGGGACTGGTTTTGCCTCCAAATTTAGCACCTATACAAGTTGTAATTGTGCCAATTTATAAAACAGATAAACAATTGACTGAAATAACAGCAGCAGTTAATGATTTAACAACTAAGCTTAGGAAGCTGAGAATTTCAGTTAAGTATGATGACAGAACGACCCAAAAACCGGGATTCAAGTTTGCTGAATGGGAATTAAAAGGAGTTCCTGTTCGAATTGCAGTAGGTCCAAAAGATTTAGAAAACGGAACTTTTGAGGTGGCAAGACGTGATACTTTGACAAAAGAGACAGTTTCTGGTGAAGGAATTGTAAATTATATAAATGAATTATTAGAGCAAATCCAGTCGGATTTATTTAATAAAGCATTAGACTATCGAAATAACCATATTACGGAAGTAAATAGTTTTGAGGAATTTAAACAGGTTTTAGATGGTAAAGGCGGATTTGTTTCGGCTCATTGGGACGGTACAGCTGCAACCGAAGAGAAAATAAAAGACCTGACAAAAGCAACGATTCGATGCATCCCTTTAAGTCATGCAGAAGAGGTGGGAAGCTGTGTATTTACTGGGAATCCGTCTACAAAAAGAGTTTTGCTAAGGCATATTAAAAAAAAATATTTTTTTTTACATCAGGTGTTGTACATCTTAAAAATAGTTGTATTTTTGCATCCGCATTAGAGAAACACGGTCCGTTCGTCTATCGGTTAGGACGCCAGGTTTTCATCCTGGTAAGGGGGGTTCGATTCCCCCACGGACTACTTTTTTTCTTGCAGATTAAGTGTTTACTTGATATAATGGTCCGTTCGTCTATCGGTTAGGACGCCAGGTTTTCATCCTGGTAAGGGGGGTTCGATTCCCCCACGGACTACTAAAATTAGTTGTGAATAAGTTTTGTAAAATAGAAATTGGTGTCTCGGTTTTTGTTTTATTAGTTAAAACCAAAGTGATTGTTATGCAATTGTGGGAGGTTTTTCTTTTTTAACTAGTATCTATAATAAATTATTACATCTAAAATTTAAAAAAATGGCAAATCATAAGTCAGCATTAAAAAGAATCAGAAGCAACGAAAAAAGAAGAGTTCTTAACAGATACCAGCATAAAACTACTCGTAACGCTATTAAAGCATTAAGATTAGCTACTGATAAATCTGATGCAGCTTCTAAATTATCAACTGTAATCTCTATGATTGATAAATTAGCTAAAAAGAACATCATTCACGACAATAAAGCTTCTAACCTGAAGTCTAAATTAACGAAACATGTTGCTAAATTGTAATTAATTACAATTCTTAAAATATAAGAGTCCTCGAAAGAGGACTTTTTTTTGTTTTAATAAGTTTGAATTGAAAGGTAATCGAAAATTAAAACAGAAGAAATAGAAAACAGATTGACTTAATTGCTAATTTTGTATTCTAAAACAAAATTCAGATGAAACCTGTTTTGCACACTGATAGTCCATTTAAAACTATCATCTCTTTTCATAAATTAATTGAGTCTTTTGAAGAAATCGCTTTGTCTAATGTAGATTATCGCTCAAATTATGCAAAAGCTATTTTAAAGCAAATAGAATCAGTCCCGGAATTCAGTACAGGAATAGAAGATTACAGTCTTATTAAAAATCATGAGGCTTTAATCAAAAATATAATGGCTGACTTGTTTCCAACAGCATTAACTCATAATGAGATAAAGGCAGTAACAATTCCTTTTCAAAACATCTCTTTTAATTATACTGAGCGTTTTAAGAAAATTCTGCGCAATGCAGGAGATGAATTTTATATGGAAATCCGTGATTTTGATGATCACCAATTCTATATCAGTAATTGCTGCCTGATTTTGAGTAGCTATTATAAACAGAACATTGAATTTAATAAAATCTTTTTCTATGATATTCCTGATGAGAGTGGAATTGAAAAACATTACCGTATTATGTACAATGCCGATTTTATGGAGATTACTCCAACATCTAATTCGGTAGTACTCTCACAAGACGATATTGATTTATTGATCGACAATTACAGTGATATTGATCTCTGGAAAGCTAAATTCCCACCAGGAAGCTGGATATTAAAAGGTTTTGGAATTGTTTCTTTATTTGATGCCACGACAGAAAGTGCTATTTCGAATTTGAAAAGTAATTTGCTGAAACCGGATGCAAAAACGGTAGCATCAAATGATATTATCGAAAATATCTTTAAATCAATCTTTAAAATTCCAGATCTAAAAGTCGGTTTTATCATCTACAATCCGGAGGAAGAGAAATTTATAAGACCTGTCAAGTTCGATAATCAGTTGCAGAGTTTCCTGCTTTCAACGAATCAGGAAGTAGAATGTAAAAACGCTTTTTTTGGTTGTTCTTTTGAAAATTTACTGCACAACCAGGAGCCTTTTGTAATTTCTAATGTCCAAAAATTCACTGAAGAATCTGCAAACAAACATCTTGGTGAACATTTATTAAGACAAAATATTCAGAGCTGTGTATTTGCTCCGGTTATTAAGGACGGACATTTATTGGGTGTTGTCGAATTGGTTTCAAAGGTTCCAAGAGCTTTAAATACAGTAAATGCTACAAAACTGGATTTGGTTTTGCCTTATCTTACCGATACAATCGACCGATACAATACCGATATGCAACATCAGGTTGAAGCCATTATTCAACGTGAGTATACTACAATTCACCCTAGCGTATATTGGAAATTTAAAAAGGAATCTCAAAATTATTTTCAAAATACAAATCCAACCAAAGATTATATCTTCAAAGAAATTGTATTTAAAAATGTATTTCCGCTGTATGGACAAATTGATATAAAAGGTTCTTCTGAACACAGGAATGATACTGTGAGAAGGGATTTGAAAAATCAATTGAATACTATTTTAGAGATTTTCGAAAATCAGAAACCGAACAGCAATCTGATGCTTTTGGAGCAGCGTAAGTTTGAATTGGAATCGTTGCGTGATGAATTGGATCAGCCATTAAAAGCGGATACTGAACAATATATTCAACGTTATATAGAAGAGGAAATTCATCCAATTCTAAAAAATACAAAAGATACGGCCATCAATAAAAAACTGGAAGAGCAATACTTTGAAAGTCTGGACGAAAAAACAGGAATGTTTTATCAGGAAAGAAAGAAGTTTGACAATGCGATGTCTATTATCAATAAAAAACTGGCTTCGGTTCTGGATAAAAAGCAATTAGAAGCTCAACAAATATATCCGCATTATTACGAACGTTTTAAAACTGATGGTGTTGAGCATAACTTATATATAGGAGCTTCAATTGCGCCAACCAAACCTTTTGATATTATGTATCTGCATAATCTGCGTTTGTGGCAATTACAGACTTTATGTGAAATGGAGCTGGAACATCACCAACTTAAAGAATCCCTGCCCTATGAATTGGATGTTACTTCTCTTATTTTAGTGTTTAGTTCTGCTCTTTCAATCCGTTTTAGAATGGATGAAAAACGTTTTGATGTTGACGGAACATACAACGCGAGATACGAAGTTGTAAAAAAACGTATTGATAAAGCGCATATAAAAGGCAGTCTAGAAAGAATTACTGAGAAAGAAAAAATCACAATCGTATATTCTCAAAATAGTGAAGAAGCGGAGTATTTAAAATATATTAAATATTTACAGCATAAAAAAATACTGGAGCCTGCGATAGAACAATTTGAAGTGGAAGATCTTCAGGGCGTTTCGGGATTGAGGGCAATTCGTGTAAAAGTAATTAATAATGTTGCCAGCGCTGCTACAAAGAAAATTACTTATCAGGATTTATTAGATGAGCTCAGTTAAATGTTGAGCTTTTTAAATGCTTTTAAAAGCGATTACAAATGCAATTACCGTAATGATGATTCCAGTCATGAAAAGGTTATAAGCAATCCGGAGTAGGTTATATTTTCGTTGCAAAACCAGACCTAAATAATATAAATCTTTTATCATTGTAGAATATAAATAATCACGGTCTTTCATCATTTCGTTCATGGCCCAGTCATATTCATGTAAAGGCATCTTGTAAAAATTACCAAAAAACATCAAATTGACTTTTTTGGCTTCGACATCTTCTCGTGTAAAAATGCCTGAAGTTACTTTTGGTCTGGTGGATAAAATTGCAAAAATAATGGTGATTACACTAGACATTAGCATTATAAAGGTAGGAATTACAAGATGTGCATTTTTTGGACTGTCTAATTTTGGAATTATAGAAGAGAGTGCAATTGAAATGATAATTGCGTTTACAGATAATAAAATATTCGCTTTGCTGTCTGCAATTCCGCTTAAACGTGTATGATTTCCTAAAGTGACACGAAATAAGGTATCAACACCGCGATCTGTTTTTTCTGATTTTTCCTTTTTTTTGTTTTCATCTTCCACTGCAGCTATGCTTTTTATTTCCTGTTTTCTGATTTTTTTCTGAATTCTAACCAGGTTTTTTTCTTTTAAAGGCTGCCAGTTTTTTTGAGCATAATCTGTATAAAAGTGATGTTTTGTCATTAAAAATTTGAAGTTTTCTGTCGCCCACTCCAGATTTGAAAAATCTACAATACCTGTGTTTTTTAATTCAAGTCTTAATAATTCGCAGGTACTAATATATTCGGGACTAATAATATGGATGAAATCGGCGTCCTTTATTATCTTTTCAAGATGATTTTTCGGAATATATTCTTTGGCTGTAGCCGAAATCAAATCTCCTACTTTTTTTATGAATTCATCTGTTTGATTTTTTTCTTTTAAAAATTTAGAAGCAATCCTGATACTTTCATTTTCATGGTTTTCATATCCGCTAATATATCCGGTATCGTGAAACCATGCTGCTATTAAAAGTAATTCCCTGTCATCAGGATTTACATTTTCTTTTTCACAAAGTTCTTTAGTTGCATTTACCACACTAAAAGTATGGTTGAAATTGTGGTAAGAATATAAAGCAGATAGTTTATCTTTGAGTAAATTAGTAACGAAATCTTCGGACTGTTCTATTAGGTTCATAGAGAATATTTTTATACCACTAAATTATGAAATTGTTTCTGGATAATCATTTTGTTGTAAGGATTAAAAGCCAAATTGTTCCATTTTTACTTTTGTCTTTAATCTATTCGTGTGCAACGCATCATGCTCAATATGGAAAAAATGTAAGCGCCAACGAAAACGAAAACGCAACAGATACCATAAAAATTGCACACACTTTTTATTTAGTTGGTGATGCTGGAAATGCAGATGAAGAAAAATCGCAGCAAACACTGGAATTGCTGCATAATAAATTAAAGAAATCCAGTAAAAGAGCTACGTTATTATTTTTAGGAGATAATATTTATCCTAAAGGTTTTCCGGACAGCAAAAAGGAAGCCGAAGTAAAACCTGCACAAACCAAACTGACCAATCAGCTCAAACTTACTAAAGGTTTTAAAGGAAGAACCATTTTTATTCCTGGAAATCATGATTGGTATAATGGTACAAAAGGGCTAGAGCTTCAGGCTGATTTTGTAACGAAATATCTCAATGATAAAAAAGCTTTCTTACCAAGAAAAAATTGCCCAATTGAAGAGGTAAAAATGGATAGCATTACTTCTTTAGTTACGATTGACAGTCAGTGGTTTTTGGAAGACTGGAACGACCATCCGACTATAAATGATAATTGCGACATTAAAACCAGAGAAGATTTTTTTGATGAGCTTGAAAATATTCTGAATAAAAACCAGGAAAAGACAATAGTTCTGGCTATGCATCATCCTTTAATGAGTAATGGTACTCATGGCGGACAGTTTTCATTAGATAAGCAATTGTTTCCTTTAGAGAATAAAATTCCTCTTCCGGTTATTGGTTCTATGATTAATTTAATTAGAAAAACATCAGGAATTAGTCCTCAGGATCTTCAGAATAAACAATACACCATTCTTGCGAAAAGAATAAAAGCACTTATTCAGGGGCAACAAAATATTATTGTAGTTTCGGGGCATGATCACAATCTGCAGTTCATGAATAATGAGAATATTAATCAGATTATTAGCGGGGCAGGTTCAAAATCAGAAGCAGCAAGAGCAATAAATCCAAACGATTTCTCTTATGGAGGAAATGGATATGCAGTATTGACATTGTTTAAAAGTGGGGATGCAAAAGTAAACTTCTATGGCAATGAAAATAATAAAGAAAAAATGCTTTTTGAACGCGAAATTATAAAAGCAAAAGAATTTAACTGGGTCAAAAAAGCCTCTAATGATTTTCCTAAAACAGTTTCTTCTTCAATTTATACTGAAGAGATGACCAGAAAAAGTGCTGTGCATAAATTTCTTTTTGGAAATCATTATCGTCAATATTACAGTCTTCCAATAGAGGCTCGAACTGCAACCCTGGATACGCTGAAAGGAGGCTTGAAACCGGTAAGAGAAGGAGGCGGACATCAATCAATATCATTAAGAGTCGTGGATTCTAAGAAAAGAGAATACGTTATGCGTGCCTTAAAAAAGAGCGCCACACAGTTTCTTCAATCTGTTGCTTTTAAGGATCAGTATGTCGAAACAGATTTTCAGGATACGTATGCGGAGGATTTTTTGCTTGACTTTTATACTACGGCACATCCTTACACACCTTTTTCAATTGGAAATATGGCTGATAAATTAGGATTAGCACATTCTAATCCGGTTTTGTATTATATTCCGAAGCAAAATGCCTTAAAAGAGTTTAATTCAAATTTTGGTGATGCATTATACATGATTGAAGAAAGGGCAGCAGATAATCAAAAAGGTACACGAAGTTTTGGAAAACCAAATGATATCATTAGTACAGAGGATATGATGAAAAATCTTCATAAGGATGAAAAATATAGTGTTGATGAAAAAGATTACATGAAAGCACGATTGTTTGATATGCTTATTGGCGATTGGGACAGGCATCAGGATCAATGGCGCTGGGGAGAATATAAGGAGGGAGATAAAATTATATATAGACCTATTCCTCGAGATCGTGACCAGGCTTTTACAAAATATGATGGCACCTTACTTTCTTTATTAATGAATATTCCCGCATTGCGGCACATGCGAAGCTTTAAAGATAAAATTGATAATGTAAAATGGCTTAATAGGGAACCTTATCCGTTAGATTTGGCTTTTGTCAGAGTAGCCGATAAAAGCGACTGGATTGCACAGGCAAAGTATATTGAGGAACATCTCTCAGATGCTGATATTGATAATGCTTTTAAAAACCTGCCAAAAGAAGTACAGGATGAAACTATTGAAGATATAAAACGAAAATTGAAAAGCAGAAAAAAAGAGCTTCAAAAATATGCTGCAGTCTATTCTGATGTCCTTTCACGAACAGTAATGATCGCAGGAACAGACAAAAAAGATAAATTTGTTTTAAATCATATTTCTAAAAATAACGTCGAACTAAAAGTCTATCGCCTTAAAAAAGAGGGTGAAGAACTGCTTTATACCAAAATTTATAATGATAAATTGACTAAAAATCTTTGGATTTACGGTTTAGATGATGATGATGTTTATGAAGTAAAAGGAAAATATAACTCAAGAATTTTAATTCGTTTAATCGGAGGACAAAACAATGATTTATATGCTGTTGACAATGGAAAAAGAGTAAGGATTTATGATTTTAAATCAAAAAACAATACTTATAATCTTGATAAAAAAGCACAAAAAGTACTTACAGATGATTACGATGTGAATTTGTATAATTTTGAAAAACCGAAATATAATGTTGTTGCAGGTTTACCAACAGCCGGTTTTAATCCTGATGATGGTGTGAAAATAGGAATCAATCTTAATTATACAGTTAATAATTTTAAACAAAATCCTTATACACAAAGACATGTTTTAAATAGTTTCTATTATTTTGCTACAGGCGGTTTTGAATTGGATTATACCTCTCATTTCCCTGGATTATTAGGAAATTGGATTATTGACGTTGAAGCAAAATATACTACGCCAAATTTTGCAATCAATTATTTTGGATATGGAAATGAAACAGTAAATGACGATAAGGATTTAGGGATGGACTTCAATCGTGTTCGTATCCAAAAAATAAGAGTGGCACCTGCTGTAAGACACGTTGGCCGTTATGGAAGTGAGTTGAGTTTTCAGCCTGTTTTTGAAAAAATGAAGGTTGACGATACAGAAGGACGTTTTATTGATGTGCCTGGTGTTGTAAATCCTGATGTTTTCGAAGGCCAGCAATTTGCGGGTGCAACCATAAAATATAGTTTTAAAAATGCTGATTTTGCTTCAAAACCTTCGTTAGGAATGGGTTTTATGATTTCAGGCAGCTGGCTGACAAATCTGGATAATTCTAAACAAAATTTCCCTACTGTCGAAAGTAGTTTAAGCTTTGTACATAAAATCGATTCGCATGGCAAATTAGTTTTTGCAACTTTATTTAAGACAAAAGCGATTTTAAATAATAACTACGAATTTTATCAGGGGGTGACTTTAGGCGGAGACAAAGATTTACGAGGTTACAGAACAGAAAGATTTTTAGGAAATACGTCTTATTCACAAAGTACGGATTTGCGTCTAAGTCTTGGAAAGATTCGAAAAACAATTGCTCCTTTGACCTATGGAATTTTAGCGGGGTTTGATTATGGTCGTATTTGGCTCGATGGTGAAGATTCAAAAAAATGGCATAATGATTTTGGCGGCGGAATCTGGCTTAACGGCGTAAATCTAATTACAGCCAGGGTTTCGTATTTCAAATCACCAGATGAAAGAGGAAGAGTTGTTGTAGGAGCTGCTTATAGTTTTTAGTTATTTTAATTTCAATTCATAAACATTACCGCCGACTTTGTTGGTTTTCTCATCAACAATTAATAAAGTAGTATTGTCTTTAAAAACGATTGCTTCTTTTTGTGAAAAATGATTTAAAGCAATTTCGGTTTGAGTTCCTTTGTGAAAAGAATCCCCACTGAAATCTTTGAATAGTACAATTTTATCATGACTTAACAATGCAATTTTTTTTCCATCCGGACTAATTGTTGCACTTGTGAGTACACAATGATTATAATTATTGCAGGTTTTAAATTCGCCAATTTTAACCGCTTTTTGAGTTCCCGGAGCATTTTTGATTTTGTAAATAAAAGCAGTTCCGTCAAAACCTTTACTACGGTTTTTGGTAAAGAGATAAAAATAATTCTTGTATTCAAAAAAGCCTTCCACATCATAGAATAATTCTTTTTTCTTAGGCGGAAATTCTGTCTGTTCCGGATATGAAAAAGAAACTTTATATTCAGAAACGGCATTTTCTTTGTTTAATTCGCTTATGCCCACTTTATAAATACACAAATCCTTACGATCATTATCATTATTGCCAAAGTCACCTATGTAGATATTTCCTGCTGTGTCTTTTGTAATATCTTCCCAATCTACATTTTTAGCGTTTGTAATGGCGATAGTCTTTTCTAATTTTCCTTCTGAATTTATAGCGTAAATTTCATTTTTATTTCCGCTGTCTTCCAAAGTATAAATCAAATCACTCTCAGGGAAATAAGTAATTCCTGAAACTTCCTTAAGCTTTTTCGGAAGCGAATAAAGCGTTTTTAAATCACTATTTGATTGCTGTTGGCAAGCGAGTAAAACGAGAGAATTTACAATTAAGAAAGACTTTTTCATAAGATAAATTTTTAAATCAGGTTGGTGTTTTTAAAATTACGTGTAATAAATTCAAAAGCAGCATGCATGATATGCCCCATAGATTTTGCATTTTTAAATTTCATATCATTAGTATAACGGTACAATTCCATTTTTAGCTGATTAAGATGCCCTTCAGTTGAAATAGTATCATGACACATTATATTTAAAAGCTTTTTAATTCTGTTTTCGGCAGAGTGAATTCGCTTTGCTAAAATAGCACGTTCTTCGTCTTTGTATTGAATAATAGAGCGTTCTTCAAGCTTTTCCTTGATTAGTTTTATCATCGGATAATTTTCTTTGAAAAATTGAGGGCGGTACACTTTAAAATTGCCTTCATAACATTGCTGGTCAAAATCGATTGGACGGATTTTATACACTACCTGATCAAAATCGTGGATAGGGACAATTACATAATTATAAGCACGCATATCACCTAAAAGCCTTATCATACAACGTTCATTGAATTTTACGAACTCTTTTGCGATTTGTGATTTTTCGGTTTCTGTACAGGAATCCAATAAAGTGCCCATGAAAACATCACCCGGAATGCCGATAATATGTTCTTCAATCAACGTATCATTATAAACTAGAAAGTTGATTTTGTCCGGAGATAAAATATCTTCTAATTCCAGCCCGTAAATTCTGGATGCATCGGCTTTTTTGATGTAAAAATGAACATAATTATCGTTAAGTATATTTCGAACCTTAATACGGAAAGGTTTTGAATTGCCAAATGTGCAGTAATCAATGGCATCAATATTAAGAAACTGGATAATTTCGCTATTTCCGTCAGAATGTAAAAGAGAATATATTTTCTTCAGGTTCAGATCAATTTCATTTCTTTCAAATTCATTATAATAGACTCTGATCCATAAAGTGTCAGCATCATTCTTATCATGTACATTTATAGAGCCTGAAAAGCGCAATAAGTCGTCATAAAACACAGAAACTTTAGAGATTCTTTCGTATCGTTCTAAGTAACTTAAAAGAGGCTGTGTCAGAGGGTAAGTAGGTTTTTTTAACAGCATTAAAGGCTCGCTCATTTTCAATATCTTTAATGCAAATTTACATTAAATTTATATTTAGGAGTAACAATATCTAAGTTGAAACGTCTTACTAAAAAACTAAAACCGAAATAATTTGGAAACCATACTTACAATTGAAAATCTTCATAAAAGATATGGGCGGATTCAGGCCTTGAAAAATATATCTTTTGAAATACAAAAAGGACGCGTTTATGGTATTTTGGGGCCAAACGGAAGTGGGAAATCAACCACTTTAGGAATTGTTCTGAATGTTGTAAATCGAACATCAGGGAATTATAGCTGGTTTGGTGGTAAAATGCATACCCATGAAGCTTTAAAAAAAGTAGGTGCGATAATAGAGCGCCCTAATTTTTATCCTTACATGACCGCCGAAGAAAATTTGAAGCTGGTTTGTAAAATAAAAGGCATTAACTATTCTAAAATAAATGAAAAGCTTGATCTTGTTGGTCTGACAGAAAGGAAAAACAGTAAATTTAGTACTTTTTCTTTAGGAATGAAGCAGCGTCTGGCTATTGCTTCGGCACTTTTAAATGATCCTGAAATTTTAATTTTGGATGAACCTACAAATGGTTTAGATCCTCAGGGAATTCATCAGATTCGGGATATTATTAAAAAAATTGCTTCACAGGGAACGACTATTCTACTGGCTTCACATTTATTGGACGAAGTTGAAAAAGTGTGTTCGCACGTAGTGGTTTTGCGAAAAGGGGAGATGCTATATTCTGGCTCAGTAGATGGCATGTCTGCAAATGAAGGTTTCTTTGAGGTTCAGTCAGAGGACAATGAAACTTTGAAAGCTATTTTGAATGAACATCCTGCAGTTGACAGAATTGCTGAAGAAGAAGGGAAAGTTTTGGTTTATTTAAAATCTGAATTGTCAGCTTCTGAACTAAATAAATTTTTATTCTCAAAAGATATTGTACTAAGCCATTTAGTGAAGCGCAAAAACAGTTTAGAAGCCCAGTTTTTAGAATTAACCCAAAATGCCAATGCTCAAAATAACTAAACCATGAACAGACTTATTTCAATAGAATTCCAAAAAATCTGGAAAAATAAAGCCAGTAAAGTATTGACCCTAACATATTTCATTTTACTTTCATTTATAGCTTTAATTGCGTCAATAAAATTTGATTTAGGAATTTTAAGATTCCACTTAGCAGAAATGGGGATTTTTAATTTTCCTTTTATTTGGCATTTTAATACATATGTAGCCGCATGGCTGAAATTTTTTCTGGCCATTGTAATAGTGTCTATGATGGCTAACGAATATAGTTATGGTACTTTAAAGCAAAATTTAATTGATGGGCTTAGCAAAAAAGAATTTGTGTTGTCTAAATTCTTTACAGTTGTTGTTTTCGCATTTTGCTCTACAATATTCGTTTTTTTAATGAGTCTTACTTTAGGACTTTGTTTTTCATCTTATACTGAATTTGGAATTATTTTTACTGATTTAGATTATCTTCTGGCTTTTTTTATAAAGTTGACGAGTTTCTTTTCTTTTTGTTTGTTTTTAGGAATTTTAGTAAAACGATCTGCTTTTGCATTGGGTTTTCTTTTGGTTTGGAGCATATTGGAAGGAATTGTGAAAGGTATTTTAGTATTTAAAATATTCCCTGACAGTTCTATTGGATATACTATTATGAAGTTTTTTCCATTAGAAGCCATGTCAAATTTAATTATTGAACCATTTACAAGATTGTCAGTAATTAAAACTATTGGTACTCAAATGGGAGTTGAAAATGTGAAGGATTACAGTGTTGACTATTTCTCTGTTTTAATTGTTCTGGTCTGGACATTTTTGTTTGTTTATTTTTCATACAAACTATTGAAAAAAAGGGATTTGTAGTGCTTTGAATAATTTATTTTTTTTCGGATTATTGGAATGTATTCTTAGAAATAGTGTTGTGAAAAAGCGGTAAAAAAAAGCTTTTATTTTAAAAGTAATGCAAAAATCATTACTTTTAAAATATGCTAAAAAATATACTTTTATATCTTTTTCTACTATTTGTGCCTTTTCTGGGTTTTTCGCAATTTAGTAAAACGCATTATATTCCGCCTGTAGTGGCTTCAGCAGGTATGCCGGTAGGTCAGCAATATATTTATATTTCTACTCCAAGTTCAACCCCGGTTAATTTTATAATAAACGAAATAGGAGGAGCATCTTTTAAAGGAATAGTTTCGAGAGATGTACCTTATATATTTGATATTAATGCGCATAATTCAAAACAATTCGTTCTTGAAGAGTTTGATGTAAGCAATATTCAGTCAAATAGGGGTTATACTATCGAAGCAGGAGACGTTGTGTATGCCACATTACGTATTACTGACAGGACTGGAAATCAGGCAAGTGAAATAGTTTCAAAAGGGCTGGCAGCCCTGGGAACGCAGTTTAGAATTAGCGGCCTTACCAATAAATTAAATGAAGGTTATTCAGATAGACATTTGACATTCGCATCTGTTTTAGCTACTGAAAATAATACTACAATCAATTTTAAAGACATTAAAACAGGTGCTGTCCTGATTAATAATACCCTTACCGGAAACTCGCTTTCGAGTATTACTCTTAATAGTGGTGAAAGTTATACTATTGCAGTAAAAGGCCCTCTGCCTGTTAATAATGATGCACTTATTGGTGCGTTAATTACATCAAACAAACCTGTAGCTGTAAACTGTGGTTCCTTTGCAGGATCTAATGGAGAAATAAGGAATAATGTAGATTTAGGTTTTGATCAGAT
>Ga0308157_10002813_pt1 | contig 27095 bp, 27 predicted proteins | sample PhyBR1_FD_201035 | JGI IMG/M metagenome (GOLD analysis project Ga0308157, IMG submission 201035) | Phyllosphere microbial communities from UC Gill Tract Community Farm, Albany, California, United States - DLSLB.R1 | ecosystem: Host-associated > Plants > Phyllosphere > Unclassified | place: USA...
TCATAGTTCCTATTTCAAGGTCAGCATTGTTGTTTCTTGCCCCAGTTGTTAAAATATACTCTAATAAATGATTTCCATCAATAGTTGACAATTCAGGTGAAATTAAGTAAATAACTCCTGGAGGTGTGTTCGGTGTTGATCCGCTGTACAGAACCGCAGCATTGCCCATAAAAAGAACGTTTCCGCTTTTTGTCCAACAAGAAGGTTGAGTATTACTACTAAAGTCTTCATTAATAGTTGCAACTGCAGTACATTGACTGTTTGCGTTAAATGATACTAATCCAATTGCTAATAAGCATAAAGATGTTAAACGTTTTTTTGTTGAGTAAAAGTTATTCATAACTAGATTATTTAAAAATTAAATCATTGCAAATTTATTTATATTAAATCTAAATAAAAAATAAAATGATAAAAAATATTAAATATTTTTTTTGGTTAATTCAAAAATTCAAATAACTTTGTTTTTCAAAGTAAATGATAATGGATCAAAAAATTTCTGATGATTTAGCGCATATTCGTTCTATGATGGAACGTTCGTCTCGATTTTTATCTTTAAGCGGATTATCCGGAGTGGGAGCAGGTGTTGTTGGTTTGATAGCGGGTATTTTGGCTATAGTGTTATTAAAAAATTATCATATCGATTTTAGTACTGATTATGTATTCAACAGAGAACTAATGTTTGAGTTGCTTATTTTAGGTGCATCAACATTATTGTTAGCTATTTTTTGCGGGTGCTATTTTACCATTCGAAAAAGTAAAAAATTAGGTTTACAGATTTGGACAGCTACAACAAAGAAAATTTTGGTTCAATTGGCAATTCCTTTAGCGGTTGGTGGTGTTTTTGTTTTAGCGTTGCTGCAATACAATTTATACGGATTGGTTGCCGGAACTACCTTGGTCTTCTACGGATTGGCTTTGGTTAATGCAGAAAAATATACTTATTCAGATATTAAATATTTGGGTTTTTTGGAGATCATTCTTGGTTGTTTATCTCTGTTTTTTATTGGCAAAGGATTGATTTTTTGGACGATTGGTTTTGGAGTTTTGCATATTGTTTACGGTATTATTTTACACAGAAAATACAAGTAAATGAGTTTAATAAGCGGTTTAAATAAAGAATTTGAAAGTAGGGTTCGGTTAGGAATAATGTCGGTTCTTATGGTTAATGAGTGGGTTGATTTTACCGAAATGAAAAACCTGCTTCAGGTTACCGATGGAAATCTGGCAAGCCACTCTACCGCTTTGGAAAAACACGAATACATAGAAATTAAAAAAGAGTTTGTTGGTAAAAAACCTCGAACTTCCTATAAAATTACCGAAGCAGGTAAGTTGGCATTTCAACAACACCTTGCTTTTCTAGAAAAAATAATGAGACAGTAAATCGGTCTTATTTTTTTAACAATAAGCTTTGAAAAACAAAGTACTTTTAATTATAAATATTATGAAAAAACAGTTTTTAATTTTTATCAGCACCATTTTGTTTGCCGTTCTTTTTTATGATCAGGAATTGGGCATCAATCTTTCAATCTTTGCATTAATTCTATTAATTGCACAATTGGTTATGCAACCTAAACTTTTACGCGATAAAAGAGCTTTAACTTTAGCACTTTGCGTGGTAGCGACAAGTTTTTCCAATGCGTGGCTTTTATCGGTAGTTACGGTACTTTCGGTAGTAGTTTCGTCTTTTGTTTTTAGATATTATGTGGTAGATCCGCAAATGAAATTAATTTCCAAAGCATTTAATTTCGTATTGAGCTGGCCTGCGTTTGTGGCTCGAATTTTCTTGATAGACCAGTGGTTCGAATTCAAAAAAGAAGATTCTAAAAAAACATTGGTTACCATTTTCTCGTACGTAATTTTACCTTTCTGCATCTTGTCGGTCTTTTTCGGATTATACGTTTCATCGAGCGATATGCTAAGCAAGTGGTACAATCGTTACGAATGGAACATCGACGGATTAATCATTCTAACTATCATCTTCGGTTTTTACATAAGTTTTGTGTTTTGGCATATCAAGGTATTCGATTTTATCAAAATAATAGACAAAAGCCTAAAATTTAATTTCACAAAAGAACAGCAAACCAATCAAAAACCGTCGCTTAATTTTATTCCGATTGATTTCGAAGTCCGCAGTGGAATCATCACATTGGTTAGTTTAAACTGCATGCTGTTGTTTTTTATAATTGTTTTTAATGTAGAAAATGCACAGCAAACCATTCAGCATATTTCAGAATACAGTTCGCGAACGCACAGTCAGATTTATTTGATAATCACATCGGTTTTCCTAGCAATGGTCGTGGTTTTATTCTTCTTTAAAGATGCTTTAAACTTTATAAAAAACAATACGTGGTTGCTTCGATTGACAAAAATTTGGATTGGTTTGAATGGCTTTTTAATAGCATCGGCTTTTTATCAAAATTCGGTTTACATCAGCGCAATGGGGTTAACTTACAAACGTTTGGGAGTGTATTTATTTTTGATAATATGTTTGATCGGGTTAACTTATTCGTTCCTAAAAATCCATCAAAAAAGAACAAATTATTATTTGATTGATAGAATGTCGTGGGCTATTTTTTACAGTCTGATTTTTTGTTCGATTTTTAATTGGGGAAATATCATGACCAATTTTAATCTACAGAAAGATACGGTTGATTGGAATTATTTAGCTTATGAGTTAAGAGGAAACGAAAAAACATTGATTGATTATTACAAAGATCAGAATATGGAAGTTCCTGAATTTCTTTTAAACCGAATGAAATATTATAATGATTTACCGTTTTTATCGAAGCAGTTGTATTATGAGTTTTCAGAAAAATAAACACACAACTTTTATTTAAACTATTTGATAATGATTTTGATTAAGAAATATTTTACAGTTTGGTGGATTCCCATAATCACATATTTAATCCCAATTCTCATTTTTATCTTGGGAAATATTTTAAAGGAAGATGACTTAATTGATTTGTCTTTAATTGTTTTCTTTATAAATTTTTTAGGAAATATAATTTCCGCAATAGTACAAATCGTAATAAAAAAATGGTATTTTATATTTCCGCAGTTAATTGTTACTATATTTCTCTTTATAATAACATCTGTAATTTTTACATTATCACCACCCGATTATTATGGTGCAAATAAAACTATTCCAGAAAATATAAAAATTGAAAACCCTATAGAAACAGAAATTAATGAAGACGATTTAATTGTAAACGACTTTAAAATTGCTGCGTACTCACAACCAGGTATTTATACTTATTACACAAATTATCAACCTAAAGTAAAGGGCTCATTCTTTATTAGAGTTTTCGAAATTACTTCGAATGATAAATTATCAGAAAAGGAAATTTTATATCGTTCTAAAATTATCGTTAATGATTTAGAAAGAAAAATGTATTCCGGAGAATTTGTAATTTATGAAGGTTCATGGGGAGATAAATATGGAGCAAGAATTGAGTTGTGGTATCAACCAGAAAATGGAATTGAATATAAAATAGTGGAGAAAAACTATGTTGTAGAAGGATGGATGAGATAATGAAAATCCGAGTTTAAAACTCGGATTTATTTATTTCTGGTATTTCTGCGTTCGTTTCGTAACGGACGTTGTTCAACAATTTTCTTTTTAAAATCTTTACGATCTTTTGTAGGTGCAGGATTTTTATTAACCAAAGGTTTATCGATTTTTGGTAAACTACCTTCTTCGGTTTTGGTACTTTCGCCAATTAAACGGTTTAGTTCGTCCATTTCGGCTTTCGTGATATCGCGGTATTTTCCAACAGGAACATCTAACGAAATATTAATTATGCGGATACGTTTCAAGGTAACAACCGTATAATCAAAATACTCGCACATTCTACGAATTTGTCGGTTTAAACCTTGTGTCAAAAAAATACGGAACGTAGTACTGCTGATTTTTTCAACCCGACATTCTTTTGTAATGGTATCTAAAATAGGAACTCCGGCACTCATTCTGCTAATAAAACGATCGGTAATTGTTTTATCAACCGTAACAATATATTCTTTTTCGTGGTTGTTACGTGCGCGCAGAATTTTATTTACAATGTCGCCATCGTTGGTCATAATAATCAATCCTTCCGAATCTTTATCCAATCTTCCTACAGGAAAAATTCGTTCGGGATAATTGATGAAATCAACAATATTCCCTCTTACCGATTGATTGGTAGTACATTCAATTCCGGCAGGTTTGTTAACTGCAAGATAAATTTTTGGTTCATCATTTTCAGAAACCAATTTTCCGTTTACACGAACTTCATCGGTAGGTAAAACTTTTGTTCCTAATTCGGGAATTTTTCCGTTAATGGTTATTCTGCCTTGTTCCAACAATTTGTCGGCTTCACGACGTGAGCAATATCCAACTTCCGATAAAAATTTATTAATGCGTATTCCTTCCTGATCCATTATGCAAAATTACGATTTAAAGCGGTTGTTTTCTAAAAAATAAACAATTTGTTCGTTCACATCATCGCTATATAAACTGTGACCTAAATCATGAGTGGTGTAAAGTGGTATTTCGGGATGTTTCTCTAAAATTTCCAACGTATCGCTGTACGGAACAACTTTGTCTTCTTCATCGTGAATCATACCAATGGGAATTTTTATCTGATCTACAAACGAACTACTGTTAAAATCAGTTGGATCAATAGAAAATCGTTTGGAAAATTCTTTTAAAAAACCTTGATAGGATTTATGTGTTAGCGAAATCAGGTTTCGATAATTTTCGGTAATTCTTAAAAAACGATTGGGTGCCCCTAACGATACAATTTTCTTTACAAAATCGGGTTTAAAAGTCGCCATATAGTAAAACATGGTCATGCCGCCCAAACTGTGTCCAATTAAAAAATCGGGTTTAAAATGATTGCAAACTTCGTTTACAAATCGGCTGTATAAAACGGTATTCAGTTCCTTACCATTGCTTAAACCCTGACCCGGAGCGTCTAAAGCGATAATGCGGTAATTGTGTTCTTTTAGAAAATGAATTACGCCCTGCCAGCGATTGGCGTTGCTTTCCCAGCCGTGAATAAGCAAAATAGTTTCTTTTTCGCCAAACCATTCGTAAGTTTGAATATCGTGCTGATCTACTTTTAGTTTTTTCATGGCACTTGATCCCAAAAAAGTAGGCAGCGATTTTAAAACGCCTTCGCGTGGAACCGAAAACAGCGTATAGGCAGTATTTGCTGCAAATTTTGCATTTAAGTAGTGCAAGGAATTAATGTACAAACCAAAACCTTTTGTAAGAAGCGTGTATTTTAATCTTTTGAAAAACCCCATAAAAAAAGCCTCTATTAAATTAGAGGCTTAAATTTATTTTAAATTTTTGATAATTGTATCAATTTTTTCTCTTTCTTCTGCTGCTAAAGCTGCATCAACCAAAATACGACCACTGTGTTCGTCTGTCATGATTTTTTTACGACCAGCGATTTCAACCTGAACCTGTGGTGGAATTGTAAAGAACGATCCTGCAGATGCACCACGCTCAATAGAAACCACAGCCAAACGGTTTTTAACGCCGTTTCTAATTCTTGTGTACGCATTTAACAAACGATCTTCGATCACAGAAGCATATTCTTCAGATTTAACAACCAACGCTTTTTCTTCGCGTTCTGTTTCTGTTAAAATACCGTTTAATTCGTTTTCTTTGTGCTTTAAATGGGTTGTTTTAGTATCTAATTTCTCAGATGTCTGCGAAATTAAATTCTTTTTATACTCCATATTAGCCTTAAACTCTTTAATGTGTTTCTCAGCCAATTCAATTTCTAACGTTTGGTATTCAATTTCTTTTGTTAAAGAGTTGAATTCTCGGTTGTTACGAACATCTTTTTGTTGATCGGTATATTTTTTGATTGATTCTTTGTGCGAATCAATTTCGTTTTTCTTTGTTTTAATCTGCTCGTCAACAGTTTGCACTTCGTTGTTAAGCTTTTCTAAACGAGTGGTAAGCCCGGCAACTTCATCTTTTAAATCATCAACCTCAAGAGGTAATTCACCTCTCATGTTTCTAATTTCGTCAATTCGTGAATCAATTAATTGTAAGTCGTATAACGCTCTTAATTTTTCTTCAACAGTTTCTGCTTTCTTTGCCATATGTTATAGGTAGTTAACCGGATTTGTTTTAATGCTTGATAAAATAATTGCAAAAGTACTAATTTTTTTTGATAGATAATCAAAAATATAATTTTTTACGTAACGCTCACTTTCAAAATGACCAACATCGGCTAATAAAATTTGATTTTCTGCCTGATAAAAATCATGGTATTTTAAATCGGCTGTTATTAATACATCGGCATTCTGCGCTTTTGCAACCGCAATTGCAAAACTGCCCGACCCGCCTAAAACCGCCACTTTTTTTACTTTTTTATTTAAGAAATCGGAATGACGAATACCGCCGGTTTCAACTTTGCTTTTTACGGAATGAAGAAAATCAATTTCAGAAATTTCATTCTCTAATTCACCGATCATTCCCAAACCGATATTTTGATGTTGGTTTTCTAGTTTTATGATTTCGTGAGCAACTTCTTCGTACGGATGACTTTCAAACAAGGCATTTAAAATATTGTTTTGCAGATGTTTTTCAAAAGTAACTTCTAACTTTATTTCTTCAACTTCGGTAAAAACATTTTGCGTACCAATTACCGGATTGCTGTCGTTGTTTCCTGTAAAAGATCCAATCCCAGTCGAAGTAAAACTGCAATCGTAATAATTTCCAATAGCACCTGCACCCGCATTAAACAACGCTTTTTGAACATTTTTTATATGAGCTTGAGGAACAAAAGTGGTTAGTTTATGGATAAAATCCTGTTTAGGAATCAAGATTTTTGTATTGATTAACCCCAAAGTATCGCACAAAATTTTGTTTACTCCTAGTTTATGATTGTCCAAACCTGTGTGAACCGCGTAAATAGCGACATCGTTTTTAATGGCTTTAATAACGGCGCGCTCCACATAATTTTTACCGGTAATTTTCTTTAAACCCGAAAAAAGTATCGGGTGAAAACACACAATTAGGTTACAGTTCTTTTCAACAGCTTCGCTAACAACAGTTTCCAAAGCATCGTGGCAAACCAAAATACCTGTAATTGTTGTATTTACATCGCCCACAAGCAAACCTACATTGTCAAAATCTTCGGCATAGGCGGTGGGCGCCATTTCTTCTAAAATCGGAATAAATTGTTTTAACTGCACAATATCATTTTTAGTGTATTCAAAGATAAAAATAATCGTTATTTTCGTTGATGAAAACTTAAAAAGATTATGTTTAAAGCTTCACTTGGATCAACTGCAAAAATAATTACCTTTCTTACGGTGGGTTTTATATGCTTTTTAGGATTACTTTTTATCTTCTTTTTTATAATAAGTTTATTGAGTGGAAATTTTGAAAAAAGAGATGTTTTATTAATACCTGTTTCGTTAGGACTTTTTGGCGTAGTTTTTTATACATTTAGAAATCAAACTAAAAATTACAAAATTACGAACGAAGGAATTTCAATTTTACAAAGAAAGGGGAATCATTTTATTAAGCAAGAAGATGTTTTAGAAATAAAATCTATTGATTATAGTAGAATAAAAGGTTCGGTTCGGAATTTCGGAATAGGTGGAATATTTGGCTTTTCGGGTACTTTTTCTAATAAAGAATTTGGTGAAATGATTTGGTTTGTAACCAGAACAGATAGCTTACTAATGATTAATACTGCTAAAGAAAAAATTGTTATTTCACCAGACGATGTGGAATTGTTCTTGAAAAAATCAACAGAAATTATTAAATGAAAAACCTACGCAAAATATTATTTCCGTTTTCGTTGATTTATGCAACTGTAACAAGTTTGCGAAATTTTTTTTACGATAATGGAATTGAAAAATCAACTGCTTTTAATTTACCAATTATTGCTGTGGGAAACCTGTCGGTTGGTGGAACGGGTAAAACGCCAATGGTTGAATATTTAATCAGGCTTTTGTCTGATAGATATAGTTTAGCGGTTTTAAGCAGAGGTTACAAGCGAAAAAGTAAAGGTTTTTATTTAGCAAATAATACTACAACCATAGAAGAAATTGGCGATGAACCTTTTCAGTATCATTCAAAATTTAAAGATATTCATGTAGCCGTAAATGCAAATAGAGTAGAAGGTGTGAACACTATTTTAGCAACTTTGCCTAAAACCGAAATAGTTTTGTTGGATGATGCTTTTCAGCATCGAAAAATAAAAGCGGGTTTTTATATTATGCTTACTGCTTACAACGATTTATATTATAACGATTTGGTTTTACCAGCGGGGAATTTGCGTGAATGTAAATCGGGCGTAAAAAGAGCCAATGTTGTGGTGGTTACTAAATGTCCTAAAGGTTTATCGGAGCAAGAAATGCTTCAAATAAAAAGTAAAATTGACATTGATAACGATAAAATTTTCTTTTCAACAATTAGTTATCATCAGTCAGTAACAAATAATGCTGAGGAAATTCTCGTTACCGATTTAAAAAATGATTTTATTGTTGTTGCCGGCATCGCAAAACCCGAATATTTTTATGAGTATTTAAATTCTGCTAAAAATGATTGTTTAACTTTTCCGGATCATCACTTTTTTTCAGATCAAGACATAAACAACATCCTTCAAAAAGCAAACGGACGTAAAATTATCACTACAGAAAAAGATTATATGCGTTTGCAAAATCAGTTGCCAAAAAACCAGTTGTATTATTTACCAATTGAGATGGAATTCTTAAAAGATTCAGCGGTTTTTGATTTAGAGATTATGAAAAGCCTATAATTAATTAAAAAGATCCAATATTAAATTTATCGAGTATGTATTTGATTAACTAATTGATACTTATTTTTTTGTATTTTTATTGAAACTATTTCGGTTATGATAAAAATACTACGATTATTTATATTTTTCTCATGTTTTTGTGCATTTAGCCAGCCTATAAAACTATTTAAACAGTACACTGGGCGTTATGATTTTTTCATGATAGGAAATACAATGAATACTGTTCCAAATGGAGCCAATACTCCTTGCACTATTTTAACTCAGTCAAGTGCCATGTTAAATTTGAATGCCAACGCAAATATACAGGCTGCTTTTTTATACTGGTCTGGTTCAGGAACTTTAGCTCAAGCAGATTTAAATGTTCAGTTAAACGGCACGCCCATTACTGCACAAAGAACATTTACAACAATTGGACCTACAGGGTTAGAATTTTTTGGAGCCTTTGCAGATGTTACTAATTTTGTAAAAGCAACAGGTAATGTTACCTATACCTTGTCTGATTTAGATCTAACAAACGTAATACCTCCTTACTGTTCTACAGGTAGTAATTATGCTGGTTGGTCTATTGTGTTGGTCTACGAAGACGCATCATTGCCGAACAGAGTGGTAAGTGTTTATGAAGGTTTTCAAATTGTTGATCATACCGGGCAAACTGCTAGCATTGCATTAAACGGTTTAAACGTTACCAATGTTAATAATGCAAAGGTCGGTTTTTTGGTTTGGGAAGGTGACGACAATATTGCAGTAGCCGAAGAGTTAATGATTAATGGAAATATTGTTAGTAATCCACCGTTAAATCCTGCCAATAATGTGTTTAACTCAACCAATACCTATACAAACGCTGCTAATTTGTGGAATATGGATATTGATTATTTTAATGTTGGTAGTTTTATTTCTTTAGGTGATACTTCAATGACCGTTCAAATTAAAACAGGTCAGGATTTAATAATTGTGAATAACATATTGGTAGCATTAAGTAGTCTTTTTGCCGATGCCACAATCAGTATAGATAAAATAGATGTAAAATGTGATAGTAGAGAAATAAAGGTTAATTATACGGTTTACAATATAAACGGAACCACCTCATTGGTAAAAAATGTTCCTATAGTTTTTTATGCAGATGATGTTTTGGTTGGAAAATCTAGCACAAAGAGTGACATTGCAACGAATGGTTCTGAAACAGGAACAATTACGTTGACTATTCCAGAATCTGTTAGTGATAATTTTACATTAGTAGCAAGTGTCGATGATGATGGCGATAAAAACAGTACAATTGTTGAATTAGATGAAACCAATAATACCGACTCTGAAAATGTTAAGTTGATTTTTGGACCTGAAGTCAATGAACCAACCGATATTATTGCTTGTGATAAAGACGAAAAAGGTTATGTGGTTTTTGATTTAACTTCAAAACAGTTCGAAGCAAGTACAAGTAACAATGTCAATATTAGTTTTCATGAAAGTAAAAATAGCGCAGAGAATGGGACAGGAGCTATTAAAAATTTTGACAGTTATGAATTAAAGAGTTTCTCATCTAAAACTATTTGGATTCGGGTTGAAGATCAAGTTACAGGCTGTGCAAACACTACTTCTTTTAAAATTATTGCTCAAATGAAACCTTTTACAGAGCTGAAAGAACCTTTAATGATCTGTAATTTTAAAAACAATCCATCGGCAGCAAACTTGTCATTAGCCTATATACTTTTAAAGAGAATTTTTCCTTATGTCGATGAAATACAGCTGAGTTTTTATGAAACAGAAGCCGATGCTGATAGTGAAATAAATGAAATTACCAATATAAATAGTTACCAGTCACCTCGCTTTCCTTATATAATTTATATTAAAGCAAAAGGTACAAAACTTTGGTGCGACAATATTATTCAATTACAACTAAACGATTGTGTGGTTCCAAAAGGAATTTCACCTAACGGAGATGGTTTGAACGATGGTTTTGATATAGAAATTTTTAATCCAATCGAAGTGAAAATTTTCAATCGTTATGGAATGGAAGTTTACGCACACGGCGAAGGATATACCAATCAATGGAAAGGTCAGGATAAAAATAATCGTGAATTACCGTCAGGAACTTATTACTACATTTTTAAAACTTTGTTCGATACTTATTTAGGATATGTTTATATGATTAAAGAAGTTAAATAAAAAAAGCGTTTCAATTCTGAAACGCTTTTTATTTATAATTTAAGCCATTGTGGTGTACACGTTTTGTACGTCATCGTCTTCTTCAATCTTTTCTAACAATTTTTCTACATCGGCAATTTGCTCTTCTGTAAGTTCTTTTGTTACTTGGGGGATACGATCAAATCCAGATGATAATATTTCCATGTTGCGTTCCTCCAATTCTTTTTGAATCGATCCAAAGCTGTTGAACGGAGCGTAAATCAAAATACCGTCTTCATCTTCAAAAATCTCATCTACACCGGCATCAATCAGTTCTAATTCAAATTCTTCTAAATCTAAACCTTCTACTTTTGCAATTCTAAAGTTACAGGTATGATCAAACATAAACTCAACCGATCCTTGTGTTCCCATAGTTCCGTTACACTTATTAAAATATGAACGAATGTTGGCAACTGTTCTGTTGTTGTTATCGGTAGCTGTTTCAATTAATACGGCAATTCCGTGCGGCGCATAACCTTCAAACAAAACTTCTTTATAGTTGGCTGTATCTTTATCTGATGCTTTTTTAATGGCACGCTCTACGTTTTCTTTAGGCATGTTAGCTGCTTTGGCATTTTGCATAACAGCACGTAAACGGGCATTTGTTTCAGGACTAGGTCCGCCTTCTTTAACAGCCATTACGATATCTTTACCAATACGCGTAAACGTTTTAGCCATTGCCGACCAACGTTTCATTTTTCTAGCTTTTCTAAATTCAAACGCTCTTCCCATTTCTATTTTTATTAATTTTACGCAAAATTATAGAAAAGATGTTTTTCTGTAAAAAAAAACACTAATTATTTTAACTTAAAAAACATGAAAAAAACACTTTTTATTACTTTACTGGCATCTTTTGCCACAAATGCACAGATTAGAGAAAGAGGAGAAATTGAGGTTTCGCCTTTTATTGGAATATCATCCGCTAATTATTATGGAGATGTTGGAATTAATAATGAATCTGTTCAAAAACTTTATTTTGGTGCCAATGCTGATTTTTTTATGAGCAATAGATGGAGTCTTAGAACGGGAATTGAATATCAGACAATGGGTTCTACTGTGCCTGAATATAATTCTTATGGAACTTTTTCTATTAGAGAGAAGCTTAACTTTGTTTCAGTACCTGTTCATGCAAACTACCATTTTGGAAGCACAAGAAAATGGTATTTAAATTTTGGACCAACAATTAATTTTCTTACAAGTGCTACTTCTAATAAAGTTGATATTAAGCATGGTGTAAATCCTGTACAAATGGGTTTAGGAATAGGTATTGGTTATAAATTTGAAATTAATGAAAAATTCAGTATTGGTATTGAGCATCAAGAATACATTGGTTTAGTTAATAATTTAAAATTTAATAGCAATAGGAGTAATCCATACATTGGAAATTATTTTGGTAGTTTTTCGGTAAAAGCTATTTTTAAGTTAGGTTCTAAAAAAGAAAACGAATAATCTATGAAAAAACTTTTATTGTTTTCGATCTTAGGTTCTTCTTCATTATATTCACAGGTAAGAGAGAGAAACGATATTGAAATTGCGCCGTTTGTTGGTGTTAACAGTTCTAATTATTACGGTAATGTTTCACTTGATGATTCAAATAAAGCTTTGTATACACCTATTTTTGGAGTTACCGCAGATTTTTACATGAATAACCGTTGGAGTTTGAGAACCGGATTAGAGTATCAAACGTTAGGAAGTTCTGTTTACACTAGTGAACTTATTAATAATCCGCAAGACAATTATTATTACAGATATTTTTACGAAAGTGAGAAACTCAATTTTGTAGCAATTCCTATTCATGCAAACATTCATATTGGTAAATCAAGAAATTGGCATATTAATTTTGGACCTACTGTAAGTTTTTTGACAGGAGCCAATTTTGGAGGAGAAAAAGTAGAAATTGATAATTTAAGAAAAGAGCATGTTGGGTTTGGATTAGGTTTTGGTTATCGTTTTAATATTCATGAGAATTTCAGTATTGGTATTGAACATCAGGAATATATTAGCTTTACGAATAATTTAAACTACCCGTTCAATTCGCAGAGTAACTTTATTGGAAACATTGCGGGTAATTTTAGTGTAAAAGCAATTTTTAAAATTCCGAGTTCTAAAAAAGAAGAATAAAAAAACGAAGCTTTTTAGCTTCGTTTTTTTATTGTGATATTTTCTATTTAAAAAAAGCGGCCTTAAAAAATTTGGGAGTGCTTTTCTGATATTTTATATTATCCTCTTAATATAAGTATTTTTAAATATTACTTCATATTAAAATATTTCACTCAATAATGAAATAATTTATAACAAAAACCACTTTGGCACGGTATTAATATTATAAAATACTGAAAAAAAAATCAAATAAACAAATTTTTTTATGTTGTTTTAAGAATTATCTTCACAGCATTAACATAAAAACATTATAAAAATGAAAAACACATTATTGCCCTAATGGGGTTATTTACGCTTGCAGCATGTAGTGAAGATGCTTATCAGTCAGCCGAAGAGCAAAATGCTCAAGATGGCTCACACTACCAGACAAACAGTTTTAATGAGAACTGGCCTGGTCATACACATGGGGATAATAATATCTCTGGTCCAATATGGAGAGGAAGTGATTATTATTCGCCTTGGGATATCTGGTATCGTGTTAATAATTATGGAGATGGTAAATTACAACCCAACTACATATTTTCAACTATATACACAGGTGAAAAAGAGGGGGTTCCAAATAATTATCATCTCGAGATTTACGCTTATGTTGGTTTGGCTTATTTTGATGGTGATAATGATGGTACATACACCGACGTTGCTACAACAGCCCCAACGATTCAGTATAATTTAAATTCAGGTAATTATCCAAATCTTTATGCAGGAAACAATGAAGTTGGTAATCTAATTAAAACGGATGTTATTACAGTACAACCAAATGAATCGATTAGACTTGAGGATACTACATTACATTTGTTAACAAATTTACCAAGTTCTCAAGATAAATACCCTTCAAATAGCGGTGGTCAATTTTTTGCGTTCTCCGGTATTTCACCACAAGAGGAAGAGTTATTATCAATATACGGAAAAGTGTTTTTTTATGAAGTTCTGGTATATGATACAAGTATTAGCGCGACACCTATTGCGCATGAATTTATGCAGTTAAATCCACAAGGTTACCCAAGTGGAACTGCTACTTCTAAAACTGCATATTGGGATCCAGTTAGTGATTTATTAGGCAATCACATTAATGGTGATGCACCAGGCGGTCTTGGTTTATACCCTCTGTATTATTTAAATGCAAACCTGCCTAATGGGACGGATTGGTTTCCTTTTTCTTTTCCTCCAGATCCTTCGTCTACATACACTTGTGACTCAAGAGAAGTTATTTTTGATTTACCTGTAAATATGCATAGCATACCATTAACTGGTAGCGACAAACTTGTTTTAGATGTTTTAGGCAGTTCCAGACACGGTTGGTTAAACTCATCAATATACTTACATTTAGAATAAAAATAGAAAACCTAAAGCTATAAAATGTTATGGCTATAGGTTTCATAAATAAAATAGTTATGAAAAATATTATTTTAATATTAGCTTTAAGCATTACATACTTAAACAATATTACCGCTCAGGTTTTGTACACCGAAAATTTTGATAATTATACCTTGGGCAATTTAGGTACCGATGTAACCGGGCAAACACCCGGTCAAGGTAATTGGTACACAACAGATGCTACTAATGCTCAATATACTATTATTACAGAACCTAATAAAGGTAAGGCGTTAAGTATATTTACCAACAACCCACAACAAGATCAGAATTTTATTGCCGAAAAAAGAAATTTGAATGTATTAATTGATCAAAGAGCAGCTGGCAATAACGTTATAAAGATCGAAGTTGATTTTTACACAGGTTCTCGAAGTATTGCTAATAGTTCAACTAACACTTCTCGCATTTCTTTTCTTTTTGATCCTCCACAAAATTATACAAACCTAGAACGAGAATTGATAGCGTTCAATTTTTCTCATAATATAGGTGTTTTTTTAGTTAGGGTATTTGATGGTCACAGTACTTCATTAAAAGTATCACAATTTTTAACTTCTGATACATGGTACCAATTAATTTTTTACATGGATTATACAAATAAAAAAGGTTATTTTGAAATACCTGGAACCAATATTTCAGGTAATGGTGATTTTTTGACGCAAGTTGTAAATCCGTCAGATTTTAAATTATCAAAAATGAGTTTAACTATGATAGTTTCCAATCTAACAAGTACTACTAAACGAGAGCAAAGATATGATGATATTAGAATAACAGCATTAAAAGCGGTACCACCGCATTTATTAAATGTAGAAAGTTTTTTATCAGATAAATTTAACTTATACCCCAACCCTGCAACAAATATTGTAAATATTACCAACAGTGAAAACATGTTGGTGGAACAAGTTACGGTTTACGATATTACAGGTAAGCAATTAAGCACACAATCTTTTGATAGCGAAGCTGAAATACAGCTTAATGTTGGAAATTTAGCAAGCGGTACTTATATGTTGCACTTACACACTAATGATGGTACAGCAGTTAAAAAATTAATCAAAAAGTAGTGGTTAAAAATGCCTTTAAATAGAAAGTGCTTTTTTTTAATTTGTTAATATTTTGATTACTTTTAAATATAGTAACCGCTTAAAGCAAGTTGTCATGAACAAATATTTACTTTTTATAATATCTTTTTTATTTTTAAACAACCTTAATGCCCAAGTACTGTATAATGAAACCTTTGATAATTACGTGTTGGGTAATGTTTTTACAAGTGTCAGTACATCGCCAGGGCAGGGTAATTGGCATTTTGTAACAGGAGTTTTGGGTGGAGGGGATGTTTTGAAACAATTTCAGATAGAAAATGAGCCAAATAAAGGTAAGGTATTAACAATTGCAACTGGTCCTGTAGGTAGTCATGGCGGTAGCCAAATCAAAAAAACAGGGTTTGATGTTCTATGGAACCAGCGCACACCAGGTAACAATGTATTAAAGTTTGAATTTGATATGTTTGTGCCAAATTATTCCAGCAATATTTCAAATCCTCATTGGGTAAATGGAAGTATCTCACTTTTATCGAATTTAAAAATTTTAGCAGGAGGTGCTTATACTCATTCTAACGGAATGTTAAGAGGAGTTTATTTCGATGGATTACAATCTACTTTAATTGATTTAGCTGCAAATAATAATAGTTTGTACGTAACTAAAAACCGGTGGTGTCAGTTAATTTGCTATGTAGATTATAATAGTAATACAGCGTATATTGAAATACCTGCTTTAAGTATCGTAAAAAAAACACCTGCTTTTGATAAATTAATACCCCCCGATCACGTAGATAATTATCCACCCACAGATCTTCGTTTGAATATTGGGAGAAATATAAATGCTACCAATGAACCAGCATCGTTATTAAAATTTGATAATATTAAAATTACAGCATTAAAGGCTGTACCGCCGCATTTATTAAATGTAGATAGTTTTTTATCAGATAAATTTAACTTATACCCCAACCCTGCAACAAATATTGTAAATATTACCAACAGTAAAAATATGTTAGTAAATCAGATTGAAATTTATGATGTTACAGGTAAATTAATCAGTACTCAAAACTATAACAACGAAACTGAAATACATTTAAACGTAGAAAATTTAAATAGCGGCACTTACCTGCTGCATTTGCAAACTAATGAAGGTACAGTAGTTAAAAAGCTGATAAAAAAGTAAACAAAAAGCAACCTATTAAGGTTGCTTTTTGTTTTGAGTAATAAAATTTATTTTATAGAAGCAGTAACGTATGCTTAATGTTTAAATTAAAATAATAATTTATTATTATTTCAAACTACCTACCATTTCTTCGGGTTTAACCCATTCATCAAATTCTTCGGAAGTTACATAACCCAAAGCAATTGCGGTTTCTTTTAAAGTGGAATTGTTTTTATGAGCCGTTTGAGCAATTTCGGCAGCTTTGTAATAACCTATTTTGGTATTTAATGCAGTTACCAACATTAGCGAATTGTCAACCAATTCTTTAATTCGATCATAATTTGGTTCAATTCCTTGTGCGCAATGTTCATCAAAAGATACACAAGCATCGCCCAATAAACGAGCCGATTGCAAGAAGTTTGCAGCCATTAACGGTTTAAAAACGTTTAATTCGTAATGACCTTGTGTACCACCAATTGTAATAGCAACGTCGTTACCCATAACTTGAGCGGCAACCATTGTTAGGGCTTCGCATTGTGTAGGATTTACTTTTCCAGGCATGATTGATGATCCCGGTTCATTTTCAGGAATTAATATTTCACCGATTCCAGAACGCGGACCTGATGCCAGCATACGAATATCGTTCGAAATTTTATTAAGAGAAACAGCCAATTGTTTTAAAGCACCATGGGTTTCTACAATAGCATCGTGTGCCGCCAAAGCTTCGAATTTATTTTCGGCAGTTATGAACGGATGTCCCGTAAATTCGGCAATATATTTAGCAACCAATACATCATAACCTTCGGGAGCGTTTAAGCCTGTACCAACTGCGGTACCACCTAAAGCAATTTCTGATAAATGGCTCAACGTATTTTTTACCGCTTTTATACCGTAATTTAATTGTGCAACATAACCTGATAATTCCTGACCTAACGTTAATGGAGTAGCATCCATTAAATGTGTTCGACCAATTTTAACGACATTCATAAATTCGGCAGATTTTTTTGCCAATGTATCGCGTAATTGTTCAACACCGGGAATTGTTACTTCAACCACAGCTTTGTAAGCGGCAATGTGCATTCCGGTTGGATAGGTGTCGTTTGATGATTGCGATTTGTTTACATCGTCATTCGCTTTTAAAGTCGGTTCACCTTCGCCAATTTTAAATCCTGCTAAAACTTGCGCCCGATTGGCAATTACTTCGTTTAAATTCATGTTAGATTGCGTACCCGAACCTGTTTGCCAGATAACCAACGGAAACTGATCGTTTAATTGGTCTGTCAAAATTTCATCACAAACCGTAGCAATTGCATCTCGTTTTTCAATAGTCAAAACTCCTAAATCATGATTTGCATAAGCTGCTGCCTTTTTTAAGTAAGCAAAGCCTTTAATAATTTCTAAAGGCATTGAAGCAGCATTACCAATTTTAAAGTTATTGCGCGAACGTTCTGTTTGAGCACCCCAATATTTATCGGCAGGAACTTTTACTTCGCCCATAGTATCGGTTTCAATTCTATATTCCATATATTGTTATTTATAATAATTATAAATAAAGGTAGTGAAATTTGTTAGTAAATTGGGTTAAGGACAGAATTTTTAGAAGAAATTATGATTTTTGTTTGGGTAGTTAAAGTTTCGTTATATCTTTGTAACTGTATACACACAAAATTCCGGAATCATGTTTGAATTTCAACAATTTATAGCTTTTTTGATTGGTTTAACAATTATGACCATGGGTTTTTGGTTAATGATTTTCCTTATCAGCTTCGTAATGTACTGGGCTGTTGGTGGAGCAACTGACTTAATCAAAGAGAATAAAGCTAAAAAGAATGCATAAATAGTTATGTAACAAAAAAATCCTTTTCATTTGAAAAGGATTTTTTTTGGCCATAAAAAAACGCTTTCATTGTGAAAGCGTTTTTGTTCTAGAATAAACTTGTTATAAGATCAATCAAAGTTTGTCCGATTAATAATAATAAATAAAACATAAGCCTTAAAAGTTTTTAGTTTATAGTATTGTTTGTGTTCTCTAATGTTCCTACATTATTGAATTTGTAATAATGTTTTCCGTCTTCTATGTGCTGATTCCAAAAATGGCGATTATCATTTCCATTGATTTTAACTTTTTGATTTTCAGTTATGTAAATTTTTACACGTACTTTAGAATCTTCTGTAAAATCATTCAAAGTTGTTAAAACTGCATTTGAAAGTACTAAAGTATCACTTTTTATTGAATAATCATAATTTAATGTATTACTAAATTTTGTAGCTTCAATTTGAATGTTGTATTTGCTTAAAGATTTAAGATTCAGATCTTTATTGTTGAAAACTTTTTCTTCAATTTCCATGTAGGCTTTACCTGTGTTCGATTCAAAAATTTCAACATAAATATCGTCAACTTCACTGTATTTATATTTTCCTGTAAGGGTATCATTTATAGTGAAAATGCGTTGATCTTTTTGAAAAATAATGTTTAATGTATCTTTATCGTTCAAATTTAATTCGGTCTTAGACATTTTTGTATCGAAATTACCTTCAAACAATAATTCTATTTTATCTTTCTGAATATCTAAATTAATCATTACATAACTGAAAATGAAGATAGAAAGTAACCAGAAGAATCCTAAAATACCTGAAACCCAACCAATATGTTTAACTTTTGAACTTAAAAGTCTTATTCCTAATAAAAGTAAAATGATAAACGGAATAACACTCATTACGAACAAACTTAAACTTAAACCCCAAAACGGTATGCCTGTTTGTGCTTCATCGTAATTTACAAATTCGTTAAAAATATGACCTTTACCGGTGTTCATAATTATCGGGGCAAAGAAACTCCCAAAAATTCCCATTACACCAAAAACAATCAATATTATTCCTATTATTCTGCGAATTACCTTAGCAACTGAACTTCCTGAAGTTCGGATTTGCTGGTATGAGTTTGAAACACCTTCGCGAAACTGTTTTTCTATGTTCGAAATATTTACGGGTTCGCCCTTCATTTCTAAAACATCGGCAACTGTAACTGCTTTCGGAATAATTACCCAAAGAATTAAGTAAATTACAAAGCTTAAACCGTAAGCGAAAAATAATAAGATGAAAAGGATGCGTACCCAAACCGGATCTATATTAAAGTAATGACCTAAACCAGAACAGACACCGCCTAAAATTCTTTTTTCGCCATCACGGTAAATTTTCTTGTACGCTTTGTTTGTTGCTGTGAAATTATTTGGGCGTACAGGTTCGTCTTCAATAATATAATCTTCTGGTTTACCCATGATGTTAATTATCTCGTCTACATTATTCATACGAATAACACCAGTTTGCGGATCAATTCTTTCTGCGAAAAGCTCTGCAATGCGCGATTCTATATCGGCAATAATTTCATCTTCGCTCTCTTGCTGAATAGAATTTCTAACTGCCTGTATGTATGAATCTAACTTGTTGTATGCATCCTCATCGATGTGAAAAACAAGTCCTGCTATGTTAATGGTTACGGTTTTATTCATGACTATTCTTATTAGTTATAATGTTAACGGCTTCACTTAATTCTCTCCAGGTCACGGTTAGTTCTTTTAAAAAATCGTTGCCCAGTTCGGTTAATCGGTAGTACTTTCGCGGTGGTCCCGATGTTGATTCTTCCCAACGATAGCTCAACAATTCATCGTTTTTTAAGCGGGTAAGCAACGGATAAACGGTGCCCTCTACCACAAGTAACTTTGCTTCTTTAAGGGTGTCTAAAATTTCTGATGTGTAACAGTCTTTATCTTTTAGAACCGATAGAATGCAAAATTCCAGAATCCCTTTGCGCATTTGCGCTTTTGTGTTTTCAATATTCATAGAACTTAATATTTTAGGTTAAAAGTAAAGGCAGATGATGTAAACATTTTTTGTGATTTTGAGTAAACTATTCAAATTAATAACAGTATGAGAAATGTGTCGTTTTTAATTTTCGGCTTACAGTCACCTGCATTTTACCTTATTGTTTCATTTTGATATAGCAAAGATATATATAAAAGCATGTACTTTGTATTGCATAGTACTAATAATTAACTTTTTTTTAACAATTTAATTAATTTCAATTTTCATTAAAAAAAGTTGTAAATTAGCTGTAAACCTTGATTATTATGGATTTTAACGTAAAAAACCTGAATTTATATCTTCTTAAAAATTTACCATCGGCATACCTATGTGGTGTTCGCGTTTACTCGATAAGCGATGTGCACTGTATTGTTCGAGCAAAGCACAGATGGTTCAATCAAAATCCGTTTAAATCGATGTATTTTGCGGTACAGAACATGGGAGCCGAGCTTACAACAGGTGTTTTGGTTATGAAAGCTATAAGGGAATCGAACAAAAAAGTATCGATGTTGGTTTTGAATCAAAAATCGCAATTCACCAAAAAAGCAACGGGCGTTATTACGTTTAAATGTGAAGAAGGATTAATGATTCGCGAGAAAGTAAACGAAGCACTGCTTACCAATCAAGGGATTTCTTTTTGGGTTAGATCTGAAGGATACGATGAACAAGGAGATAAAGTTGGGACTTATGATTTTGAATGGACATTAAAAGCAAAATAGTATGAAAGTTTTAATTACAGGTGCCACAGGATTTATCGGGACTGCGTTATGTTCGCATCTTTTAAAGAACAATTACTCGGTTCATTATTTAGTTACCGATGGAGCAGATATAAAAGACAAGGATAATTACAAAGGATTTTTGTGGAATCCCGAAAAAGATGAAATCGATTTAAATTCATTGGATCAAGTTGATGCAATTGTAAATTTGGCTGGGCATACGATAAATTGCAAATGGACAGAAGAAAACAAAAAGCAGATTCACGATAGCAGAATAAATTGTTCAAACACGCTTTTTAATGCGTTGCAGAATAATGAACATCAGGTAAAATCTATTGTGAATGCATCGGCAATTGGAATTTATCAATCTAGTGAAACGGCAGTTTATAACGAAAATTCAACTGATTTTGGAACCGATTTTTTAGCTGAAGTTTGTAAAGATTGGGAAACTGCCAATTTACGTTTTGAAGGTTTAGGAATTAAAACAGCCATTACTCGTTTCGGATTGATTTTATCAAAAGACAACGGCGTTTTACATGAATTGGCTAAAGTAGTTTCAAAAGGATTGGGTGCAAATTTAGGTAACGGTAAACAGTGGATGAGCTGGATACATTTTAACGATGTTATACATATTATTTATCAGCTTTTAAACCAGCAACAAAGCGGAATTTTTAACGTAGTTGCGCCAAATGCGTTAAAACAGAATGAATTTTTAAAGTTGTTGGCAGCGCAATTAAACAAACCGTTATGGTTGCCAAATATACCGTCGGTTTTTATAAAAATTGGATTGGGCGAACGTTCAGCCTTAGTACTTTCAAGCCAGCATGTTCAATCAATTAAATTACCAGAAATAGGTTATAAATTTAAGTTTACAGATTTAGCAAGCACGTTGAAAGATCTGTATAAGTAATATAAAAATATGATTATTCAATCTCATAAAATAAACAACATTGAAATTGCTGAAGTAATTTCAGACAAAATTCTTATTGAAAATCCCGATGATGCTTTAGATTTAATAGGAAATCTGTATTATCAGGGTTTCGATAAGATTATTATTTATGAAAAAAACCTTACACCTGATTTTTTCGACCTCAAAAATAAAATCGCAGGCGAAATTCTACAAAAAGTATCCAATTACCGAATGAAACTTACGATCATTGGCGATTTTTCAAACATGAAAAGTAAAAGTCTAAACGATTTTATTTACGAAAGTAACAAAGGTTCACAAGTTAACTTTAAAGAATCATTGTTAGAAGCATTGAAGTAGAATTACCCCTTAAACTTCAAAGGTAAATGCACTACTTTTTTAGTTTCGAAAAATTCATCGGTAAAAAAGTCGTTTAAATTATATAAGGTGGCTTTTGGGAAATCTTTCAATTCTTCAGATAAATCGCCGCCTTTTAAATATAAAATTCCGTTATCTAAATCGTGAACCGATTGTTTTTTGGTTTTTCCTTTTACCCACATAACAAAATCGGGCATATTGGTAACGGCACGGCTTACAATAAAATCGAATTTATCGGTAACCAGTTCGGCTCTTTTTTGTTCGGCTTTTATATTTTGCAGTTGTAAAGCGGTTGCGACTTCGTTTACCACTTTTATTTTTTTAGCGATAACATCAATTGCGTAAAAATTAGTTTCGGGAAATAAAATAGCCAACGGAATTGCCGGAAAACCACCACCTGTACCAACATCCATAATATCAGCATTCGGTTTAAATCCCATTATTTTTGCAATTCCTAACGAATGCAAAATGTGTTTGGTATATAATTCGTCGATATCTTTTCGTGAAATCACGTTAATTTTAGCATTCCAATCCTGATATAAATCATACAACTGCGTAAACTGATTGATCTGTAACTCGGTTAAATTTGGGAACTGTACTAAAATTTCTTCCATTGCTTAATTTTTGCCAAAAATACAGTTTTATCAGCATAAAAAGAATTATATTTAGTTTTAATGAACATTTTTAGTAAATAACGTTTAAGTTACATTAAAGCTATTTCTTTGTGTTTAAAATAAAAGATATGAAAAAAATAATTACTGGGCTTTTTTTATGGCTTTCGGTTTGTGCCTATTCGCAAGAAACTTTGAATGCCATGTTTTACAATGTGTTTAAATTTCCAAATTCGCTTCCACAGAATCGGCAACTTATTTTGCGCGATATTTTAGACGATTACAAACCCGATTTGTTCATGGTTTGCGAATTGGCGACAGAGAATGCCGCTAATTTGATCTTAAATACATCATTACAAAATCAAGTAGATACATACAATCGTGCTGTTTTTGTGCCCGATCTTACAGACACGGCAGATCCATTGCAAACAATGGTTTTTTACAATACCAGAAAACTTACTTTGGTTAGCCAGCAGACTTTGCCAACTGTTTATCGCGACATCAACCAATATTCATTTCAGGTAAATGTTGATCCTCAAAATCCTATCTATTTAGAAGTTTTTGTGGCACATTTAAAATCAAGCACCGGACCTGCAAACAGACAAATGCGTTTTGATATGGTTGAAGCTGTTACCCAAGAATTACAAAATTTAACGCAACCAAACACCTATGTGCTTTTTGCGGGCGATTTTAACTTTTATAATTCTAATGAAGACGGTTATCAGAAAATATTAGATCCAACTAATGCCATTAAATTGCTCGATCCTATAAACGCGCCGGGAAGCTGGCAAGATAACGCGTCGTTCAGTTATTTACACACACAAAGTACTCGTTTATCAAGTTCAGGATTTGGTGGCGGAGCAAATGCAGGAGCTGGAGGCGGATTAGATGATCGGTTTGATTTTATTATGATGAGCGAAAATTTTAATACAAGCACTCGTTTTTCGTATGTAAACGGAACTTACAGTGCTTATGGAAACAACGCAAACTGCTTGAATAAAAGTGTTAACGATGCCTCTTGTACAGGAACTTATTCTTTAACATTGCGAAATAATCTGTATAATATGAGTGATCATTTGCCGGTTGTGATGCAGTTTCAGATAAATGAACCGTTAGCAACAACATTATTTAAAAAAGACAAAGCTTTAATGTGGTTTGAATCCTCGAACATAACTGATGCAGAATTGATGATAGGTGTTGATACCTCTCATTTTAATACACAAAACAATAAACTTTATATTTACAATACATTGGGACAATTAGTAAAAACGGTTTCTGTAAATAATCAGTCAAGCATTACTTTTTCTACCGAAAATCTAAACGCAGGTATGTATTTTATAAAATCAAACGGAAGTTCTACTGTGCTGAAATTCATCAAAAAATAGAATTTCGTATTAAATGAATTTTTAAACGAAAATTATCACTTTCTATGTTAAAAAAGCCCAAAGGTTGTTTTATATTATGTTGCAATATCGTTACCTTTGGTTGCATAAATTACAAATAAATGAGCGCACAACATTTGTCAGATAGAATTAATAGTTTATCTGTTTCGCAAACCTTGGCAATGGCTGCAAAAGCACGCGAATTAACTGCTTTAGGTAAAGATATTATCAGTTTAAGTTTAGGAGAACCCGATTTTAACACGCCCGATTTTATTAAAGAGGCTGCTAAAACGGCAATCGATGAAAACTGGAGCAATTATCCGCCAGTCGATGGTTATTTGGAACTGAAACAAGCAATTGTAACAAAATTTCAACGCGATAACGGTTTAAATTATCAACCTGCAAATATTGTAGTTTCTACCGGTGCCAAACAATCTTTATATAATATTGCACAGGCAATGATTAACGATGGGGACGAGGTTATTCTTCCGGCGCCATATTGGGTTAGTTATTACGAAATTATTAAAATGGCAGGTGGAATTCCGGTTGTTGTGCCAACATCTGTAGCGTCTGATTTTAAAATTACACCCGAACAACTTCAACAAGCAATTACACCAAAAACAAAAATGATGTGGTTTAGTTCGCCTTGTAATCCTTCAGGATCGGTTTATAACAGAGAAGAACTAACGGCTTTGTCTGATGTTTTAAAGAATCGTGAAGATATTTATGTGGTTTCAGATGAAATTTACGAGCATATTAATTTTTCAGGAAGTTTTTGCAGTATCGGATCCATCCCGGGAATGTTTGAACGAACAATTACGGTGAATGGCGTTGCGAAAGCTTTTGCTATGACAGGTTGGAGAATTGGCTACATTGGTGCACCTGAATTTATTGCGAAAGCATGTACAAAATTACAAGGGCAGGTTACAAGTGGTGCAAATTCCATTGCGCAACGTGCAACGATTGCAGCTTTAGAGGCGAATCCTTCAGAAATTGGATATATGGTTGAAGCCTTCCACAAACGCAGAGATTTAGTTTTGCATTTAGTGAATGATATTAAAGGTTTGGAAGTAAATGTGCCGGAAGGCGCTTTTTATGTTTTCCCAGATGTTTCGTACTATTTTGGTAAAACGATAAACGGAGTTTTAATCAATAACGCAGATGATTTAGCATTGTATTTGTTAGAATATGCTAATGTTGCAACGGTAACAGGCGATGCTTTTGGTAACCCAAACTGTATTCGTTTGTCTTATGCAACCAGCGAAACTATTTTAATTGAAGCATTTAAACGAATTAAAGAAGTTTTAAAAGAACAATAAATAATTTCTTTGTCATTCTGAACGAAACGAAGTGTAGTGAAGAATCTCATAATGATTTAGATTCCTCCTGTCGTCGGAATGACAAACTACTTAAATTATTTTCATCAATAAAAAGATTCAATAATTCAATTCGATATACCACAAAAAAAATCCCGAAAGTAACTTTCGGGATTCTTAATTTAACCTATTTTGTAATTGATTATTTTGTTGCTTTAACAGAAATTTTCAATTTAATGTTATCGTTAATAACTTTATCACCAGCTAAATCTTTAACAACAGATCCAGAGTTGTAGTTAACAGCCCACTTAGTTCTGTCAATTTCAAACTCGTCAGAAGCTACAGTAACGTCAGCATCAGTAACAGTAACAGTTGCTGGGAATTTAATTCCGTGAGTTGCTTCTTTAATAGTTAAGTTACCTTCAACCATTTGTTTTCCGTTTTCTTCAGTAACTTTTGTAATTTCAAAAGAAGCTGTTGGGAATTTAGATACATTAAAGAAATGATCTGCATTTTCAGCAGTAGCACCTTTTAAATGTCCTTCTAAACCAGTTTTCATTTCAGCATCAGTAATATCGGTAACAACGATAGAATTCATATCAATTGTAAATTTACCACCAGTTACCGCGTTGTTAGTTACAAAAACCTGACCGTCTTTTAAAGCGATAGTTCCAGTATGTTGGTCACCAGAAACTTTACCACCAACCCAGTCAATTTTAGATTCCGCAACGTTTGCGTTATATGTTACAGCGTTAGCTGTTTCTGTAGTTGTTCCAACTGTATCGGTTTCAGCAGTTGTGTTTTCTTTTTTACATGCAGTTAATGATAAAGCTGCCAAAGCAACTAATGCAAATACATTTTTTTTCATAATTAAAAATAATTTATTTATGCAAATATATTTAAAATCTAATATCAAAAAACGAAAAATGTGCAACAGCGAAATTTCTTAATATAGATTAATTCTAACTTTACTGCCAATTTGTCTAAAAAATAAGAATGGCTTTACTTTTGTTTAGTAGTGATTAAGTTAAACATCGATAAAAATGGAAAACGAAGAATTAAAAGATAAAGATATACAGCAAAACGCTGAACAGGAAATAGATAACCAAGGAATTGAAACAGCAGATCAATTAACAGAGAAAGAACAGTTAGAAGAGCAATTGGCGAATGAAAAAGACAAGTTCTTAAGATTGTTTGCAGAGTTTGAAAACTTTAGAAAAAGAACTGCGCGCGAACGTGTAGAATTAT
>Ga0308157_10002814_pt1 | contig 27094 bp, 29 predicted proteins | sample PhyBR1_FD_201035 | JGI IMG/M metagenome (GOLD analysis project Ga0308157, IMG submission 201035) | Phyllosphere microbial communities from UC Gill Tract Community Farm, Albany, California, United States - DLSLB.R1 | ecosystem: Host-associated > Plants > Phyllosphere > Unclassified | place: USA...
ACAGATACGGTCGTCTTGTACTTGGGAGAGCGAAAAAGATTCGTTGCTCCGAACTGAATCCACCTACCAGGAGTTATTTCATGCTGAGCCTTCACACCAATTCCGCGGCCCTTTCCGCACAAAGCTCGATCTCGCGTACCCAGTCGGCCCTGTCGACTTCGCAAACCCGCCTGAGCACCGGCTTCCGTGTCAATTCGGCAATGGACGACGCTGCAGGCCTGCAGATCGCAACCCGCCTGAAAGCACAAACCAGCGGCATGGCCATGGCTATGCGCAACACCCAGAACTCGATTTCGCTGCTGCAAACCGGCGAAGGCGCCCTGGACGAAACCACCACCATCCTGACCCGCATGAAGGATCTGGCAACCCAGTCGGCTGACGCATCGTCGACCACGGATGACCGCACCGCAATGCAAAATGAATTCGACGCACTGTCGAACGAACTGTCGAACATCATCGGTAACACCTCGTTCGGTGGCACCCGTCTGTTCTCGACCGGCGGCACCGAAGAAGGTACCTTCCAGGCAGCCACGCTGACCTTCCAGATCGGCGCTTCGACCGACGAAAAAATGGATGTCGACCTGAAAACCGCCGTTGGCACCATGACCGGTTCGATCGTCGCTGCTGCTACCGCCTTCGTCTCCACCGGTGCTGCTGGCGCGGCTGGTGCATCGGCTACTCCTGGCACCGAAATCGCCACCGCAACCGCCGCTAACGGTAACATCACCAAACTGGCTGACGCTATCGACGCCGTAGGCGCGCTGCGTTCGCAACTGGGTGCTGTGGCCAACCGTCTGGACCACGTGTACAACAACCTGCAAAACATCTCCAGCAACACCACCGCTGCTACCGGCCGCATCATGGACACCGACTTCGCTGCTGAATCGTCGAACATGACTTCGTCGCAGATGCTGCTGCAAGCTGGCACCGCCATGCTGAAGCAGTCGAACAGCACCTCGTCGCTGGTTATGTCCCTGCTGCAGTAATCGTAGTACTATCCGGATATGTCAACATATCCGGATGCTACCAAGGGCCAACCGGAAGACTTCGGTTGGCTTTTTTTATACCCGTAATTTCAGAAAGCGAGTTTGATGGCTGTAGATCGTATCGGAGCAGCGACGCGCCCACTGAGCGTCCCGGACCGGCCGCTGGCTCAGCCAGGCCAGGTCACGCGCGTGCCCGGCAGCGAAGGCCCGCTCGATATCGATTTTCCGCTCGGCCCGCTTGCTCCCGGTGGCCCCAACGGCACCAACGGCCCGCATTCGGTCGGCGCCATTATTGATGGCCCGGACGCCCATGGCCTGCCGCCCGGCGCCGCCGAAGCGCTGGCCAGCGCACTGGCCGAGATGCCGGATGGCGCCGATCCGGCCGCCATGCGCCCCAATCAAGTATTCCTGTCACGCCAGCTGGTGTGGCAACCACCCGATACCAGCCTGATGGCCGCCTCCTGGCAGGTCATGGTGCGCACCTATGCCGAGCAGCGCGCCGCCTGGCTGGAACAGGCCAGCGGCCAGCACCTGCCGGCCAGCCTGTTCATGGCCGACCACTCGCCACGCGACGCCCGTCCCGGCATGCCGCTGGTGACCGAAATGGAACCATGGCGCTTTGCCGTGTTTGCCTGGGGCGCCGAGCGCCTGGTGTTGAAAGTCGTGGTCAAGGACGACGACGAATATGACCGCAACCGCCGCCGCCGTTCGCGCGTGGCCTTGCGTCTTGAACTGATGCTGCCCGGCGTCGGCCGCGTGGTGATCCAGCTGGAACCGGCCAGCGGCAACGGTGTGGTGATGGAAATCGGCGCCACGCAAACCTCGGCCATGCAGCACATGCGCGAGATCCTGCCGCAGCTGGCGGCGGTGGTCAGCCGCTCCGGCCTGACCATCCTGCGCTGCCGCCTGCGGCGCGAACTGCCCTCGCCGGCCGGCGAGCACGCCCACCCAAGCCGCCTGCACACGGCGGCGCTGACGCTGGCGCTGTTCAAGGCCATGGCGGAAGTGGCGACCCTGCTATCCCAACCCGCCCTTGCCGATGAGTTGCAATAAGGGCGGGGTTTCCCCGTTCATTTACTCTTTTCTATGGCAATCCCATCCAACGTAGACCAGTTGTTCGCCCAAGGTGTCCAGTTTCACAGCGAAGGCCAATTGCCCCAAGCGCTGCAAGCCTATGAACAAGTGCTGCAGCTCGACCCAGGGCATTTCGATGCCCTGCACAATACCGGCATCGCCGCCTTCCAGAGCGGCAATTTCGACGCCGCCGCCGGCTTCATCCGCTCGGCGCTGGCGGTCAATCCCGAGCATGCCAACGCGCTCAACAACCTCGGCAACGCACTGCGTGAAATGCAGCAACTGGAAGAAGCGCTGCGCAGTTACGACCGCGCGCTGACGTTGGCGCCGGCTGACGCCAACACCCATTTCAACCGCGCCGTCACGCTGCAATCGCTGATGCGCAGCGCCGAAGCGCTGCAAGCCTACGAACAGGCGCTCAACCTCGACGCCGGCGATGATCAGGCCTGGAGCAACCGCGCAGCGCTGCTGTGGCAGACCGGCCAGTACGACCTGGCACTGGTCAACGCCGATCAGGCGCTGGTGCTGAATCCGCAGAATATCGAAGCACTCAATCATCGCGGCAACATCCTGCAGGACCAGGGCCAGCAAGAGCAGGCCGAGCAAAGCTACCGCCAGGCACTGGCGCTGTATCCCGAGTACGCCGACGCGCACTACAACCTGGGCCGCCTGCTGCTGGCCGGCGAACGCCATGCCGATGCGCTGCAACATCTGGAACAGGCAGTTAGCCTGCACCCACAACACGTACAGGCGCACCGCCAGCGCGCGCTGACACTGCGCGTCCTGCAACAGGCGGAACAGGCGCAGCAGGCGGAAGCCACGGCGCTGCAACTGCAACACGAACTGGTGGCCGCCTACCGCCAGCGCGGCGCCGAACTGGAACAGCAGCTGCAACATGCATCGGCAGCCGCGATGTACGCCGCCGCCCTGGAACTCGATGGCGGCGACGCCGAGCTCCAGCAACTGCACACGCGCGCGCTCGACAACAGCAGCCAGCACGAGGAAGTGCGGCGCGGCCTGCGCGAGGTGCTCAGGTTGAAAACCGAGCGCGCCGCGCAGCACGGCGCGCCACAGGCCGGGCAACCGCTGGACGCGGAAGCGGCACTGGCAGCTTTTGAAAAGCTGGCCTTGCTCGCGCCTGACAATCCCGGCACCTATGTCAACCTGGCGCTGCTGCTGAGCGGACTGGACTTGCGCGATCAGGCGCTGGCCAGGCTGGACCAGGCACTGGCGATCGCCCCGGACTCGCCTATCGCCAACGTCAACAAGGGCCTGCTGTTGCTGGCCCGTGGCGACTACGAGCACGGCTGGGCGGGCTACGAATGGCGCTGGCACGCGCCGGAGCTGGCGACCTACAAGACGCGGCGCCGCTTCGTCAAGCCGCAATGGAGCGGCAGCGAATCGCTGCAAGGCAAGACCATCCTGCTGCACGCCGAACAGGGCCTGGGCGACGCATTGCAATTCTGCCGCTATGCCGCGCTGGCGAAACAACGCGGCGCCCGCGTCGTGCTGGAAGTCTGGGGCACCCTGGCGCCGTTGATGGCCTCGCTGGACGGCGTCGACCAGATCGTCATCGAGGGCGACGCCCTGCCCGCTTTCGACTACCACATTCCATTGATGAGCTTGGCTGGCGCATTCAATACCCGCGTCGACAGCGTCCCGGCGCCAGCGTCCTACTTGCGCGCCGATGAGGCCAAGCGCGACGCGTGGGCGGCGCTGCTGGGCCCGAAAACCCGGCCACGCATCGGCATCGTGTGGAGCGGCAGCGCCACGCACGGCAACGACCATAACCGCAGCCTGCCGCTGTCGGTGCTGACGCCATTGATCTCCGGACAGTACGAGTTCATCAGCCTGCAAAAAGACGTCCGCACCATGGACCAGCAGTCGCTCGACACGTTGCCGATACGCCAGGTGGCCGGCCAGATCAAGGATTTCAGCGATACCGCCGCGCTGTGCGAGTTGATGGACGTGGTGCTGACGGTCGACACCAGCGTTGCCCACCTGGCCGGTGCGCTGGGCAAGCCGGTGTGGATCATGCTGCCGAAGCCGTTTGAATGGCGCTGGCTGGAACAAGGTGAAACCAGTCCATGGTATCCGAGCGCGAAGCTGTATCGCCAGCAGCAGATGGGCGACTGGGAGCCGGTCATTGCAGCCGTCGCCGCCGACCTGAACACACTGCCGGGCGCGGGCGGCATGCCGCGTTTCCAGCTGCACACCAACTGAACGGAAGCGCACCATGCAGAACCATCAACACACGCCGGCCAGCGTCAGCTGCCCGGTCTGTCAGGCAGGCACTGTCATTCATGACGTAGTCGATTTCAACAAGAGTTGCGAAGAAGCGCGACAGTTGTTCCTGCCGCTGTCGGGACGTCCGGTCTACTACCACCGCTGCCCGGCATGCGCTTTCGTGCTGGCGCCGGAGTTCGGCGGGTGGACGGAGCAGGAATTCCAGCAGCACATCTACAACGACAGCTATGTCGAGATTGATCCGGACTATGTCAGCCGGCGTCCGCTGTCCAATGCAGAATTTGTACAGCAGCTGCTGGGCGCCAGCCGCGCCGATATCCGTCACCTCGACTACGGTGGAGGCAGCGGCCTGCTATCGGAAACCTTGCGTGGCCATGGCTGGAACTCCAGTTCCTACGACCCATTCCCGCGCAACGAGCAACAGATCGGCGCGTTGGGCAAGTTCAACCTGATTACCGCCTTCGAAGTGTTCGAGCACGTACCCGACGTGGCCGAGCTGATGAGCAACCTGACGTCGCTGATGGAAGATGAATGCATGGTGATTTTCTCCACCCTGCTATCGGATGGCCAGATTCAGGCCAACAGCCGCCTGACCTGGTGGTACGCCTCGCCGCGCAACGGCCACATCAGCCTGTTCTCGAAGCAAAGCCTGACGCTGCTGGCCGAGCAGCGCGGCCTGCAGTTCGGCAGCTTCAACAACGTCACCCACTGCCTCTTCAACCGCCTGCCCGCCTGGGCCCAGAAACTCCAAGGCTAACCCGGAAACCCGGTGTCAGGTCTGACATTAGCACACGGCCTCAGCTGCTAGCGGTTGAGGCCGTGTGCTAATGTCAGACCTGACACCGGTTGTTTTAACCGACGGTGCCGATGATGCTGACTTCGCGGTTTTCCGGGATTTCGTTGTAGGAGAGGACGTGCAGGCCGGGCGCGAACAGGCGGGCGTAGCGCGCCAGCAGCGGTCGGATCTGCGGCAGCACCAGCAGCAGCGGCGGCGTCGCCTGCTGCTTCATCTGCTCGCGCGCCACCGGCATGTTGACCTGTAATTGGGCCAGCAAATGCGGGTCGATCGGGTAGTTGTCCAGCACGACTTTGCCGCTCTGGCGCGCCTGGTTCAGCGAACCCAGCAGCATGTTTTCCAGGTCGCCGCCCAGGTTGAACGCCTGCATCTCGGTCTTCTGGCCAAACAAGGCGGTGACGATCTGGCGGCGCAGCGCACAACGCACTTCGGCCGCCAGCAGGATCGGGTCCTTGGTGGTCTCCGAGCTGTCCACCAGCGTGGTGGCGATCGGCACGATATCTTTCAGCGAGACGTTTTCGGCCAGCAGCACCCGGAACACGCGCAACAGCTGCGTATGCGTCAGTGCCTTGTCCAGCGATGACGCCAGCTTCGGCGCCTGCGCTGTCAGCCGCTCCACCAGCGCCGGCACGTCTTCGTGGCGGAACAGCTCCGGCAGGTATTCGCGGATCAGCTTCGACAAGTGGGTGGCAATCGCGCTTGGCGTCTCCACCACCTGGTAACCGAGCCCCAGCGCATTGGCCTTTTCGCTGGTTTCGATCCATGTCACCGGCATGCCGTACGCCGGTTCGATGCCGGGAATGCCGTCGATCTGGCCATACACGTTCGGCGACGGAATCGCCATCAGGCGGTCGGCAAACACCTCGGCCTGCGATACCACGCTGCCTGACAGGATCACCGAATACTGCGTCGGCTTCAGCCCCAGGTCGTCGCGCACGGTGATCGGCGGCAGCAGCAGGCCCATGGATTCCGAAATGCTCTGGCGCACGCCCTTGACGCGCTTGGTCAGCGGCTCGCCGTGCGCCTTGTCGATCAGCGCCACCAGCTTGTAGCCGACCGCCACCTGCAGCGGCTGCACCATCGGCAGGCTGTGCCAGTCGAGGTCCGGCAGGCGATCGTCACGCAGCGCCGCTTCGATGGCGTCGAGATTCGAGGTCTCCGGTTTCTGCACCCGGTTCAATAGCTTCCAGCCGACATACGCCAGCACCAGCGCAAACGGCACGAACATCTGCCACGGCATGCCCGGCACCACGGCCAGGATCATCATCATGCCGGCCGCGCTGAACATCACCTGCGGCGAGGTCAGCACCTGGCTGCCCACCTGCTGCTCGAAGTCGCCCGAGTCCGAAATACGCGTGACCAGGATCGCAGCGGCAGCCGACAGCAGCAGCGCCGGGATCTGCGCCACCAGGCCGTCACCGATGGTCAGCAGCGCGTATTGCTTGAAGGCGTCGCCAAACGACATGTCCTGCATCAGCGCGCCAATCGCCACGCCGCCGACCATGTTGATGATCAGGATCAGGATCGAGGCGACCGCATCGCCGCGCACGAATTTCGACGCGCCGTCCATGGCGCCGTAGAAGTCGGCCTCGGTGGCCACATCCATGCGCCGCTGCTGGGCTTTTTCCTGGTTGATCAGGCCGGCGTTCAAGTCGGCGTCAATCGCCATCTGCTTGCCGGGCAAGGCGTCCAGCGTGAAGCGTGCCGACACCTCTGAAATCCGCTCGGCACCCTTGGTCACCACCATGAAGTTGATGATCATCAGGATCACGAACACCACGATGCCGACCACGTAGTTACCACCGACCACCACATTGCCGAAGGCCTCGATCACGTGGCCGGCAGCTGCCGTGCCTTCATGGCCGTGCAGCAGCACCACCCGGGTCGACGCCACGTTCAGCGTCAGCCGCAGCATGGTGGTGGCCAGGATCACCGTCGGGAACACCGAGAAGTCCAGCGGCCGGCGGGCCGACACCGACACCAGGATGACAATCAGCGCCACCACGATATTGAACGTGAACATCACGTCCAGCAATATCGGCGGCAGCGGCAGGATGATCATCGCCAGGATAATCAACAGGAATGCCGGCGTGGCAAACTTGTGGCGACGTGCCTCCGCAATCAGCGTTTTGAAAAAATTCACTGCTTAACCTCGCTCATGGATGTGGGCACAACAACTTCACTTTCTCTTGGACGTTCCGGTTCGGCGTTACGCCGGCCGGCACGGAATGCCTGCAACTGCAACACATAGTTCAGCACCTGCGACACCGCCTGGTACAGCTGCACCGGGATCTGCTGGTTGACCTGGGCGGTGTTGTAGATGGCGCGCGCCAGCGGCGGCAGCTCCATCACTTCGATCTTGAACTCGAACGCCAGCCCCTTGATGTAGAGCGCGATTTCGTCGACGCCCTTGGCCACCACGTACGGCGCGGCAGCCTTGTCCAGGTCGTATTTCAGCGCCACCGCGTAGTGCTCCGGGTTGACGATCACCACGTCGGCGGTCGGCACGCTCTTGCGCGCGCTGCGCCGCGCCATGGCCCGCTGCAACTGGCGGATGCGGCCCTTGACCTCGGGCCGGCCCTCGGTCGACTTGTGTTCTTCCTTCAGATCCTGCTTGGACATGCGCTGGTTCTTGGCGAAGAACCAGGCCTGCGCCGGCACGTCGATCAGCGCGAAGATGATGAACACCGCCACCAGCGACATCAGGCCGTCCAGCATCAGGTTGGAGCCGGACATCAAGGCCTGGCCCAGCGGCATCATCTGCAGCTGCGTGTAATCCGGCACCATGCCGCGCGCCACGTGGATCAACACCGCGATCAGCACGCCGGCCTTGCCGATCGAGATCAGCAGCTCGAAGGCGTGCTTGCCGCTGAAAAGGCGGCCGATATTGGCCACCGGGCTCATGCGCGAAAACTTCGGCTCCCAGTTCTTCATCGAAATCACCCAGCCGCCCGGCACCATCGCGCCCAGCACGATGAACAGCGGCACGACGAACAGCGGCAGCAGCATTTTGATCAGCAACATCATCGAGGTGCTGAACACGATCGACATGGCATTGTCGATCGCACCGTCACCATCCAGCGGCGCAAAGCTCTGGTGGAAGATTTCGTTGAACTCGGCCAGGTAGGTCGGCAACATGTAGACGAACAGCTTCAGGCTGACCAGGATGCCGATCGCGGTCGACAGGTCGCGCGAGCGGACCACCTGCCCTTCCTGGCGGGATTTCTTCAGCTTCTGCTGTGAAGCCTTTTCTGTTTTATCGCCTGTGCTGTCGTCAGCCATGCGCCACCTGCATTTGCTGACGTATCATCTCCAGCACCATATTCGTCATGCGGATATAGTGCTCAGGAATGAAACGCACCACCTGGGCCAGCATCAGCAGGCCGAAGATGGTAATCACGGAAAAGCCCAGCGCGAACAAATTCAGGCTGGGCGCCACGCGGTTGAGGAAGCCGAAGCCGATCTGCACCACCATGGTCGAAAACACCACCGGCAGCGCTAGCAGCATCGCCGCCGAGAAGATCCAGGCAACGTTGTACGCCACCGCTTCCAGCAGGTGGTTGCCGAAGCCGTGCCCCAGCGGCCAGGCCTTGAAGCTCTGGCCGATGACGTTGGCAAGCACCAGGTGGCCGTCAATGGCGAAGAAGACGATGATGGCCAGCGTCGACAGCAGCGCCGAGGTGACGTCCGACGATTGGCCGTTCATCGGGTCGTTCATCACTGCCATCGACAGGCCCATCTGCGACGACACCATGAAGCCCAGCACGCCGATCACCGACATCGCGAAGTGGAACGCCAGTCCCAGCACGAAGCCGATCAGCGCCTGCTCGATGGTGGCCACCACGCCGTGCAGCGAGAAGGGATTGATGGCCGCCGGCCCCCAGTCCATGCCGCTGGTCAGCGGCAGCATCAGGATCGCCAGCACCAGCGCGATCAGGATGCGGATGGTGGTCGGCGTCACCGCCTCGCCCAGCACGGGCGCGCCGATGAACATCGCCAGGATGCGGCAGAACGGCCACCAGATGGCGGTCAGCAGCGGCAGCAATTGGGCGAAGATCGGTTCCATGGGCGCGGGCGCGGATGGCTAGCCGACCAGGGTGGCGGCGCGGGTAAAGATGGACACGCAGAAGTCCATCAGGTAGGTCGACATCCAGCGCCCGGCGAGGATCACGGCCAGCAAGGTCACCAGCAACCTGGGTAGAAAGCTCAGCGTCTGCTCGTTGATCTGCGTGGCGGCCTGGAACAGCGCCACCAGCAGGCCGACGATCAAGCCGGGCACCACCAGCACCACCACCAGCAGCATGACGATGTGCAGTGATTCGACCACCAGGTCGACAGCTATTTCAGGTGTCAACATCAGCGTCGCCCTATCAGTAAGCCTGGATGCTCGTCACGAGCGTGTTGACGGTCAGCGTCCAGCCGTCGACCAGCACGAACAGCAGCAGTTTGAACGGCAAGGAAATCACCAGCGGCGACAGCATCATCATACCCATCGCCATCAGCACCGATGACACCACCAGGTCGATCACCAGGAAAGGAATGAACAGCATGCAGCCGATCTGGAACGCGGTCTTCAGCTCCGACAAGACGAACGCCGCCAGCTTGACGGTGAAGGCGTGCTGGGTCGGATCGGTGATCTTGTCCTCGCCAGCCAGGTGGGCGATCTGCTGCAACGCCGCCTTGCTGGTCTGCGCCATCATGAAACGCGAAATCGGCTTCTCGGCGATCTGCAGCGCGGTTTCCAGGCCGATCTTGTCCTGGTCGTAGGGCACGAAGGCCTCGGTCCAGATCTCGTTGCCGATCGGCCGCATCACCAGCAGCGTCAGGATCAGCGCCACGCCGGTAATCACCCGGTTGGGCAAGCCCTGCTGCAGGCCCAGGGCCTGGCGCAGCAGCGACAGCACAATCACGAAACGGGTAAAGCTGGTCATCATCATGACCATCACCGGGAGCAAGCCCAGCAAGGTCATGATGATCAGGATTTGCATCTTGACCGTCAGTTCGGTCTTCGCTCCCGGCACCACATTGGCCAGCAGGTCGACCGCGTGGGCGGGCATGCAAGCCAGGCCCAGCAAGGCAGCCACCGGCGCGGCCGCCAGCAGGCGACGCCGCCAGTGCGCATTCATGCCCCGGATCATGGAGTCATCATGTCCAGATTCAGGCCATCCAGGTCGATCACTTTGAGGCCGTAGTTTTCGCCTGCCACCACCACTTCGGCGCGGCCGATGGCAGTGCCGTTCACCTTGATGACCAGCGGTTCGCCGGCCAGCACATCCAGTTCCACCACGCTGTCGGCGCCGATATTCATCAGCTCTTCCAGCGAGATGCGGGCCGAACCCACTTCCAGCGTCAGCGTCACCGGGATCTTGCGCATCATGGCCGGCAGGTCGCGGCGCGGCGCAGCGGCAGGCAGATCGGTCAGCTCCGCGCCCGGCTGGTCGATGATCATCTCTTCGGACAGGTCTTCCAGCAGGGCGTCGCTAGGATTGGCTACGTTCATGTTCATCATTATTCTGCGTCTTCAAAAGAGGTTAAACAGAGTTTGCCTTTGTGCTCGGTGACTGCGGCGGTAAACAGGCGCGAATCTTCGAGCAGGACGTCGGCCCTCGCCAGGCTGATCGGGATGACGTCGCCAACCTGCAAATCGTACAAGCTGCCCAGCGACACTTCCTTGCTGGCCAGCCGGCCCACCAGGCCGACCTGCAGGCGCTGCGCCAGCGGTGCGGCGCTCTTGGCCTTCTTGCCATTGTCGCGGTCGCGCAGCAGGCCGCGCAGCACGCTGGACATCAGTTGCTTGTCGAGCGCAAACCAGAACTGGCCGGTGGCGCCGCTGCTGACGTCGGCGACAGTGACGGTGATGGCCCAGCTGCCCTTGGGCGGATGCGAGCCGGGCGCCGGCTTGAATTCGTTGTCGACGGGCTCGTGCGCCTCGCCTTCGGCCAGCGCCGGCTTGTCGCTGGCGGGCAGGTTGAGCTCGATGCGGCCGGCCAGCGTGCCAGCCAACTGTTGCCCCAGTACCACAGCCAGGCGCTCCTCGGTGGCGGTCACGCGCACCGTGCTTTCATCCACTGCGGCGGCGGTGTCGCTTTTGGCGTCGGCCTTGGCGCCGCTGCCGTAGCGGTAATTCAGCACGCTGAGCAGCACCTTGCGTTCCATCGAAAAGGCGATCTGGCCGGCCGGCGCGGCAAAGCTCAGCCAGCGGCTGCGGATCTCGCTGCCTTCCAGGCGGCTGAAGGCGACGTCGTCGACCTGAAAGCCGCCCCAGTAGCGGCGATTCATATTCAGGCGCATGGATTGCGCCAGATCGTCGCGCAACTGGGCCGCAAAGATATGCAGCAAATGTACCGGACGCCCCAGCAGGCTTGGGTCCAGCACTTGATGTTGCGTCTGTTTTGTCGTTGTCATGTATTGGCCATGGCGGTTAATTCTTTCCTACTCCTCCATCATCGCACTATCCAGCTAAAAACTGGTTACTTGCTGCGCAATTTTTTATAAAAGTAGGAAGATCTCGGCAGCAGCATACCTGAAAATTCACATTATTGCTAACCAACAATATTTGCTTCAAAAATTTCCTCCAAGACAAATATCGCTTTACAAGAATGTTGCTAGTCGGTAAGCTTAGTTCAGATTATCGGCTGCTTACGCTGCTCCGCAACATACATGAACAAATGGCGCTTAGTAAATGATTTATAACGAGATTTGCTTCGAAATAACAGTTTTCATCGCCCGTCCACGGCGCGCTGCGGAGATTTGACATTCGACATTTCCGCCACCGCGACCATGCCGACCGCGCCCGACCTTCAAGCAGCAGGCGCGTCCGATTTAGTCCGACATCCGTACACTATCTTTCTTACAAGACTGTGACATGCACAACGGATGTGTAGCAGGTTAGCTATAGATCGTCACTTATTCTTCCATTGCACTTGCTGCTTTTCGGCAATCTCGCTATGGTAGTCATCTGGATTCAAAGCGGTAAAAACACCGCAAAAACGGGGGTAGCAAGATGAGCAACGGATTCTCCAGCCTGATACAGGCCGACCTGGCGTCGCTGACCAATGCGGCGCAAGACCTGGCCAGCCAGCACACCCAGATTGCGGCCGCCAACCAGTTTGGCGCGCAAGGCGCGCAGCCAGCCTTCTCGTTTGCCCAGTCGATGCAAAACGCCATCGACAGCGTCAACGGCCAGGATGTGGCGGCCGGCCAGAAGATGGCCGATGTCGATTCCGGCAAGAGCGACGACCTGGTCGGCGCCATGCTGTCCAGCCAGGAAGCCGGCCTGTCCTTCTCGATGTTGATGCAAGTGCGCAACAAAGTCATGGGCGGCCTCGACGAACTGATCAAATTACCGCTGTAAGCCTCCGCGAAAGCATTTAACGTGATTAACACCTTCAAGTCCGCCTTCGACCGCTGGCGCGCCAACCCGTCGGCGCCGTCGCTGCCTCCCGCCCTGCTGAAAACCCTGTACCCGCTGCTGATGCTGGCCATCGGCCTGACGGCGCTGGTGCTGATGTATATGTGGAGCAACCAGTCCAGCTACAAGCCGGTCTTCGGCGCGCGCGAAAAAGTCTCGGCGCCCGACATGATGACCGTGCTCGATGGCGAGCACATCCCTTACCGCATCCACCCGGAAAGCGGCCAGGTACTGGTGCCGGATTCAATGCTAGGCAAGGTACGCATGCTGCTGGCCGCCAAGGGCGTGACCGCGCAGCTGCCGGCCGGCCTGGAACTGATGGACAAGAACGACCCGCTGGGCGTGTCGCAATTCGTCCAGGACGTGCGTTTCCGCCGCGGCCTGGAAGGCGAACTGGCGCAATCGATCATGACGCTGGACGCCATCTCGCATGCGCGCGTGCATCTGTCGATCGCCAAGTCCACCTCCTTCGTGTCGTCGGACGGCGAGAAGTCCTCGGCCTCGGTGGTGGTGCAGCTGAAACCGGGCGCCACATTGCAGCCGGAAGCGATCGCCGCCGTCATCAACATGGTGTCGGGCAGCGTCGCCAGCCTGTCGCCGGCGCGCGTCAGCCTGGTCGACCAGAGCGGCAACCTGCTGTCGGCCCACATCGACCTGGCCGACGGTTTTGACGCCGGCACCACTGGCAACGACGCCGCCAGGCGCTACCAGGAACAGGTCAAATCGAATATCAAGGGCCTGCTCGGCCCGGTCATCGGCGACGACAACTACCGCATGTCGGTGGCGGCCGATGTCGACAACGACCGCGTCGAAGAAACCGTGGAAAAATACGGTGCCGATCCAAAAGTCACCAGCGAAGCGATGCGCGAAGAACAGGACCGCAACCGCCTGGTGATGGGCGTGCCGGGCACGCTGTCCAACCGTCCGCCACCAGCCAACGCCAATCCGGCTGCCGCCGCGCAGCAGGCCGCCGGCGGCGCCACCGATCCGAACGCCCAGCAGCCGGACGGCAGCGCGCGCAAGAACGCCACCACCCGCCAGTACGCGTATGACCGCAGCATCACCCAGACCAAGCGCAGCCGTGGCCGCCTGGAGAAACTGAGCGTGGCGGTAGTGCTGGCGCAAGCCGCTTCGCCGACGCCGAAAACCGGCTGGAGCGCCGCCGAGATCGCCAACATCGACAAGATCCTGCGCAACGGCCTGGGCATCAACGCCGAGCGCGGCGATCAGCTGGTGGTGTCGGCCATGAACTTCCCGGCCAAGGCCGCGCCAGTGGCCTGGTGGGAAGAGCGCGACAACATCGTCGACATGAGCAAGTACGCGATCTACGCGGTCGCCGCCCTGCTCGGCTACCTGCTGTTGCTGCGCCCTATCATGCGCCTGATCACCGTGCGCTTCACGCCGGACCCGAAAGAAGCCGCCCGCGTCGCCGCCGAACGCCGCGCCGCCGAACAGGCTGCCGTGGCCGCCGCCCGCGAAGCCAAGGAAGCCGCCGCCAAGGAGCAGGCAGTATTGGCCGACGGCGCCGCGCCAGGCAGCACGCCAGCGCTGGGCGGCTCTGCCCAGCCAGGCATGCCGGTGGTGCCGCTGCTGGAAAACTACGACCTGCCGCCACCAGGCTCCGCCGTGGACGTCATGGTCGACCACCTGAAAGTACTGGCCGCGAAAGAACCGGAACGCGTAGCCGAAGTCGTCAAACAATGGATGCAGAAAAATGGCCGAACTCAATAACATGGATGATGATGGCGGCGAATACGCCATGCCAACCAAGCTGACGCCGGTGGAACAGGCAGCGATCGTGCTGCTGAGCATCGGCGAGGAGCCGGCTGCCGCCGTGCTGCGCTGCCTGTCGCGCGAAGAATTGCTGGAAGTGACGCAAGTGATGTCGCGCATGAGCGGCATCAAGGTGGAGTCGGTGAAGAACGCCATGCAGAAGTTCTTCGACGACTACCGCGAGCAGTCCGGCGTGCATGGCGCGTCGCGCTCCTACCTGAAGCGCTCGCTGGACCTGGCGCTGGGAGGCGACCTTGCCAACACCGTGCTGAACAACATCTACGGCGACGAGCTGCGGCCGAAGATGGCGCGCCTGCAGTGGGCTTCGCCGAAATGGCTGGCCGACTACATCTCCAACGAACACGTGCAGATGCAGGCGGTGTTCCTGGCCTTCCTGCCCGCCGCGCTGGCCGGCCAGATCATCGACGGCCTGCCGCAGGACACGCGCGACCTGGTGCTGCTGAACCTGGCGCGCATGGAAGAAGTCGACGCCGATCTGCTGCAGGAACTGGACGAGCTGGTCGACCGCTGCCTCAGCTCCTTCGATTCGCAGGGCACCAGCGTCGAAGGCATCCGCCAGACCGCCGAGATCCTCAACCGCCTGCCAAGCAACCGCGCGCAGATGGTCGAGCTGCTGCGTGCCCACGATCCGGAAGTGGTGTCGAAGATCGAACTGTCGATGTACGACTTCTTCATCCTTGGCAACCAGACCGAACAGGCAATCACCCGCATCCTGGAAGACGTGCCGCTGGAACAATGGGCGATCGCGCTCAAGGGCGCCGATGTCGCGGTGCGGGATGCGGTGCTGAAAACCATGCCGAAACGCCAGGCGCAAGCCTTCGAGGACATGATGCGCCGCGCCGGTCCGGTGCCGATGTCGCGTATCGAACAGACGCGCCAGGAAATCATGGCCACCGTCAAGGCGCTGGCCGACGCCGGCGAAGTCGAGATCCAGCTGTTTGCGGAACAGGTGGTTGAATGAAGCAGTTCCGCTCTTATCGTTTCCCGCCGCTGGCGCAGTTCACCACCCAGCGCGCGGCGGCTGCTGCCGCGCAGGGCCATGGTCACAGCCATGGCGGCGACGGTGGCGCGCAGTGGGCCGCATCGGTCAGCGAAGGCTTTGAACAGGGCCAGCGCGACGGTTACGAGATCGGCCTCGCACGCGGCCAGGAAGACGGCTTTGAAAACGGCCGCCAGGCCGGCCAGGAACAGGGTCGCGAAGAAGGCCGCCACGAAACGCTGGTGGCCTACGACCAGATGGCGCGCCCGGTCGACGCCATGCTGAAAAGCCTGAAGAAACTGCGCTCCGACTACCGTGCCGCACAACGCAAGGAAGTGGTGGATCTGGTGGCGAAAGTCGCGCGCCAGGTCATCCGCGCAGAATTGGCCTTGCAGCCGGTGCAACTGATGGCGCTGGTCGAGGAAACGCTGGCGTCGATGCCGCCGACCCGCGATGAAATCGATGTATTCCTGAATCCGGAAGAACTGAAGCGGATTGCCGAACTGGACCCGAAACGTTCCAAGCGCTGGAACCTGATCCCCGATGCCCGTCTTGAGGTAGGGGAATGCCGCATCAAGGCTGGCGATAATGAAGTCGATGCCGGTTGCCATCAACGTCTTGCGGCGGTCATGGAACAGGTCGATAATCAATTGCAGATCGCCGACAGCGGCGATGAACCGGAGATCGAAGAGTGATCGCAGATGCCTTACGCAATCTGGAACTGGGTTCGGTACCCATGGCGACCCCGACGGGCCGCCTGGTGGGCGCCTCCGGTTTGTTGCTTGAGGCCGTGGGTTGCCCTTTGCACACCGGCCAGCGTTGCCAGATAGAGACAGTCGGCGGCGAATGGCTGGATGCGCAAGTCGTCGGTTTCCGCGAAAAAGTGTCCTATTTGATGCCGTTCAAAAAGGCGGTCGGCCTGACCACCGGCGCCCGTGTGCTGCCCTCCCCTGAAAAAATCAGCCTGCAGATCGGCTCCAGCTGGCTGGGCCGCATGGTCAATGGCCTCGGCGAACCGATCGACGGGCTGGGCAAGCTGACCGGCGATTTCCCGCTGGAATCGCAACCGCCGCGCATCCACCCGCTGCGCAAGAAACCGGTGACCGAACCGCTGGATGTCGGCGTGCGCGCCATCAATTCCATGCTGACTTTAGGCAAGGGCCAGCGGGTTGGCCTGATGGCTGGTTCCGGCGTCGGCAAGTCCGTGCTGCTGGGCCTGATGACCCGCCAGACCGTTGCCGACGTGGTGGTGGTTGGGCTGATCGGCGAGCGTTCGCGCGAGGTGCGCGAGTTTGTCGATATGTCACTGGGCAAGGAAGGCTTGCAGAAAGCCGTGCTGGTGATCGCACCGGCCGACGAAAGCCCGCTGATGCGTGTCATGGCCACCGAGCTGTGCCACTCGATCGCCGCGCACTACCGCGATCAGGGCAAGAATGTGCTGTTGCTGGTCGACTCGCTGACCCGCTATGCGATGGCGCTGCGCGAAGTGGCGCTGGCGCTGGGCGAGCCGCCAGCCACCAAGGGCTATCCGCCGTCGGTGTTCTCCAACCTGCCGCAGCTGATTGAATCGGCCGGCAATGGCGAAAACCAGTCCGGCAGCATGAGCGCCATCTACACCGTGCTGGCCGAAGGCGATGACCAGCAGGACCCGGTGGTGGACACCGCGCGCGCGATTCTCGACGGCCACATCGTGCTGACGCGCGAACTGGCCGAGCGCGGCCACTATCCGGCGATAGATATTGCGGCATCGATTAGTCGTTGCATGATGCAAGTGATCGACCACGAACACCAGATGGCGGCGCGCGCGCTGAAGGCCAGCATGTCGCGCCACGACCGCGTGCGTGACCTGATTCCGCTGGGCGCCTATGTGCCGGGCGCCGATCCGGTCACCGACAAGGCAGTACAGCTGCACCCGAAGGTGGAAGATTTTCTGTGTCAGGGCACCAAGGAAGAAGCCCCGATTGCCCAGTGCATTGCGCAACTTGAAAAGCTGATGACGACATGAGCCAACATAAAATCCGTAACCTGACCACGCTGGTGGCGCTGCGCAACACGGAAGTCGAACGCTTGCAGACCGAGATGGCGGAAAAGACCGATCTGCGCGACCGTTACCAGAAAAACCTGGAGCGCCTGACCAGCTTGTACACCAATAGCGGCGCCAGCGGCAATCTGCACCCTGCGCTGGCCGGCAATTGCGGCAATTACAAGCAGGCGGTGATGGCGATGGCCGACAGCCACCGGCTCGACCTGCACATGCACGAGGCCGATATGGCGGTTTCGCAACAGGCGTTGAACGCCGCCTGGGCCAAGCGTGAAGTGCTGGGCAAGGTGCTGGACAAGACGCAAAAGGTGGTAAACCGCGAGCAAAACGCCAAAGAACGCAAGCAACATGACGAATTGGCAACGCAATTGTGGCTACGCGGCCAAAAATAAGCGCCGTTACAAAAAATTGTCCCAAATATTTTCATACGGAAACGATTAAGGTCGCCCTATAACAGGGTACACTTCATTCATCCTTTCCAGGAGCAAGATCATGGCAGTCATCACCGCCCCAACCTACGATCCGCAGACTACCGCCGAAAACCTGGCCAATTCCTACGTGGCATCGGCCAAGGCAATTCTGGACAAGCAGTCGGCTACCGCTACCGCTACCGCCAGCGGCCTGACCAAGCTGGGTTCGGCGCTGAGCACCTTCCAGTCGGCACTGGCCGGCCTGGCCACCAGTTCCACCTCGGTCAGCGCCACCAAAGCGACGTTCAGCAACACCGCGATCGGCACCGCCACCGCCACTTCGGCAGCGCAGGCCGGCACCTATGCGTTCTACGTGCAACAGCTGGCCACCGCCGGCCAGGTGTCGTACAACGTCGCCAGCAGTGACGCCACCAACGCCGGCAGCATGGATGTGGTGCTGATGAACGGCACCACCATCAAGGTCGACCTGGCCAGCGCCGATGGCGACAAGGACGGCAAGCTGAGCGCCAAGGAAGTCGCCGCCGCGATCAACGCCGCCGCCGACAACAAGTCGCAGATCACCGCCTCGACCATGACCATCAATGGCGATACCCGCCTGGTGTTGACCTCGAACGCCACCGGCGCCGACAACATCGTCAAGGAAATCAATACCTCGGGCCTCGGCGACGCCAACCTGCAGGCAGCGCTGGGCACCGGCAACCAGACCGTGCTGACTGCCGCCAGCAACGCCATCGTCTATGCCGGCGGCAAGAACGGCACCAAGATCGAGCAGGCGTCAAACACCTTCAGCGTGGTCGACGACGTCAAGTTCACCATCACCCAGGCGCAGGGCGTCAACGACGCCGCAGTCACGCTGACCATCGCCGCCGACAACAGCGGCACCGCTGCCAACGTGCAGAAATTTGTCGACGCCTACAACGCGCTGCTGACCAGCATCAAGACGCTGACTGCAGCCGGCGACCACACGCTGACCACGGCTTCCGGCTCCGCCACCACTTCGGCCGATGCCGCCTTCTACAACGACTCCGGTGTGCTCAACCTGCGCGACCGCCTGAACGGCATCCTGCGCGACGCCACCGGCGGCCAGTCGCTGATCAGCTATGGCCTGATCGCCAACAAGGACGGCACGCTGACGCTGGATTCGGGCCGCCTGAACAAAGCCATCGCCGCCAATCCGGAAGGCCTGGACAAGCTGTTCGGACGCGCCGGCATCGGCGTCGACAGCGGCGTGCTGGGCGCGATGAACAAGCTGACCACGCTGTGGACCAGCAGCGCCGGCGGCCTGATTACCCAGCGCAAGACGCAGAACGACCGCCTGCAAAGCGATATCTCGGACCGCCAAGTGACCGTGCAGAACCAGTTCGACAACGCCTACAAGCGTTACCTGGCGCAGTTCACCGCGCTGCAGCAACTGCAGTCGAGCATGACCAACACGTCGAATATGTTCACGGCGATGTTCTCGTCGAGCAGCGACAGCTGAAGCAATAACCAGTAATTTTTAGACCGTTTGGTGAATCATGATGAATCAGGAAGCTTATAGCAGTTACCACTCCACCAATCTCGACGCCCAGGTTGCCCGGGCCTCGCCGATTGAACTGGTGCTGGTGCTCACCGATGGCCTGCTCGAAGAGCTGGCGCGCGCGCGCGGCCATATCGTCGGCAAACGCTACGAGCTGAAGGCCAAGAGCCTGAACAAGTGCACCGACATCATCAACGGTCTGTCGAGCTCGCTCGACTTCGACAATGGCGGCGAGGTGGTGGAAAACCTCGGCCGCCTGTATGACTACTGCGCCGGCCGCCTGTACACGGCTGGCGTCAGCCTGGATCCGGCCATCATCGATGAGGTGACCACGCTGCTGACAACGATTAAAAAAGGGTGGCTGGGCGTCCAGGCGAAAACCAATGGATAGGCAACGCACCCTGCTGCAAATGGCGCAGAAAATGAGCGCCGCCATCGCTTCCGAGGACTGGAAGACGCTGGCGGCGATTAACACGTTAATGGGGACCGTGCTGCCGCAGATGGCGGCGCAAGGCAAATGGACCAGCGCCGAGCTGGCCGCCCTGTCGGCGCTGCGCCAGATGCATGAAGAAGCAGTCAAACGCTGCAACCAGGCGACCGATGAACTCGGCCGCCGGCTGCAAGAGATGCAGACCAACAGAGAGGGCTTTGTGGCTTACGCCCTCGACAGTGAAATAGCAGAAAACGGAATCCAAGCATGACCATGACACTCTCCAGCGCAACGGCAGCGGCCAAGGCCGCGCAAGCCGAACTGACCGCTCCGGTGGCCGCCAATACGTCCCCTGCCCCGGCTGCTGCCGGCAATGGCCGCAGCACCGCCACGGCAAGCACCGCCAAGCCGTCCAGCAACAGCGCCAACAGTGCCAGCACCAGCAACACGGCCAAGGCCGGCACGCCAACCAAGAGCAGCAGCCCGCAACAGGCGACTGCGCCACAGCAACCGGCGCGCAGCACCGCTGCTGATGCCGCCGCAGCCGCAACCGCCCAAGCCGCCCAGGCTGCCGCCAGCGCCGCGCCTGCCGCTGCCCCGCTGTTTGCCCAGCTGCTGAATCTGGCCGACGTGGCCGGCGCCGCCAGCGACGACAGCAGCGCCGATGCCAGCACCCAGACCGACAGCGATGACGCCACCGGTTCCGGCAGCGCCGCCGCCAGCGATGTGCTGCCGGCCATGATGACTTCGATGCTGAACGTGGCGCCGCCGGCGTCGGTTGCAGCACCCGCTGCCACCGATGGTGATGCCGCGCGCGTCGACGCCGTCAGCGCCGCCTCCAGCCTGAACGCCAGCGCCACCCGCCTCAACCTGGCTGCCGCCAGTGTCGCGGTGACGCCAGCCAGCGACGATATCGCCGTCGCCGCGCAAGCCGCCGTGGCGCCGGTCGCCGCGCCGGTGGTGGCGCCGCAAAGCGCTGCCGCCAACAATGCCGCGCTGGCCGCTGCCGCCGCGCGCCAGGCGGATGCCGACAAGCCGGTCGCCGCACCCGCTGTGGCGCCATCGAATATCAGCGCCGACAGCGCGCTGCCGCAGGAACAGCGCGCTGTCACGCCGCCGCCGGTCAACTACGCCAGCCTGCCGCGCAGCACGCCACGCGTGGCCGACAGCAACAGCAGCACGCCAGCGGCAACGGTCGCCGTCGGCGCCGCCGCCAGCAGTGCCGCCGACGATGGCAACGGCAGCGTCACCGCCCACGCCGCCACCGTCAGCAGCATCAACGTCAGCCAAGCCACTGTGCCAGCCAATGGTCAGGCCGCCACCACCGTCAAGCTGGCAGGCGCACCGGAGCAATGGCAGCAGCCGCTGCGCGAAGCGCTGGGCGACCGCCTGCAACTGCAACTGCAGCGCAATAGCGACCAGGCGGTCATCCGTCTGGAACCACCCAACATGGGCGCCATCGAAATCTCGATCCGCCACAGCGCCGGCTCGCTGCAGATCAACCTGTCGGCCAGCAACAGCGAAGTGGTACGCCAACTCAATACCATCAGCGACGGCGTGCGCCAGGACCTGTCGAGCCGCCAGTTCGCCGACGTCTCAGTCAGCGTATCGTCGTCGCGCGCGCAAGCCCAGGCAGACCAGGGCCAGGGTGGCCGCAATGGTCAACAGCGCAGCCAGGATGACGGCCGCACACCAGGCCGCGCGCTGTCGGAAGACGACAGCGCCGCCACCTTTGCCATGACCGGGGAGTAATCTGTTAAATGAAGAACATGAAAGTCATCATCGCCTTTGTACTGGTTGCCGTGGTCGGCGCCGCAGTGGCTGGAGGCGCAGTCTGGTACATGTCGAAAGGCGGCGAAGAGCACGCTGAAGAGAGCAAGGACGTCAAGAAGAAGCCGAAGAAGGAAGAAAAGAAATCCGAACTGCCGCCGAAGTACCTGACGGTGGACAAGGTGGTGGTCATGCTGCGCCACGAGCCGAGCGATAACGTGACCCACTACCTGTCCGCCGACCTGGTGGTGGCCACCGACGCCAAGCGTGAAAAGGAAACCAAGGAAAACCTGCCGATGCTGCGCAGCGTCGCGGTGAAAACCCTGTCCAACCTGCCGATGGCCACCGCGCGCGTGATGACCATCGACCAGTTTGCCGCAGAACTGAACAAGGCCTTCGACCACGAGTTCGAACAGGAAGGCCGCGAGAAGCCGTTTGACGAAATCATGATAGGCAAGCTCATCGTCGAGTAAGCCAGGACACATGAACACAAGTGGAGCGGGCATGGGATACGTAGAAGAATTCGCTGACACTTATGCAGAAGGCTACAGTGAGCACGGCGCGGCGCCGTCCATGCACAGCGTGGCCGACGAGCAAAAGCACCTGATGGCGTATGCGCCGCTGGTGAAGCGCATCGTGCGTCAGCTGAACTCGCAGATCGCCGGCGCCATCGACCGCGACGACATGGAACAGATCGGCCTGATGGGCCTGCTGGAAGCGCTGCGCCGCTACGGCGAGCCGGACGGCGCCTTCGGCAGCTACGCCAGCCTGCGCATCCGCGGCGCCATCCTGGACGAGTTGCGCCGCCAGGACTGGCGGCCGCGCGCGGTGCGCCAGCAGAGCCACAAGCTGCGCGACGCGGTGCGCGCGCTGACCCGCAAGCTGGGTCATGAACCGAGCGAACATGAAATCATGAGCGGGCTGGAACTGTCGCCGGAAGCCTACCAGGCGTATCTGATGGACGAGAACGCCGAGCTGATCGCCAGCTTCGACGACATCCTGCAAGACAGCGTCAGCAACGACAGCGCGCCCAGCCCGGAGGATCAGCTGATGGTGCGGCGCAGCCTGGAACAGGCGCTGCGCGGACTGGACGAGCGCGAGCAGCGGGTGGTGCAAATGTATTACGAGTTCGAATTGAGCTACAAGGAAATCGCCGCCGTGCTGGACCTGACCGACGCCCGCGTCTGTCAGCTCAACAAGGCGGCGCTGAACAAAATGAAAGCAGTACTGCAAAACGCCTAAGTAGGCGCGGTGCGGCAGGGATAGTAAAAATGACGCGGAAAGGCGAATCATCATGCAGCAAATAGTCGGTCTCCTCATAGTTTTAGGCAGCGTCTTCGGCGGCTTCTTCATGATGGGTGGCGCGTTCCACCAGATCTGGCAGCCGATCGAGCTGATCGTCATTGCCGGCGCCGGCCTGGGCGCGCTGGTCATCGGTAATCCTAGCCACGTGCTGAAGGAGATGATGACCCAGATCAAAAAGATCATCACCAAGAAGAAATACGACTCCGAGTTCCAGCGTCAGCTGCTGCTGCTGATGTATGAACTGCTGCAACTGGCGGCCGGCGGCCTGAAGGCGCTGGACGCCCACGTCGAGGCGCCGAAAGACAGCCCGCTGTTCCAGCGCTATCCGCGCGTGCTGGAAGAGCCGAAACTGCTGGCCTTCATCGTCGACAATTTCCGCCTGATGGCGATGGGCAAGATCAACGCGCACGAGCTGGAAGGCGTGCTGGAGCAGGAACTGGAAGCCATCCACACCGAGCTGGAACAGCCGGCCAAGTCGCTCGGCAAGATCGGCGAAGCGATGCCGGGCTTCGGCATTCTGGCCGCCGTGCTGGGCATCGTGATCACCATGAACACCGTCAACGAAGGCGCGACCTCGGGCGAGATCGCCGAGCACGTCGGCGCGGCGATGGTCGGTACTTTCATCGGTATTTTCTTCTGCTACGGCCTGATCGACCCGCTGTGCAACATGATGAAACAGCTGATCAACTCGGAAGCCTCGAACAAGGAAACCGTCAAGGTGGTGCTGGTCACCCACGTCGCCGGCAAACCGCCGCTGCTGGCGATCGACGCCGGCCGCCGTCTGGTGGCGCTGAACATCAAGCCAAGCTTCGCCCAGCTGGAACGCTGGATCAATGACCTGGAAGGCCGCGACAGCGCGCCAGCCGATGACTCGCGTCGTGGAGGCCGTGGTGCTAAAGCCGCATGACAAGGCGCATGACCAGACCATCGTCAAGCGCGGTGGCGGCAAGCACAAGCACGACGACCACGGCGGCGCCTGGAAGGTAGCGTTCGCCGACTTCTGTCTCGCGCTGATGTGCTTGTTCCTGGTGCTGTGGCTGATGGCGGCGCGTAACACTGAATCGCTGGAACAGATCCTGACCGAAGCCGATGGCGCCAAGACCGACCAGGGCAAGGGCGTCATGCCGGAGCAGGTCGGCGGCCCGCGCGGCAGCCTGATCGACCGCTTCCCGATGCCGCACTTCGGCAACACCGAAGCCGAGGGCAAGCAGAAGTCGAAGGCGGAAACCACCGACGAGGCAAGCAAGGAACCGTCCGACGACACGCCAAGCACACCAAGCTCGCCGACCTCCAAGGTCAAGTATGACAGCCCGGACGATCTGGCTGCGCTGTCCAAGGCGCTGACCAAGATGAGCGCCGAATTCGGCCTGACCTCCAACCTGGAAGCCGTGATCACGCCGTACGGCCTGCGCGTGATGATGCATGACACCGACCGCCAGGGCATGTTTGTGCGCGGCAGCGCGGTGCCGACCGACAAGTTCCGCTCGCTGTTGCGCAAGATGGGTCCGCTGTTCAAGCAAATGGAAAACCAGATGCTGATCGTCGGCCACACCGATTCGCTGCAATACGCCGACACCAGCTACGCCGCCTTCTCCAACTGGACGCTGTCGGCCAACCGCGCCATGTCGGCCCGCTCGCAGCTGCTGGCCGGCTCGATGAACCCGGAATCGGTGCTGCAGGTAGTCGGCATGGCCGACCGCGCGCCGCTTGACATCAAGCGTGCCGACGCCGGCGTCAACCGCCGCATCGAGCTGCTGATACTGACCACCGCCCAGGCCAAGACCATTGCCGCCATGTTCGGCATGCCGGACAATAGCTCGCCGCTGATCCACGATGTGAATACCGCATTGCCGGACGCCACGCTGCTGCAAAAACTGCGCAACCAGCTCAGCGGCGGCCAGGCCGAGAGCCCGCTGCGCGATCCGCGCCGTAACAAATAAGACACACGTATGGAAACCAAGCCAACACGAGGCACCCGCATGAGAATCTCGACACCGACACCGGACGGCATGGCCGTCCAGCGCGTGGCTGACAGCGCCCCGGCCGACGCCCCGGAAGCCGTGGTGGCACCGACGCCGGCGCCGCTGCAATCGTCCGTCATGCAACCGGCGCTGCAAGCGCTGCGCGAGATGCCGGAAATCGATCAGGAAAAGGTCGACCTGCTGCGCGATGCACTGGCCAAGGGCGAGCTGCCGTTCGACCCGGCCAAGCTGGCCGGCCTGATCCAGCGCTTCCACGGGAGCGAGCCTTGAGCATCAGCACCCTGTCGCGCCAGGACGCGATGCGCGCCCTGCTGACCGGCATCGCCACCGATTTACAGGCTTACCCGCAGTTGCAGCAACAGTTGCAGGCGCAATTCGAGGCGGCGTTGCGCCACAAGGCCGGCGAACTGTCGGCCGCCGCCGACGCTATCACCTCGCTAGTTGACGCCATGGAACAACGCCGCGCCGAGCGCGTGGCGCTGGTACAACGTTTAGTTGGTCATACTGGCAATATGGCCCAAGCTTTTGCCTTGCTGAAAAATACTGCACGAGAGAAAATGGAAGCGGACTGGGCATCGCTGGAAGCAGCGGTGATCGAGTGCAAGCGTCTCAGCAAACGCAACGGCGATTTGCTGGCAGAGCAATACACCATCATGCAGCGCGTGCTGCATGGCGAGGAGCAGATCTATGCGCCAGCTTAGTGGGATAACCACTGGGATGCAAACCACCGCACCCACTGCCGCAACCGTATCGAATATGACCGCCAGCCGCCCCACTGCGGCCACTGGCGGTTTTGCGCCTGCCGGCGCCTTTAATACCGCCTTCCAGCAAGTCCAGGCCGACGTCGCCACCTATATCGCCAACGGCGACGGCGGCTTCCGCCAGGACGCCGCCCCCTCCTCCCAGGCGATGAGCCTGCAAGCCATGGCCTTGCGCAACCGTGCCAGCGGCAGCATCGATGAAGACGGCAACGGCGTCGACCGCGACACCCAGCAACAGTTCCTGGCCTCGATCAAGCCGTGGGCGCAGGAAACCGCCGGCAAGCTGGGCGTGTCGCCCGAGCTGGTGGCCGCGCATGCGGCGCTGGAATCCGGCTGGGGCAAGCAACCGCTGAAAAACGGACCGGCAAATGCCAACAACCTGTTCGGCTTGAAGGCCGGGGGCAGCTGGCAGGGTGACGTGACGCTCGCCAGCACCACAGAATATGAACACGGCGCCATGCTGAAGAAGACCGAGCGTTTCCGCAGCTATCCGGACACCGCCAGCGCCTTCCGCGACTATGCCGACCTGCTGACCGGCAATCCGCGCTACGCGGCCGCGCTCAACACCGGCAGCGATGCGCGCGCCTTCGCCAGCGGCCTGGCGCGCGGCGGCTATGCCACCGATCCGCAGTATGCGGACAAATTAAGCAAGGTGGCCGCGCAATTGCAGCGCGGCGGCCAGCTCGACCCTACTCCGACGGAGAACTAGCTGTGATCGGCGCCGACAACGGAACTACCGTGCCAGCGCCCGCTACCCGTGCGCGGATCACCGTGCCGTTGGCATTGCGCACCCGCACCGTGTCGCCGCGCGCGCCGCTGTCCAGCGCATCGCCGGCCATGCTGACTTCGATCTGCTCATGGCGCGCGACAATCATCACCGGCTCGCCGCGCTTGACCAGCGTTGGCGCCATCAATACATTGCGGCGCAAGATCTCGCCGGCGCGCAAGGTACGCTTGCCGCTCATGCCCACCGCTTCCTGCGGATCGGCGATGGTGTCGGCGATGGCAGAAATATCGTGGCGCTCCAGCAACAGATCTTCGTCTGTCAGAACTTTCCCCGGCGCCAAGTCACTTGCCGCCACAGCAATGCGCGCAGTCACTTGCGCACGCACGATGAATTCATACCGCCAGCCATTGTTGCCGGCACAGACGGCGACAAAGCGCATCCGGCTCGGCAGCCGCGTATCGGCGCCCTGCGCCGTGACCGGCCCGTTGCAAGCGGCCAGCGGCCGCGTTCCAGGCACCACCGTGATGCTGAATTGCGGCTCGCTCAAGGCGGCGGTTTCGGCCCAGCGCGCGATGTGCTGGCGCGCCGCCGCTTCGACGATGGCCGGCACCTGCTGCGCCGCCACCGGACCGCTGGCAGAAAAAGCCGAAGAAAATGGAATGCAACATAGCAACATCCCGGCCGAAACAGTTACAATAGATTTGTTGAACATGAGCAATACCTCTACTATGATGCCGAAGACGGTGGCGCTGGGAAGCGCTCGCCGTCATTCTACATGGCAGGTAGAAGTTGTGAGTCATGAAACCGTGTTTTACTGCAACGTCCACACAGGGGAAGATTA
>Ga0308157_10002815_pt1 | contig 27083 bp, 26 predicted proteins | sample PhyBR1_FD_201035 | JGI IMG/M metagenome (GOLD analysis project Ga0308157, IMG submission 201035) | Phyllosphere microbial communities from UC Gill Tract Community Farm, Albany, California, United States - DLSLB.R1 | ecosystem: Host-associated > Plants > Phyllosphere > Unclassified | place: USA...
ACATCAAAGACAGCGGGTTTCAGATCGATGACGAACAAACCGCAAGCAATGCGATTGAGCGCATCAAAACCGAAAACTGCGATTATGAAGATCTGGGCTTTTCAGCAGAGATAACAAAGAGCATGCGCGAGAATGCTCTGCGCGGCCCCATGCTTTTAAATGACCGCAAACCACCGAAAAAAGGGTGATTTGGTCAGTGCGCCTGATGATTGTGATCACATAATGACCAAGCTGCGCAAAAGACGTGCAATCGACAGGCTAAATTGCACAGCAGCTATGCAAATCTGTCTCTGCAACTTTCAGATCAACCCACCTATATGCTGTTGGCAACAAAGAGATTTGATTTTTTGACTAGGTGAGAGAAATGAACCTGATCCGCTCGTACAACAACTGGCGCCGTTACCGTAACACTGTAAACGAACTGAGCCGCCTGAGCCCACGTGAACTGAACGACCTCGGCATCATGCCTTCGGAAATTCCGTTCGTCGCACGCAAGGCTGCTGCTCGCTGATAGCGAATTCCGAAAAGCGTAAAGCGGTTGTATAACAAGCGACGCTGATCTCGGAAGGCAAGCGCCGAATACAGGCCACTAGATGGCCTATTAGGGACCGCGCCCTACAAACCGTGCGGTCCTCACAGTTTTCCAATTATCGCCGGGGCATCCCTCCTCCCATTAGCCTCGGTGATTATAAAGATCGGAACTCCTCCTCCCAATCCGGTCTTACCCTAAACACACCCGTCGCTTCCCCTGCGACGGGTGTTGTTTTTTGTGCACTTCATTAAGATGCAAGTAATGCCTTTGCCCGGCCTGCGCGATCCAATACAACCGACAACGCGAACACGCCGAGGCCTGCAACGGCCAGTAACGCGCCAACAGTGCCCGTCGATGTCCAGCCAAAGCCCCACGCCACCGCTAACCCGCCAAGCCATGCGCCAATTGCATTGGCGAGATTGAGTGCAGAATGATTGAGCGCTGCGGCCAGCGTCTGTGCGTCAGCGGCCACATCCATCAAGCGTGTCTGTAAAGCTGGAACAAGCGCAAACCCGCCGCCAACAAGCAGGATATTTAAAAATGCCGTGGCTGGATGTTGCATCAGAAACGGAAAGACCAGCATGACGGCCATATCGTAAAGCAGCACCATTCCCACTGTTCCCATGACAGTGCGGTCGGTCAGTTTTGAGCCAACGACATTGCCCAACACCATGCCAAGACCGAATGTGGCGAATACAACCGGCATCCACTTTGCGTCGATATGCGAGACTTCCGTCACTGTGGCAGCCACATAGGTAAAGACGGAGAACAGACCGCCGGTTCCAATAGCGCCGATACCGAGCGTCAGCCAAACCTGTTTGCGGCGAAATGCACCCAGTTCTCGCAATGGAGATGCGCCTTCATCGGCAGGCTGCTTCGGCACATAAATCATGACCAGCACCATTGTAAGAATGGCAATCAGGCCAACGGCTGCAAACATCGCGCGCCAACCAGCAGCTTGTCCCAGCCATGTCGCCAAAGGCGTTCCGCACAATGTGGCAATGGTCAGCCCCATCATAACACGCCCAACAGCCTGCGCACGCTTGCCAGGCTCCGCCAATGATGCCGCTACCAACGAGGCTACGCCGAAATAGGCGCCGTGCGGAAAGCCTGCAACAAAGCGCATTATATAAAGACCGGTATAGTCATGCATGAATGCGCTGGCGAGATTGCCGAAAGCAAAAAGCCCCATCAGCAAAAACAGCAGCTTGCGACGATCGAGCTTTGCACCCAGAACGGCCAGTACAGGCGCACCAATCAACACACCCAAAGCATAGGAACTGATAAGATGCCCGGCGCTTGGTATGGTGACATTCAGATCGCGCGCGATATCGGGCAAAAGCGCCATGATCGCGAACTCTCCGGTGCCAATACCGAAGCCGCCGATGGCGAGTGCAAGTTCTGCAGGCCTTGCGGATGCACGCGGCGATGTTTCCCGCAGCGCTGCGGAGGACTTTAACTGAGACATGAATGAGCCTGAAGGGAGCGGAGGATGTCGGACAACCCTACCATTCCTTTCAGGCAAAGGCGATACGCATTGTTGTGATGCGGTATCGTATCAGCGCGCCGCGACAGCCTCGATTTCGACCTTGAATTCCTCTCGCGTAAAGCCGGAAACAATCATCAATGTCGAGGTTGGTGCTGGCTGTGGAAACAGCCGGTCACGCACGTCCATATAAGGGCGCATATAGGCACGATCCGTTACATAGGCATTGATACGCACGATGTCAGAGAGTTCCATGCCACCGTCGCGCAGGATGCGGCGGATATTCTCAAAGCAAAGCTCTGCCTGTGCGCCCGCGTCTTCAGGTACCGAACCATTTGGTCCAATGCCAAGCTGGCCAGAACAGAAAACCAGCTCTGCACCGGCACTTACCTTCACGCCGTGGCTATAGGCAGCAAAGGGAGCCGCCATATCGGTAGGCAACAGATGTTTCAAAACAGTCATCGTAAATCCTCAAACCTTCGGTGCTGACGCGAGCAGTTCTTTGAGACGCGCTGGACCTGATGAAATGTCATCTACTGTGGGATTTATCCCCGCAGCCAAAAGACGCCGTGCAATCATGTGATCGGTCGGACGATTAATTGAATCGACAGCAACCAGCCTGTCGCCTGCAAAATGGAACACCGAGAAAGCATTATCTTCCAAATTGCCCGACAGAATATGACGGTCGGCATCAAAGGACAGCCCAGCCGTCTGCAATTTCATGTCACCCTGATCCGACCAGAACCACGCAACATCGCGGAAAGGCGTGCCGCGCCCGACAATCGAACGTGCAACGTGCTTGGCCTGATCAGTAGCATTCTGAACCGATTCCAGGCGCACGCGCCGTCCGGCATGAAAATGTTGATAGCTGACACAATCACCTATTGCATAAACATGCTCGACGGATGCGCGCATATGCTCATCGACTATGATGCCATTATCGACGGCGAGTCCGGCTTCGGTCGCAAGTTCGACATTTGGAACTGCGCCCGTACCAAGTACCACCATATCGGCAGGATAAACTGTGCCATCTGCCGCCGTTACGCCTGTCACACGTCCATTTTCACCTTCAATAGAAGTGACACCAAGTCCGGTCAAAAGCGTAATATCCGCAGCGCGGCTGCGTGCTTCGACATGGGCAGAAATATGCGTTGCAACAGAACGCCCAAGAACGCGCGGAGCAGCCTCAATCAGTACGGTGTTTTTACCAAGTGCTATGGCACTATGCGCCATTTCGAGGCCGATAAACCCACCGCCGATAATCACGACATTCTGCACCCTCGGCATCATGTCTGCTATGCGGCGCGCATCATCCAGACGGCGCAGCGTCACGACACCTTCAAGAGCGACGCCCGGAACGTCCGGGATACGCGGGCGGGCGCCAGTGGCGAACACCAATTCCGACCAAGTCAGGATGACACCGTCGTCAAGAGTGACAGTCTTGTCAGTGAGCGAAACGCCATCGACGCGGCGACCGAAAAGCATCTCAATATTGTTATCGCGATAGGTGTTTTCCGGGCGAAGCACCAGAACACCACTTTCAGGAGCTTTCAGATAAGATTTGGATAAAGGCGGCTTGTGATAGGGAATATCTTGCTCATCATTGATAAGCACGATTTCGCCAGCATAGCCTTCCTGCCTCAGACTGATTGCAGCCTGCGAGCCCGCGTGGCCCGCACCAATAATTATGCATCTGTTGTCCATAGGACCTCCGGAAAATTCCCGCGCATCATAATCATGATGGCAGGCTGTCGCGTGGCGAATTCGTCACGGATTCACACCTTAATTGCATGCATCTTTGAAATTTTAAACATTTAGTTTGACCGATCGGTCAGATTGTTTAGTAAGTTCTGTGCTTCAGTATGCGGCCATCGCCAGCAGCCAGCCCAAAAGCACGCCTAGAAGCAAGCCCCGAGGCAAACAAGGAGCGCCACCTTGAAACGATATTGGTCCGATTATACGAGCGAAGCGTTCTCACGCCTCGATCGTGAGAAGCTCGTAGCAGTTCTGCCCGTGGGGGCGATTGAACAGCATGGGCCTCATCTGCCGGTCGCTGTCGACGCGGCAATAGTGGACGGCATGGTCAAGGAAACCATCGCGCGCCTACCTGACGAAAGCCACGCGCTGTTTCTCCCAACTCAGGCCATTGGCAAGAGCAATGAGCATAGCCTTTATCCCGGCACGCTGACTTTCTCTGCTGAAACGATTATCCGCATGTGGTGCGAGATTGGCGACTGTGTAGCCGGAAGCGGCGTGCGCAAGATGGTGCTGCTTAACAGCCACGGCGGCCAGATCAGTGTCATGGATATTGTCGCGAGAGAACTGCGCATCAAACACAACATGATGGTGGTCAGCGTCAACTGGTTTGCGCTCGGCATGCCCGAAGGCATCTACAGCGAGCATGATCTCAAGCACGGCATTCACGCTGGCGACATGGAAACATCAGTGATGCTGGAACTGCATCCAGATTTGGTCGACATGTCAAAGGCGCAGGATTTCCGAACGCTTACGGAAACTTTTGCAAGCGAATACAAGCATCTTTCATTGAGTGGCGGCGCAAAGCCCGCCTGGCAGATACAGGACATCAATCCTTACGGCGCGGCGGGTGATGCAACGCTTGCAACGGCCGAAAAAGGCCGCAAAACCATCGACTTCGCTGCTGAGCGGTTGGTCGAGGTGCTGGATGAAATTGAACGTGCGCCACTCTCGTGGTTCGCAAACAAACCTGCCTGGTGAGGAGGATGAGCGTGGCCCCCAACTCGCAAGCCCCATCTTCCCTGATTGATATCTACGGAGTCTACAAGCAGTACGGCACCGGTGTCATGGCCGTGAGCGATATGTCGCTCAAAATCGAACAAGGCCAGTTCGTTAGCTTTCTCGGCCCGTCGGGCTGTGGCAAGAGCACGGCTCTGCGCATGATCGCTGGGCTTGAATCTATTTCCGCAGGCGATATTCGCGTCAACGGCCATACACCGGGCAAAGGACCGGTTGGTGCTCAGGACATCGGTTTTGTGTTTCAGGAACCAACGCTGATGCCGTGGGCCAGCGTTTTCGACAATGTTTATCTGCCGCTTCGTCTTTCCGGCCTTTCTCGCAAAGAAGCAACGCCGCGCGTGGACGAAGTGCTGGCGCAGGTTGGCCTATCCCGTTTTGCCAACGCCTATCCGCGTGAGCTTTCCGGCGGCATGAAAATGCGCGTGTCCATTGCCCGCGCGCTGGTCACGCGTCCTCGTCTTTTGCTTATGGATGAGCCGTTTGCAGCATTGGATGAAATGACCCGCTTCAAGCTCAACAATGACGTGTTGCGGCTCTGGCAAGAGCATGGGCTGACGGTGATCTTCGTCACGCACAGCGTTTATGAGTCTGTGTATCTGTCCAATCGCGTGATCGTCATGGCAGCGCGTCCCGGACGTGTGGTTGCCGATATTGCCATTGAGGGCAGCTATCCACGCGCTGAGAACTTCCGCACCACGGAAGCTTATGCAAAGGATTGCGCGCGCGTTTCTGATGCACTCACCGCGACGCTTTCGTCTCAAGACATTGACCACTGAGGGCGGGAAAATGAACCAAATGCAAAACCAACTGCCAGTTCTTAATTCCGAACAACACCGCCTCGCCCGCCGCGATCGAAATCTGCGTATCATTATGCCAACACTTGCGATCATCATCGCACTTGGCATTTGGGAAGGCCTCGTACGCTTTTATGAAGTGCCGCATTACCTGATCCCGGCTCCGTCGCTTATTGCAGAAACACTGGTGAAAGACGGACCGTCACTGATGACGTCAATGTGGTTTACGGTCAAGCTCACGCTGATCTCGCTGCTTTGCGCGATTGTCGGCGGCGTTCTGCTCGGCATGATCTTTGCCCTCTCCCGACCGATTGAAATGGCATTCTTCCCATTCGCCGTTATTCTTCAGGTGACACCGGTTATCGCTATTGCACCGCTGATCCTGATCTATGTGCGCGATACGTTTTCAGCATTGCTGATCTGCGCATGGATCGTCGCCTTCTTCCCGATCCTGTCAAACACCGTCATCGGTCTGCGCAGTGCGGATCATAATCTGCGCGATCTGTTCAAGCTCTATCGTGCATCGCCTTGGCAGCGTCTGCGCTACCTGCTCGCGCCAAGCGCTTTACCTTATTTCATGGCAGCACTTAAGATTGCCGGTGGTCTTTCACTGATTGGCGCAGTCGTCGCTGAATTCGTTGCTGGCAGCGCTGGCCAAAGCACAGGCCTTGCCTCGCGTATTCTGGAATCAAGCTTCCGCAACGAAATTCCGCGCATGTTTGCAGCGCTGTTCCTCGTTTCACTGCTCGGCATTGTGATCTTCCTTATCACAAGCTGGCTGTCGCGCCTTGTCCTTGGACGCTGGCATGAAAGCGAGATCCGCCGTGAACGTTAAGACTGGGGACGATGAGTTACTGAAAGGCGTAGCCGTAGCTAACCTCAGGGGGTATTACGACATCGGCCTAGATGCTGGGCGCATTACATCGCTTACGCCTTCACAGGCAACAAATGGCGGCTTTGTCACGCCACTTCTCGCCGACGTTCACGTACATCTCGACAAAACCTTCACCATTGAGCGTATTGCCCAACGGGGTAGTGCCAAGGTCGAATGTCTCTTCGATGCGATCGACCTGATGAATGTTGATCGTCAGACTTGGAACGCCGATGATATTCGCGTGCGTGCTACACGCGGACTTGAGGCAGCTTTTGCGCATGGCGTAGGTGCCATGCGCAGCCATGTCGACTGGACAACGCCTGAAATGCCGACCGCATGGCCGGTTCTCAATGAGCTGCGGGACGAATGGAAAGACCGCATTGATCTTGAGCTTGCGGCCCTTATTCACGGCGATATCGTGCTTGATGCAGGAGTTGAAATTGCTGAACGAGTGGCAAAAGATGGCGGCGTTCTCGGCGCTTTCTTTTATCGCAATGCCGATCTGGAAGCCAAAGTCGAAGCAATGTTTCGTCTGGCCGTTCAGCATAGTCTCAAGCTCGATTTTCACGTCGATGAAGGGCTTGAACCAGAAGCTGACGGCTTCTCACTGATCGTGGCTGCAACCAAACACCACAAGATGAGCGGACGCGTTCTTTGCGGCCATGCTTGCTCACTTTCTCTGCGTTCACCGCAAGAACTAAGCAGCATTCTCGATGCTGCTGCGGATGCGGGAACCGCTCTCGTTTCGCTGCCGACTTCAAATCTCTATCTGCAAGACAGGCTTGGCGGAAAATCGCCGCGCCAGCGTGGTGTAGCGCCTCTCATAGAAGCGCGTCGGGCAGGCATGGACGCCATGCTTGGTTCCGACAATGTGCGCGACGCTTTCTATCCTTACGGGGATTACGATCCGCTTTCGGTTCTTCGCCTTGCAGCCCCGGTCTGCCACCTTGAGCCGGATGATTGGCTTGACAGCGTCACCACCCTGCCCGCCCGCTTCATCGGGAGTGACTGCGTTCAGGTGCTCTCTGAGGGCGGACCTGCGAATTTCATCTGGCATGACGCCACAGACATTAACGACCTCATCAGCCGTCCGCAGGCGCGTCGCGTCATCTGGCGTGATGGAACTATAATTTAATCGGAGAACCCCATGAATTCTGTCGCACCGCAGCGCATCTATGACTGGGCAGCATTTCGCGCCGAAATCGAAGGCATCCGCATTTATGACGACCCCAAGCAGGTCGAACTGCGTTCGCGCGATTATTTCTGGTACAGCCCGATCCTGACCGAAGATATCGGCCATTACCTTGGCGATCTCGTCGTCATACCAAAAGATCAGGATGAGGTGCGCCGCGTGACAGCGGCTGCAGCCAAGCTCCGTATCCCAATTACTGTTCGCGGCGGCGGCACTGGCAATTACGGCCAATGCGTTCCGCTTGAAGGCGGTGTCATCCTCGATATGACCAAGATCGACCGCATCATCGCAATTGAGCCGGGTAAGGTTCGCGTTGAAGGTGGCGCACGTATTTCGCGCCTTGACGATGCTGTGCGCGAAACGGGTCAGGAATTGCTGATGTATCCGTCCACCCGCCGCATCGCCACTATTGGCGGTTTTTTCTCGGGCGGTTCAGGCGGCATTGGCTCGCTTCGCCATGGCATGTTGCGTGACGATGGCAATGTCTTTTCTGTGAAGGTCCTGACGGTTGAACCAGAACCAAAAATCATCGAACTGACAGGTCGTGATATCCACAAGGTGCAGCACGCTTATGGTACCAACGGCATCATTCTTGAGCTTGAAATCGGCCTGACAAAAGCAACGGAATGGGTGCATACTGCTGCATTGTTCGATACTTATGAAGCAACGCTAAACTTCTGCCTGAAGGCGCTGGAAAACAACCTCGACTGCTATCTACTGACGACTGTGGATCGCCGTTTTGCGCGCTTCTACACCAAGTTTGGCGAACTCTTCCCGTCCGATAAGGATGCCGTTTTCGCGATGATCGCGCCACAGGAAGTCGCACGTTTTGAGGCGCTTGCAACCGAGTTCGGCGGCAAGGTCTCTTTCTCGATGACGCTCGATGAATTGCACAAGGCTGGCCTCCAACCCGCTTATGAATGTGGCTGGAATCATACAACCCTTCAGGCGCTGAAAGCGGAACCGGGCTGGACTTATTTGCAGGTTGCCTATCCTCGTCCGTTTGATGTGGCGCTGGTCAATCGCCAGATCGAACGCTATGGCGAAACGCAATACATGCATCACGAAATGGCGCGCCTTGAGGGTGAAGTGCAAATTTTTGCCTTACCGCTCGTGCGCTTTGAAGGCCGTGATCAAATGTATCGCCTCATCGAAGAGCTGGAACAGGTCGACGGCTGCGACATCTATGATCCACATGCCTACACGATCGAAGACGGTGGCATGAAGGAAATCGACAATGTTCAGATCGAGTTCAAGAAGCAGGCCGATCCTTACGGTCTGCTCAATCCCGGCAAAACTCGCGGCTGGACGGCCGACATGGCATTGAAGAACTAAAACAAGGGGAACCAGAATGAAAAAGACACTCGTTGCAGCCCTCGCTGCACTATCCATGGGCCTTTCCGCACAGATGGCCTATGCGCTCGACAAAGTGACGCTCGGCACCAACTGGCTGGCACAGGCAGGTCATGGCGGCTTCTACCAGGCTCTTGCCGACGGAACTTATGAAAAATACGGCCTCGACGTAAAGATCGAGATGGGCGGACCGCAGGTCAATAATCGTCCGATGCTCGCCGCTGGACGTCTCGATTTTCTCCTGACCGGCAATCTGCTTTTGTCATTCAACAACGTCGCCAATGGCGTGCCGACCACAGTTGTTGCAGCTTTCTACCAGAAAGACCCGCAGGCGCTGATGGCGCATGAAGGCGAATATAAGGACTTCAAAGACCTCGCAAATGCGCAGACGATCCTGATTTCCAAGGATGGCCAGTTCTCGTTCTGGCCGTGGCTAGTCAAAGATTTCGGCTTCAAGGACGAACAGCTCCGCCCTTATGGCTATAGCCTGGCTCAGTTCCTCAGCGACAAAAAGACTGTGCAGCAAGCCTATGCAACTGCCGAACCTATCTATGCCGAAAAGGAAGGCGCCAAGGTTACAACCTTCCTGCTCGCAGATCAGGGTTACAGCACCTATGCGAACACCATTGAGACGCGTCAGGATCTCGTCGAAAAGAATCCAGAACTTGTGCAGCGCTTTGTGACGGCTTCCATCGAAGGCTGGACCAACTTCCTCTACGGCGACAACAGCAAGGCCTACGAACTGATCCTCAAGGACAACGCGGATATGAGCAAGGAAACGCTGGATGCGGAACTTGCACGTCTCAAGGACCTGAAGCTCATCGACAGCGGCGACACGCTGGAAAAGGGCATCGGCGCAATCGACATGAACCGGGTCAAGCAGTTCTACCAACTGGCTCGCAAGTCGGGCATCGTCAGCGGTGACGAATTGGACATGACCAAGGTTGCCACCGACGCGTTCGTAAACAAAGGCGCAGGTCTGGCCATCAAGAAGCAACTGGGCCAATAAGCGCCTATATTTTAGATAGCGGCTGGCACGTATGACAATAGATGACCAGAATGACGACAACGAACTGACCGGACGAGACAAGGTTCTCGGCCGCAGGCGTCGTATTCAAGGTGCTATTCGCACAGCCGCTATCGATGAGTTTGCGGAAAAAGGACTGGTGGGCGCATCAACGCAAGGAATTGCCCACCGTGCTGGTCTCACCAAGCCGCAGCTTCACTACTATATTTCCAGCAAGGAAGAGCTCTACGAGGATATTATTGTCTTCATCCTCGATGAGTGGGAAGAAATTTTCCTCGGAGCCAGCACCGAACAGGACCCGGCCAAGGTGATCCGGCAGTATATTCGCGCAAAACTCGCCTATAGTCAGAAAAACCCCAAAGCCTCTCGGCTATTTACTACTGAGATTGCCAACGGTGCGCCCTATCTCCGCCGTCATTGGGCAAAACACGTCAGTGCGACCCACAATGCGGTAAAGCTCATCCAGTCATGGGTAGATGATGGCCGTATCAAGCCGGTCGATCCGCTTCTGTTTCAAATGCATATATGGGCTGTCACACAGCATTATGCTGACTTTGAAACACAGGTTCGCAGCATGATGGAACTGAGCAAGGACGAGCCACTCGATCTTGACCGCATTGAGAAAGAAGTTTCAACGCTGTTTCTCCGCGCTTGTGGACTTGAGTGAAAACCTCGCAGAAATACCAGCTTTTCCGTTAAAGCCTAAAAATGTCAAATTTGGCATAAGGCGAGCAAGAATCTGGTTGCATCCATAATAAAACGTGCGTTAAAGTTGCCCAAACAAGGTTAGTGACCTCAATGAGTTAGTCCTAATCTTGACGGTATCAGGTCAAGCATCGACCAACCCTTGGCGGGGGGCGATGCATTAAGGAGCAGGTTCTTGGGGAGGAACCTGCTCCTTTTCATTTTACCAGAGCATTTCTGGTTTAAGTTGAATCCTGGAGAATGCTCTGTCTTTGTGCTTTACGCACATCTTGTTCCGAAAACCGGTTCCCACTTTTGGGGATGTCTCAGGACTTCACACATGCAAAAAGCCCCGGCAAATACCAGGGCTTTGTTGTATTCAATGATCTGACGGAATGTTTATTCAGCCAGCCATTCCTTGATCCGATCAGGATGCTCGGCAATATACTTGTCGACAGCCTTCTCGTAAGATGTTTCCTGCGCTTCAAACATTGCGGTTTCAAGCTCATTGATCGGAATGCTCATCTTGGTGAGGAAAGCGGCGGCCTTAGGGTTATCTTCCTTGAAGCCCTTACGTGCAATCGCGTCAACATGTTCTGCGCCGCCCAATGCGCCTTCCGGATCAGCGATATAACGCAGCTTATATTTGCCGAACATCCAGTGTGGGCTCCACGACGTGGCAACAAACCAGCCATCAGAACGGGTCGCGCGGTCAACAGTCGTCAGCATCGCGGCTTCACTGGAAATATTGAGCTTATAGTCCAGCCCATATTTCTTGATTGCTTCGTCCGACAGACGGGTCAAACCTGCGCCCGGATCGATGCCTTGAATTTCGCCCTTAAGCTTCTCACGAACTTCCGGCTTTTTCAGATCTTCAATCGAGCTGATTTCGCTTTCAGGAATATAGTCCGGAACGATCCAGCCAAGCTTTGCGCCTTCATATAGCGGGCCAAGGTTTTCGACCTTGTCTTCGACGCGCTTGTAATAATCCGCATGAGTTTCAGGCAGCCAGGCCATCATCATCGCATCGATGTCGCCACGGCTAACACCCTGATAAAGCGGCGCTACGTCAGTCTGCACCAGCTCCACTTTCTGACCGAGATTGTCCTCGATAAGCTTCGCAGCAAGTTTGGTCACAAATTCTGCGTCAGACCATGGAGCCCAGCCAATTTTGACTGTTTTGCTGTCTTGCGCGAAAGCCGCTCCGGCAGTCATGCTGCCTGCAACTACTGCTGCGAGACCGATTTTTGTTAGCTTGCCTAACATGGCTTCTCCTTTTCCGATTAACTGTCGTTCCCGTTTATTTGCGCGGTTACAGCAAAGACGAATGCACGGTAACCGCTCAATCTTTTTGTTTTCACGCATTATCCAATGCGAAAGGCTCACGCACTTTTGCTGGAAATGCTTTGTATTCATACTTCCTGCTTACGGAGCGCAGATGAGGACTGCTCACCCGCCGTCTTTTTCATAAAGGACAGCCTTTTGAAGAAGCCCAACACGCCCCCCGAATTTCCTTTGCCAAAGCTTTGTGTGATGCGGTCGAGAATAACGGCCAGAATGACCACGGCGAGACCGCCCTCAAAACCCTTGCCCACATCGAGACGCTGAATGCCCGTAAGTACCGTGTTCCCGAGACCACCAGCACCAATCATCGATGCGATGACCACCATCGAAAGCGACAGCATGATTGTCTGGTTCATACCCGCCATGATTGATGGCATGGCATTTGGAAGCTGAACCTTGAACAGCAACTGCCGTGAGGTGCAGCCAAATGCCAATCCTGCTTCGACGAACTCGGCATGGACCTGACGGATACCAAGATTGGTTAGACGCACAACCGGCGGCATCGCAAAGATGACTGTTGCAATCGTGCCCGGTACGGCACCAAGACCAAAAAACATCGCAGCCGGAATGAGATACACGAATGCGGGCATCGTCTGCATGAGATCAAGCACAGGGCGAACAATGGAAGCCACCGCATCGCTGCGGGCCATGGCGATACCAAGCGGAATACCAATCACCACCGCGATGATTGTGGACGCCAGTACCAGCGACAAGCTTTCCATTGTGCCATTCCACAGCCCCATATGGATGATGAGTGCCAGCGCGAGCGCAGTGAAAATCGCAAACTTCCAGCCTACACGCCAAAGCGCGAGCAATGTGAGAATTCCGATACCCGCCACAGGTGGGATGGAAAGAAGTGCATTCTGAATTCCGTCAGTGACGAAACCAATTGTAGCGGCGATCATATCGAGCGCTGGCGTAAAGTGGTCAAGAATGTAGTTGACCACCACGTCTGCCCATCCGCCAATACTAAAATTCAATTCCATATTTTACCGTCCATTTCAGATTTTGTTGCCTCTGGATTGGACCAATCCTATTAATTGCTGGCCTATTAATTGCCGGTCTCTTGCCCGGCAGGCATATGCGCGATGGAATTCAGCCAGCGCGGCCGAGCGTTTCAAGCAGTGCCGATTTACTGATCGCCCCAAGATAGCGGTTGTTCCGGTCTGTCACCGGTACCGGCCATGGGCTCTCAGCAACACGCATCAACAGTCCGGAGAGTGGCGCATCGGCCTGAATGGCAGCAGCACTGTCGAGTTGATCATCGCCCGGCTTGAAACTTCCGCTGGCAAGAGCATCACGGGTAACGACGCCGCGATAAATCCTGTCAGCGTCAAGCAGGACACCATATGTCTGCCCGCTCGCATCAAGGCGCTCTAGTGCCGAAGTCAACTGTGCTGGATTGAACATGATCAGCTCGTCATCGCGAGCGACATCGGACGCCTTGAAAACGCGCGAAACATCAACATTGCGGAAGAATGAGCGGACGTAATCATTGGCAGGTGAAGAAACGATCTCGTTCGGCGTTCCAACCTGAACAACCTTGCCGTGCTGCATGATGCAGATACGGTCGCCTATTCGCATTGCCTCGTCGAGATCGTGGCTCACAAAAATGATTGTACGGCTGTTTTCGGCCTGAAGGCGTTTCAACTCATCCTGCATCTCCGTGCGGATCAAAGGATCGAGCGCGGAGAAAGCTTCGTCCATAAGCAGGATTGTTGGCTCACTCGCCAACGCTCTCGCAAGACCGACACGTTGCTTCATACCGCCCGAAAGCTGATCTGGCATACTATTGGCATAGGGTTCGAGCCCCACAGCGGCCAGCGCTTTCAATGCTTTTTCGTGGCGCTCGGCTTCACCCATTCCAGCCACTTCAAGACCGAAAGATGCGTTGTTCAACACCGTGCGATTGGGAAGCAGCGCAAAAGACTGAAACACCATGCTCATGTCACGGCGGCGAAGATCAATCAGCTCGCGCTTCGACATTTTGACAATGTCACGGCCATCCACTTCGATGGAACCGGCTGTCGGTTCAATAAGACGATTGAGCAGGCGCAGAAGTGTAGATTTACCTGAGCCTGAGAGGCCCATGATGACGAATACTTCGCCTTCTTTAATATCGAAGGTCGCGTCATCTACGCCGATTGTGGCACCATGATCACTGTGAATCTGAGCCTTTGATTTGCCTGCACGCAATTCCTGCATTGCGCGCTCCGGATCGTCGCCGAAGACTTTAAACACGCCACTTAAGCTTATCTTTGTCTTAGCAGGCGACTTCATACTATCTTCCTTGTATAAAATACCATGCATAATGCTTAACCCCGCAGTGCTGGCGGGTTTAATCTCCTTTTTAACATCATTATTTCTTCATTCTTGCGCGAATTGGACATGCGCAACTTGCAGGCAGCGAACGGCCCACAGAGAATGATTAGCGATTGGTGTGACGTATTTATATAGACCATTTCCCGACATGTCCACCCACAGTCATGGATTCATCTCTGCGCGACCCGTCCCCTTGTTTGTTTTTGATGGGTTGCGCGACGAAATATGCGGACTAACCGACGTATCCGATTATCAGAAATAATCGGCCAGCCTACCAACAATAGTAATCCTGTGAAAGCGCCACACACGAGCGAGCTGCGACAAATATGCAATTAGCTGCGACATGAGGCAATTTAGTATTCGTAGAATATAATTTCGCTTAATTGCAGTAAATTTGTGTGATTATACTTTTGCCCTATCTGGTGCCATTTGCCAGAAAAATGGGCGTAGATCAAGCGATCCGCGCCCATAGAATTCTCAAATTAAACTCGGCCTAAATTAGCTATTAACCATATATCCAATGAAGCCCGTAATACGCCAACGTTCTTCGTGCCGACGGCAAAAATAAAGTGTCTGCCAATCCAGCCGATCATGTGTTCCATCGACCTTTGCGATCGTTCCATCGAACTTTTTGCGCGCGACAGCAATGTCGCCATTGATCTCAATGACGCTAAGTCGAGTTGCACGAAACACGCCATCAGCCAGAGATTCGGCATATTCGGTAGCTGCACTATCGGCAGCCTGACGTAACCATTCATCGCGATAGGCGGTCAAAGTTGGAAACGCAGCATCCCATTTGTCAGGATTAGCTTCTCCATGGGCATGAATCCCCACAAACCGTGACTCATCAAAATCATCGGCAACAAGCGCCCAGTTTTGGCCGACAAACGCCTCGATATCGCGGCGCACGAGCATTTCCCAAATCTGCTCACGATCCCTGTCGCCGGCAAATGGATTGATGGCTTCTTTCATACTGGCCCCTTTATTAATTCAGCTTTCCACGCGCAGCCACCGGCAAGATGTCGATAACATCGTCGCCTGATATGAGATGCACTTCATCAAAGAGATTGGACACAACGCACACATGGTCGGGAATGACCCGCACCTTGTCACCCACTTTCAGCCCGGCAATATCACCCTTGAGCGTGCCGTGTTCTTCACTCAAGCCTGTGACACGCGCATCTGGCCTCTCGGCCAGTTCTCCGAAATCGACAAGTCCCAACGTGTCACTCGAAAGCGACTTGGAACCAGCATCAATTATTGCACGGTCGGGGGTTGGATGGCTGACGATCGTCGAAAGCACAGTCAATGCACAGTCATCGAGCACTGCTGCCCCCTGCCCGACTTGATAACGATCGAAATAGATATAGGTGCCGGGCCGATATTCCGTGATCACGCTCTCATTGGGAGAACGCCACATATCCGGTGTGCCGCCACTTGAAATGGTTTCACATTGGAGGCCGTTCGTAACGAGCAGGTTACGTGCCTCCACAAGCCATTGTTCAGCTTGTTCGGCGTTGCCCGTCGCCGGATACGTCATCAACCCACCAAACTTGAGCCCCTTGCTCTGATCAATATGGCGCGCGAGTTCCAGCGCCTCTTCCGGCATCTGGACGCCGCAACGTCCCATGCCGGTGTCGCATTCGATCAGCACCGTAAGCGGGCGCCCATCGTTGGTGAAACGCTTTTCCAATCCTTCGAGGCTCGTGAAATTATCGACGGTCACCGAGATCGTTATGCGCTGATGAAGCGAATGGAGCCTGTCGAGTTTTTCCTTGCCTAGAATATTATATGGAAGGAAAATATCGACAATTCCCGCATCTGCCATAACCTCAGCCTCGCCAAGCTTCTGGCAAGTAATCCCCACTGCGCCTGCTTCAAGCTGGCGGCGCGCAAAGAACGGCAGTTTGTGGGTCTTGATGTGTGGACGAAGTTTTACACCAATAGCGTCGGCGTGAGCTTGCGCCTTCTTGATGTTGGCCTGGACACGATTAACATCAATCAGAATCGCCGGCGTATCGATTTCATGGACAGTTTTAGGCCGTGTCATTGGTCAGTCTCCCATCAGTCACCCAGGGGCAAGCGCGGATCATCAATCTTGAGTGTGTTTAAACTGTGCTTGATACGACGCAGGCTCTCAAGCACCTTCGGCCCATGAACTTCAGCCGTTGCGGTTGCAATCATGTCCAGTATTGCCATCAAGGCAAACCGCGACGATGTTGGCTTATACAAATTACCGTCTTCATCGGCTTGAAACGGAATGACGGTATTGGCAGCTTTTGCGAGATCAGATCCTTGTGCAGTGATAGCAACCGTTTCCGCACCATATTGCCGGGCAACCAAAATCGCCTCGACCACAGAGCGAGCATAACCAGAAACCGAAAATGCAATCACCGTAGTCTCACGCGTTGCCACCGCCGCATACATGCGCTGCAACTGGCCATCCACCTGCGCCAGAACCGGAATACCTAGTCTGAACAGCCGATTTTGCAACTCTGTCGCCATCATGGAAGAAATGCCACCCGAGCCCACGCAAAGGACCGAGCCCGAAAAGGCAATCCGTTCGGCAATTTTCATGACGACAGACATGTCGAGATTATCGCTGGCACGATGAATAGCTGCAACTGCGGCATCTGTAACAGCAGAGGCAATACGCGCCTCGCGAATATCGCGAGCGGGCGCTTCCGCCGTCAGGTACTGACCACCAATTGCCAGAGCCTGCGCCAGGAAAAACTTGAAATCTCGCACGCCATCGCAGCCCAACCCGCGACAAAACCGCGTGACTGTGGGCTCACTTACTTCCGCACGCGCCGCTATTTCAGATATAGCAGCTTTGGATGCGTAATCAGGATCAGACAAAACCAATGCAGCCAGTCGGCGGTCAGATTTTGACCCCTCCTGTGCTGCGGCATGAAGCCTTGTGATAATATCCGCAACCTTGCTCATGCGAGTTCTACAGCGGTAAACCGCTTTCCTTATCAAATAGATGGATGTGTTCGGGCTTTGCCGTTACAGGGACTCGCTCTCCCGGTGCAAGGTGAATACGCTCACGGAATACTGCTCTCACAGCTTCACCGGCAATTTTCCCATAAACATGGGTTTCCGGCCCCGTGGGTTCGACGACCTCAATAGCAAGCGTAAGCCCCTCGCCGTCTTTCGCGACGATGAAATTTTCCGGCCTGATACCCAGTTCCGCGCCCCGTTCCGATGTCGTGCGCCCCGGAGTTGCAATCTCTTCGCCGTCAGTGGTGCGGAATCTACCACCCTCAATCACAGCACCCGGAATGAAGCTCATCGACGGTGAGCCGATGAATCCGGCTACAAACTTATTGGCAGGATGATCATACAGTTCGAGCGGTGCACCGATCTGCTGAATTTTTCCCTGATTCATAACCACGATGCGGTCAGCCATGGTCATGGCTTCGATCTGATCATGCGTCACATAGATTACGGTTGATTTCAGCCGATGATGCAGTGCCTTGATTTCGGTGCGCATCTGCACACGAAGCTGTGCATCCAGATTGGACAAGGGTTCGTCGAACAGGAACACCGACGGTTCGCGTACAATTGCCCGGCCCATCGCAACACGCTGACGCTGGCCGCCTGAAAGCTGACGCGGATAGCGGTCGAGATAAGAATGCAGATTGAGAATCGATGCGGCTTTGTCCACCTTTGTCGCTGTGGTCGAGCTATCCTCGCCGCGAATGCGTGGACCAAAACCGATATTCTCGCGCGCAGTCATATGCGGAAACAGCGCATAAGACTGAAACACCATCGCGATATTGCGTTTTTGCGGTGGCAATTCATTGGCGCGTTCGCCACCAATGATCAGATCGCCACCGGAAATTGGCTCCAGTCCCGCGACCATACGTAAAAGTGTGGACTTACCACAGCCAGACGGACCAACGAGGACGAGAAACTCGCCATCCTCAATCTCCAGATCAACGCGATCCAGAACATTCATCTGTCCGAAAGATTTGGTAATTCCACGCAGGGAAACATTTTTCATCACTCAGTTCCCACCTAGGATATCTTCAATAAAAGGTCTGCAACCGGCCATGAGTCCGGCATCGACCGGCAGAATTGTGCCGGTTATGCCGGACGCCCGGTCAGACGCGAGAAAGGCAACCGCTTCGGCCACCTCATTAACGTTGACAATACGGCCCAGCGGATAAAGGCGCTTGAGCTTGTCGAGAACAGCGGGGTCTTTCGCGATGCGATGATCCCATGCAGGCGTATGAATAGAGCCGGGGCATACAACATTGGCACGCAATCCCTGTTGCCCATATTCAACCGCGATAGCGCGTGCAAAAGCATTGATGCCGGCCTTGGCTGCTGCATAGGCTGGATTGCCGAAATGCGAAAGTGCGTTAACCGAGGATATAAAGACAAAAGCCCCACGGCCGTTGGCCGCCATTTTCTGTGCAAATGCCGTCGAAAGTGAACAGACGCCGGTCAGATTGAGATCAATTTCCTGGTTGATTCGCGCCTGATCAAGCTTTTCAAATGATTCCGTCCGGGTCCATCCGGCATTATTGATAACGATATCAGGCACGCCGTCGGCATGTGTAATGGTGTTTACGGCAGACTGCAGCGAGTGGCGGTCAAGCAGATCAAATGCATGACGACTGTAAAAATTATCAGCCTGCATGACTTCCAGACTGGAATCACAGCCGATAATTTTCGCTCCGCGCGATGAAAACATTTTCACAAGCGCTGTGCCGACACCGCCCCCGGCACCGGTAATCAATACGGATTTTCCGGCAAATTCGCCTGAATGCTCCACTCTCTTCCCCTTTAAAAGCACTTTTCGCGCATACTTATTCAGGCCAGCCTAAAAGTGAAAATGTAAGTTTGCAACAAAACTTTTTACTTGAAAGCGCAAAATTTGCCGATAATGTAAGAAAATAACAAAAATCAAGACGTCTTCACATGAAGCATGGGCAAACAAGGGAACGGGAAAATGTCTATCAATAAATGGAAGGCCGGCCTTTTGGCTGGATTGAGCATTCTGGCAATTGGCTCAGCCGCACAGGCTGGCGAAGTGCGTATGACGGTCGCTGAATATAGCTCGAAGACCGGCCCATACTTTGAAGAAGTAAAGAAGGCTTTCGAAGCCGAGAACCCAGGCATCACGCTCAAGTTCGAGATCGTGCCATGGGATGTGCTTCTTCAGAAACTGACCACCGACATTTCAGCTGGCACCAATGCCGATCTTTCGATCATCGGCACGCGCTGGCTGATCGACTTCGTGCAGCAGGGCATCGCCGAGCCACTTGATGGCTATATGGACGATGCATTCAAGGGACGTTTCATCGAAACATTCCTGTCGCCTTCGGTGCTAGAAGACAAGACATACGGCCTGCCGATCGCTGCATCCGCTCGCGCCATGTACTACAACAAAGACCTGCTCGAAAAGGCTGGCGTCGCCAATCCACCAGCAAACTGGGATGAGGTGAAGGCCGCAGCAGAGAAGATCAAGGCGCTTGGCGGTGAGAATTACGGTTTCGGTCTGCAGGGCAAAGAAATCGAAACTGACGTTTATTACTATTATGCGATGTGGTCGCAGGGTGCAGAAATCCTCAACAAGGATGGCACTTCTGGCCTGAGTACACCGGGTGCGCTTGAAGCTGCCAAGCTCTACAAGTCGATGATCGACGGTGGTCTGACCCAGCCAGGCGTCACATCCTATGCGCGTGAAGATGTTCAGAATCTCTTCAAGCAGGGCAAGGTCGGCATGATGATCACTGCCCCGTTTCTGTCGAACCAGATCAAAGAAGAAGCACCAAATCTCAAATATGGTGTGACTGCAATTCCTGCTGGTCCAACGGGTGCTCGCGGCACTTATGGCGTAACGGACTCCGTTATCATGTTCCAGAACTCGAAGAACAAGGAAGAGGCCTGGAAGGTTCTCGACTTCCTGTTCCAGACAGAATGGCGCGCCAAGTTCACACAGGGTGAAGGCTTCCTTCCTGTGAACAAGGAAGAAGCGAAGATGGATTATTACGTTAATAATGCCGATCTCGCTGCTTTCACTGCCTTGCTCCCTGATGCGCGCTTTGCGCCAATCATTCCGGGCTGGGAAGAAATCGCCGATATCACGTCCAATGCGATGCAGAGCATTTATCTTGGTCAGGGCGAACCGGAAGCCGTTCTCAAGGATGCCGCCGCGAAGGCAGATGCAATCCTGAAGAAGTAATCTCACCACCCCGGCAGCAAACGCAACTGCAGATAATTTAGAGCGGTTCGAGTTAAGACAGAATCGTTATAACCGCTCTAAATATTTGTTTTTAAGCATTATTCTACGCAAAACTGCTTCGCACTTTTGCTGAAAATGCTAAAATCTGTTCTGCTGCCGGGTCCCTTTTCTTCCTTGGAATTTTTGGCCGATGCAAAATCGCACCCTGCCCTATTTTCTGATCCTGCCAAGCCTGCTGCTGGCTGCGGTAGTGATCTTCTGGCCGGTCGTGCATCTCTTTGAGATCGCCACGCATGATGTGAACCGTTTCGGGCAATTGCGCGATTTCAACGATGGTGCAAACTTCTCTGCCCTTTTCGCGTCACCGGATTTTCTGAACGCATTGTGGCGAACAGCCGGCTGGACCGTAGCCGTTGTCGGTGGTGCGCTTGTCGTTTCCATACCGGTTGCGGTCATCCTAAATATGGATTTTTACGGTCGGTCCATCGCGCGCGTCATTGTTATGCTGCCGTGGGCCGTCTCTTTGACTATGACGGCCATCGTATGGCGCTGGGCGCTGAACGGCGAAAGCGGAATGCTTAATTCCGCATTGCGTAATCTTGGTATTATCGACAGCAATATTCAATGGCTGGCCAGTGCCACGACCGCATTTCCAATGCAGATTCTCGTTGGCATTCTGGTCACTGTGCCGTTTACAACCACGATCTTTCTTGGCGGTCTCTCTTCCATTCCTGACGACCTTTATGAAGCATCGTCATTGGAAGGTGCCAGCCTCTGGCAACAGTTTCGTGAAATCACCTTGCCGCTGCTTAAGCCATTTGTGAACATCGCAATTGTTCTCAACACGATCTATGTGTTCAATTCATTCCCGATCATCTGGGTAATGACGCAAGGTGGACCGGCAAACACGACCGATATTCTTGTAACCCATCTTTACAAACTGGCTTTCAGGCTCGGAAAACTCGGTGAAGCTTCGGCTGTCTCGCTGATCATGCTGGCCATCCTTCTCGTTTTCACAGCTATCTATATCCGGCTATCCATGCGGAGCGAACGCACATGATCGCATCCAAAATCAAACGCACCATCCTTGCCTGGATCATCCTCGCTCCGCTGATCGTGCTGACGCTGTTTCCTTTTGCGGTCATGTTTTTGACTGCCGTCAAACCACCACAGGAAGTGCTGTCACCGACCTGGTGGCCGAGTGAATTCCGCTGGCAGAATTTTTCTGAAATGTGGGTGCGCACCGGCTTTGGCAATGCCTTGCTAAACTCATTCTATGTCTCGATCATCGCATCAGTTGGTGCGATCATCGTATCTATTCCGGCAGCCTACGCCATGTCGCGTTTTCACTTTGCCGGTCACGGTGCTTTTCGTCAGTTCTTGCTGGTCTCACAGATGATCTCGCCGATCGTTCTGGTGCTTGGCCTATTCCGCCTGCTTGCAGCTTACGGATTGATCGAGAGTGTCACGGCGGTTGGCGCGATTTACATGGCCTTCAACATCGCCTTCACCGTTTGGATGTTGCAAAGCTATTTCGACACCATTCCCAAAGACCTTGAAGAAGCCTCCTGGATGGAAGGTGCTGGCCGCTTCAAAACGCTTGTCAAAGTGTTCCTGCCGCTCTGCATACCTGCCATCGCCGTAACCGCTATCTTCACTTTCATCAATGCATGGAACGAATTCGTGGTGGCTCTGACCATGTTGCGCAGTCAGGACAGTTACACGCTTCCAATCCAGGTTTTCTCGCTGGTGGCGGGCCGATATACCGTTGAATGGCACTATGTCATGGCCGCAACGCTTGTCGCCACTCTACCCGTCGCGATCCTATTCATATGGCTGCAGCGTTACCTCATCAAAGGTCTTTCGCTCGGCGCTGTAAAATAAGCGGAGTTCAACATGTCCAAGAAACAGGCATTCGGCGCATCACATGTGCCGCTTTCCCCCGCCGTGCGCGCTGGCGACACCGTCTATATTTCCGGTCAGGTACCAATGGGCGCAGATGGTAGAATTGTCGAGGGTGGGATCGAAGCGCAAACCGCGCAAGTGCTAGAAAATATCAAAGCGGCGCTGGCCCTTGCAGGGGCCAGCATGGAAGACGTCGTCAAAACGACCATCTGGATCGAAGATGCGCGTGATTTTGGGCGTATGAATGCGGTTTACGCGACCTATTTCCCGAAAGATCCTCCAGCACGCACAACGGTCGAATCCCGTCTGATGATTGACATCAAGATCGAGATCGAAGCCATCGCCTACGCACCGCAAAAATAGCCCGGGCAGACCATATGCGTATTTTCACCGCGTCGCTTGCTACTGAAACCAATACATTTTCGCCCGTACCAACCGACCGCGCGTCGTTTGAAATGGCTTTTTATGCCGCCCCGGGCAAACACCCTGATACGCCGACGCTGTGTTCATCGCCAATCGTGGCATTGAGAAAGCGAGCCGCTGCAGAAGGGTTGACAGTAATCGAAGGCACAGCCACTTGGGCTGAACCGGGCGGTTTGCTGCAGAAGCAAGCCTTCGAAGAACTGCGTGATGAAATCCTTGAACAATTGAAAGCTGCGATGCCGGTGGACGCCGTGGTGCTTGGCCTGCATGGAGCCATGGTTGCCCAAGGCTATGATGATTGCGAAGGCGATTTACTTGAACGTGTGCGTGCAATCGTGGGACCTGACATTCTGGTTGCCAGCGAGTTCGATCCGCATAGTCATCTCACGCAAAAACGCGTCGAAAACCTGAATATTTACGCCGCTTTCCTCGAATTTCCTCACACGGATTTTTATGAGCGTGGCGAACATGTCGTGTCGATGGCGCTCGATACCTTGAAGGGGAAAATCAAGCCCGTCATTTCCACTTTCGACTGCCGCATGATCGGGGTGTTCCCTACAAGCAAGGAACCGATGCGCTCGTTCATTGATCGTATCAAGGCCATGCATGGCAAAGACGGAATTCTATCCATCTCCGTCATTCATGGTTTCATGGCAGCGGATGTTCCTGAAATGGGGACGCGCATTCTTGTCATTACCGACAACGACCGCGTAAAAGGCGATGCGCTCGCGGAAAAACTGGGGCGAGAGCTTATCGGGATGCGCGAGCAGACATTGATGACCATGTACAGCATTGATGACGGTATCGACCGCGCGATTGCGGCACATACGGTCAATGCGGCAAAGCCCGCCGTGATTGCCGATGTGTGGGATAATCCAGGTGGTGGTGTTGCGGGCGACGGCACGCATATTTTGCGTCGACTGATAGAGCGCGGTATCCAGAAAGCCGCTGTTGCGACCATATGGGATACACTGGCCGTCACTTTCTGCCATGCAGCAGGCGAAGGCGCCGTGATCGATCTGCGTATAGGCGGTAAATCTGGTCCACAGGCCGGAGAGCCAATTGATGCGCGCGTGACGGTTATGAAAGTATTGCCCGAAGGCTGGCAAAGCTTTGGCCTTAGTCGTGTCACGCTCGGACCTTCGGCAGTCGTGCGAATTGACGGGACGGAAATAGACGTCATCCTCAATACCAACCGCACGCAAACTTTTGAGCCGGATGTTTTCTCCAATATCGGCATTGATCCGATGCTGAAAGACATTCTGGTCGTCAAATCGACCAATCATTTTCATGCGGGCTTCGCGCCGATTGCAGCCGAGATCATCTATGTCGATGCGCCGAGCTCTTATCCCGTCAATCCGAGAGCTACGAACTACCAAAAAATGACGCGGCCAATATGGCCGCGTGTAGATAACCCTTGGGCGTAAAATAAAAAGCGCGTGAAGCTTCCCGCGCTCTATTTTTTTAGTGCGCCAGGAATGTTGAGATCATAGGCACGTATGTAATCAGAGCCAACAAAATAAACAGCCCCAGATACATGCTGAATGCTTGACGGGTAAAGTCACCCACTCGGACTTTCGCAATATTACACACCATCAGCATGACCGTACCAACCGGCGGTGTCAGCGTGCCAATCGAAAGATTGACGATGACCACAATACCGAAATGTACCGGATCGATGCCCAAAGCCTTCACTGTCGGCATTAACAGCGGCACCAGAACGATCATCAGCGCAGTGCCTTCAATAAGCGCACCAAGCACGAGCAGGATAACGTTGACCGCAAGCAAAAATGCATACGGATTGCTGGTGAATGTCGAGATGAGCTGCATCAGCGACTGACCGGCTTGCTCAAGCGAAAACACCCAAGCAAGTGCTGACGAGGCCATGATAACAAGCATGACCGAAGCTGTAGACTTGGCAGTTTCGACCAGGGAATCCACCACATGCGATACGCGCATTTCGCGATAGATCACAAAACCGATAATCAGCACCAGAGTGACTGCTACCGCGCCAGCTTCCGTTGGCGTGAAGATATTGAGGCGAATACCGCCAATGATTGCGAGTAAGAGCACGACCGCAGGCCAGGCAGAGGCTAGTGTGGATGCAACTTCGGCACCGCTCATTCGCTTCTCGCGGCTTGGCTTATAGCCGCGCTTGACGGAAGTTATATAAGCCGCAATCATCAGGATAGCTGCACCAAGAATGCCCGGAATAACACCGGCCATGAACATCTTGCCGATCGAAACATCCGCGATCAGGCCATAGATGATCAGCGCAATACCCGGAGGAATGATTGGCGTGATCAATGAGCCGGCCGCCGTTACAGCACAGGAGAATGCTTTGTCATAACCACGCTTGACCATTTCCGGCACCATCATGCGGGTCAGCATGGCGCTGTCCGCAAGATTGGACGCACTGACACCGCCCATCAGGGTCGAAACCATGATGTTGGTAAGCGCCATCCCACCGCGCATACGGCCGACCAGAATATCAGCAACCTTGATTAGTCGCTCGGCGATACCGGTATGCGACATAACAGTGCCAAGCATGATGAAGAACGGAATAGCGAGCAGAGACGTATTCTGTGCAGGGCTGATAAAACGCTGAACAGCGATTGCGATTGGCATCTGATTAAAGAAGATAAAGTAGGTGAAAACAGCAATCAGAATAGCAACGTACAGGCGCATGTTGAGCGCGATCAGCGCCAGCATGATGAGAACGATAGTGGTAAGATTCATGCCTTGCCTCCCGCAAAGGCGGCGCGCAAGGATTTGAAAGCGCCAGTAAACATATAAAGAGCGATGATGACGAACCCGACAGGCACTGCGATATCGATCCAGTAATAGGAAATCCGCAAAACGTCAGTTACTTTGAACTGAGCCGCTACCGACAGCTTGTATCCGGCATAGGAAACATAGAGCAGAAACAGTCCCGAAAGGATCGAGATGATTGAATTAATCACCTCGCGGATCTTTTCGGGCAAAATTTCTACGAGCATCGGAATAGCAAGATGCTGGTTGTCACGTTCCGCTGCGACACTGCCAAGCATGATGATCCAGATCATCAACAAGCCAGAAATTTCTTCCGTCCATTGCAGCGGCTGATGAAGCCAGTAGCGCATCACCACGGCCACATTAAACAGCGCAAGCAGAATCAACAGCGGAGCAGCTGCAAGCCAGTCGATCAGTTTTTCAAAAAGTTTCATCGGATTAAGTTCCATGCAGATGCCATGCCGCAGTTAGACTGCGACACGGCAATATCCGAATTGAGATGGATCAGTTCTTCAGCTCTTCTTTGATCTTTTCGTAAAGACCTGGCGACCATTCTGGGAACTGCGTGTAGACCTTTTCAGCAAGTGCCTTGAAAGGAGCACGGTCGACATCGATCACTTCGACACCTGCTTCCTTCATCTTTTCGATCATTTCATTGTCTTTTTCGATCGTAAGCTTCTGGCTGTAGAGACCTGCATCATAAGCAGATTCATGGATCATCTTGAGTTGTTCTTCTGGCAGTGTCGAGAAGAAGGCTTCACCGCCGACGATCAGCGCAACGTTGGTCAGATAACCGACCTTGCTCAGATACTTGGCTTCTTCCTGGAATTTCTGGCCATAAAGAACCGAAATCGGATTTTCGACGCCATCGATCACACCCTGCGCCAGTGCCGGGAAGGTTTCACCCAGGGGCATAGGGGTTGGTGTTGCGCCCATAGCTTCAAAAGTTTTGATCTGCATGACGTTGTTTGGCACGCGGATTTTCATGCCTTTGAGGTCTTCAGGCGTGCGGATCGGCTTTTTGGAAATGATCTGACGAATACCGTAAAGATAGTTCGGCATTACGATGTGAATGCCCTTCTTTTTCAGTTCTTCGCTCTTCTCCTTGAACCAAGGACCGTCATAGACCTTGAAAAGCTGTGCCGGATCATCAGTCAGGAACGGGCCATAAAGCACGCCGAGGTCCGGATCATATTCTGCCAGAAAGCCAACATCGGAAATGGTCACGACGTTGAGACCCATCATGGCCTGCTCTGTCACGTCTTTTTTGGAGCCTAGGCCGTGTGGACGGATTTGATTAAGATGAAAACCGCTGCGATTGCGACGATTGATCGGAAGTTTCTTGCTGTTTTCTCGCAACGTAAAGCGACACGTTTGAACCGTTTGAGCTTCCCCATCATT
>Ga0308157_10002817_pt1 | contig 27066 bp, 28 predicted proteins | sample PhyBR1_FD_201035 | JGI IMG/M metagenome (GOLD analysis project Ga0308157, IMG submission 201035) | Phyllosphere microbial communities from UC Gill Tract Community Farm, Albany, California, United States - DLSLB.R1 | ecosystem: Host-associated > Plants > Phyllosphere > Unclassified | place: USA...
TCAGCAAGCTGTTTAGCTGGGGTTCGTCGTCGGAAGCGGATAAGGAAGCGCAGCGCTATCGCATTTCGGTAAAAGCCGGTGCGGGTAATACCAGCACCGTTACCGTATTGAGCAATGCCGGCAAACCGGAAGTGAGCCCGGTCGGCGATAAGATCCTGACCCTGCTGCACGAGCAATTGAAGTAATCGGAAGTAATTGATTCCAAATAAAAAACCGGCGCAAGCCGGTTTTTTTATATCTGCATTTCAAAAGGGATTTCCTAATGGATGCAAAAGCATCAGGCGTAAAAAAACCCGCCCAAAGGCGGGTTTTTCCGCGAGCTGATTACTTCGAAGCAGCTGGAGCCGAAGCGGCTGGTGCTGGAGCAGCAGCAGCGTCCGAAGCTGCAGGAGCAGCAGCGGCTGGAGCAGCAGCGTCAGCAGCTGGAGCAGGTGCTGGAGCAGCAGCAGGAGCAGCGGCTTCTGGAGCAGCTACTGGAGCTGGAGCAGCAGGAGCTTCTTCTTTTTTCGAGCAAGCAGCCAGAGCAACAGCCAGCAGGGAAACGATCAGCAGGGATTTTTTCATGGGGTTTTCCTTAATTAATTCAAAATTAAACACAATTGTTGCGATTAATAATTACCGGTAATTATCGCTCATTAGGTCGTCTTCGAAGGCTTTCGTACCGGAAATGGTGCCTGCCAGACAACGGAAACTTCCTAACCGAATATTATAGCGATTTTTAGTGCGTCGCAATAGGAGAAACAGCCGTTTCCACAACTATTTTGCGATATCGCAACTTTTCCGTTTCGACTCCACTTTAGCAGATTCGCCACAGAATACCAGTGTTCGCATCGAACACCGGCATTTTACCTTGAACTGGATCACAATCCAGTTGAGTTTGCGAACAAACTGGGTGCGGATTCTAACCAAATCGTAATAAAACGGTCGCCACTGGTTTGGGTATCTTCCGGCCCGTCAAAAACTGCTTCGCCACGGAAATGATCCGCGTGAAATCGCCGCACGATATGGCGCTCGTCGGCGATGCAGAAAGAGTCCGTCAGCTGCCGCAATTGCTGGCTGGTGCGGCGCACCTCCACCAGATGGCTGTAATCCTTGATCAAGCGCAGAAAGCGCGGCGCGTCGCGTTCGATATGGCGGCCGTCGTGCCCGGCCAGTTGCAGGTGGCCGCCATTGTGCAGGAATCGGCGCAGCAGGGCGTCGGTGGCGCTGCTGCCCAGCTCCCAGATGGCGAAATCCGGGTCGAACAGCGTCAGCGTGTGCTCGGCGCGGGTGAAGCAGCTGGCCAGGTGCCCAAGAAATTCCGCCCTGGTGGTGAATGGAAAACTCTGCCTGTCCATGCCGCCTCCCCGTGGTTAGCCCAACTCGATCCAGCCGTCCTGATACCAGGTGTACAAAGCGTCCATGACGTCGTCCGACGCCTGGCTCGCCTCCGCGCCGGTCAGTGCGCGGTTGTTGGCCAGCAGCTCCAGCGTGATCTTGTCGGCGCGGCTGACGCCGAACGATTCGCCGTTGATGAACACGTGCTTGCCGCGGTACAGCATCTGCGACTTGCGCGACAGCGACAGGCCCTTCTTCGCCACCGCTTCGCCGAACTTGCCGAACGTCAGCGGCTTGGCCGGGCCGGTGAAGAACACATTGTGCTTGGGCTCGGACATATACTCGCCCAGGAAGATGGTGATGTCTTCCTCGGTGAAGCTGACCTTGTTGATTTCCTCGGCGATCGTGTTCAGCATGTTGCGCGGAATCTCGGCCGGCTTGGAGGTGGCCTCCAGGTCGGGGTCGGCGTAGCGGCCCGGCAGGTCGATCGAATCGGCCATGAACTGCAGGAAGGCCTCGCCCAGCTCCTGGTAGGACGGCGAACGGAAGCCGATCGAATAGGTCTGGCAATCGCCGATGGCGACGCCGTCGTGCGCGTAGTGCGGCGGCAGGTACAGCATGTCGCCCGGATTGAGCACGAACTCCTCTTGCGGCTTGAAATTGGCCAGGATCTTCAGCGGCAGGCCTTCGACCAGGCTCAGGTCCTTCTGCGGGCCGATTTGCCAGCGGCGCTGGCCCTGCGCCTGCAGCAGGAACACGTCGTAGGAATCGAAATGCGGACCGACACCGCCGCCATCGGTGGCGAAGCTGACCATCAGGTCGTCCAGGCGCGCGTCCGGCAGGAAGCGGAACTGGCGCAGCAGCGCGTCGGCCTTGGCGTCGAACAGGTTGACGCCCTGGACCAGCACGGTCCATTCCTTCTGGTCCATCGGCGGCAGGCCTTCCAGCGGGCCGTGCTGCATATTCCACTGGCCGTCGACGTTCGTCACCAGGCGCGATTCCGCGTGGTTGGTCGAGGCCAGCTTGGTCAGCGCCTCCATGCTCAGCAGCGGCTTGAAGCCGGGGATGGCGTTGCGGATCAGCAGGGGCTTTTTGTGCCAGTAGTCGCGCAGGAACTGCGCCGGCGTGATGTCGCCGAGGAGAGGTAATTTTTTCATGCGCTCATTATAACCATCGCCGCGCCGATTGTCGGGCTGGCGGCGGCCCGGCAGGCGATCCAAGGTATAATTCCGGGGCTTATATACAGAAAGGAATTACAAAATGAAGATTGCCAAGAACACGGTCGTGACTGTGAATTACAAGCTGTCCGATGCCCAGGACAATCTGATCGAAGACGGCCGTCAGCCTATGGTCTACCTGCACGGCGGCTACGAGAACACCCTGCCGAAGATCGAAGAAGAGCTGGACGGCAAGGAAGTTGGTTATTCCTCCATCATCCAGATCGAACCGGAAGATGCGTTCGGCGACTACGACGCCGCGCTGGTCAAGGTCGAGCCACGCAACCGCCTGCCGGAGCCGCTGGAAGTGGGCATGCAGTTCGAAGGCATGCCGGACGGCGACGATGGCGAAGAAGCGATGATCTTCACCGTCACCGATATCGCTGACGACAAAGTGGTCCTGGACGGCAATCACCCGCTGGCCGGCATGGCGTTGCGCTTCTCGTTGAACGTGGCCGAAGTGCGTGAAGCCACGGACGAAGAAATCGCCCACGGCCACGTGCACGGCGCCCACGGCCACCACCACGGTGACGAGGACGACGAAGGCGAAGAGGGCGATCACGTCGCCATCCACCCGATTCACTAAGCTGTAGAAGTTACTGCGTCGCCTCGGCGGCGCCGCCCTTGAGCGTGAACAGGGCGGCGCTGCCTGGCGCGACGCGCACCTCGGCCCACTCCGCGGCCAGGCTCAGATGTCCCACATTGCCGCGCCAGACGATGGACGGCTCGGTCCCGGCGCCGCCTTGGGTATCGACCAGCAGCACCTTCCCTTTGAATTTTTCCGCCATCGCCCGTATCTGCCGGCGCGGTTCGGCGAAGCCATCCTGCTTCGACTGGAAACTCGGCAGCAGCGAGAAGCCTTGCTCCGCCTGCACGCCGACGTCGCCGTCCGAGAACAGCACCAGCCCCAGCATCTTCTGCCGCTCCGCCAGCGTGAACAGGCGGTGCAGCCAGGCGCGGTTGGCCACCAGCCGGTCCTCGTACTCGCTGTTGCGGCCTGCCTCGGCGCGGAAGTGGTTGTTGTTGGCCGGCAGATTGATGGTCGCGAACAGCACCTTGCCGTATTCCCAGTGCGCGTTCTCCGCGTAGCTGCGGAACTTGGCGCTGGCCGACAAGCGCGTCAGCGGCAAGCGGCGCTCGCCCAGCGACTCGCCGTCGGCGTAGAACAATTCGCGCAGGCGGTTCAGGCGCTCGATGGCGTTCGAGCGGCCGATGGAATTGACGCAGCCGCTCCAGTCGCTGCCGGCCAGCGAGACGATCATCGGCGCCGCCGCGTCGTTCAGCAGCGCGCGGCGCTGGGCATACAGCCTGTCGCTGCAAGGCTCGGTGCTGGACTTGATGCCGGTGGCGACGATGAAGGCCGGCGCCACCTGCGTCACGTCGGCGATGGCGCGCTTGAGCACCGATTCATCCGGGCCGCTCTTGAACGAATGGCCGATCACGCCGAACTGGAAGCCGCGCGTGGCCGGCTGCGCGGCCTGTGTCTGGGACGCGGCCAACGCCGTCACGCCGGCCGCGATCGCGACCAGGTAGCGTAACGGCGCAGCGGCGGCGGCCATGCCAGGGACACGCGGCGACATCATGCCTGCGCCGTCTCCGTCAAGCGCTTGAGCTGATACAGGCGTTCCAGCGCCTCGCGCGGAGTCAGCGCATCGGGATCGAGATCGTCGAGCGCCTCGAGCAGCTCGCGCATCGCCGGGCTGGCCGCCGCAGGCGCGCTGTGCGCCGGCGCGTCGAGCACCTCGTCGTCGGCATCGGTGGTCGGCGCCGCGAACAAATCCAGCTGCGGCGTGGCATCCAGCGCCTGCGCCTCCAAACGCGCCAAGTGCTTGCGCGCGGCCTTGATCACCGGCTGCGGCACGCCGGCAAGCTGCGCCACCTGCAAGCCGTAGCTCTGCGACGCCGGGCCATCCTGCACCGCATGCAGGAATACGATGCTGTCCTTGTGCTCGACCGCCGACAGGTGCACGTTGGCCGCCGTCGGATGGCTCTCCGGCAGCTGCGTCAATTCGAAGTAGTGGGTGGCGAACAGCGAGAAGCTGCGGCTGGTGTCGATCAGGTGGCGCGCGATGGCCCACGCCAGCGCCAGGCCGTCGAAGGTCGAGGTCCCGCGTCCCACTTCATCCATCAGCACCAGCGAATGCTCGGTGGCGCCGTTCAGGATCGCGGCCGATTCGGTCATCTCCACCATGAAGGTCGAGCGGCCGCCGGCCAGGTCGTCGGTGGCGCCGATGCGGGTGAAGATGCGGTCGATCGGGCCGATGGTCGCGCTGGCGGCCGGCACGTAGCTGCCCACGTAGGCCAGCAGTGTGATCAACGCCACCTGGCGCATGAAGGTCGATTTACCGCCCATGTTAGGGCCGGTGATCAGCAGCAGGCGGCGGTCTTCGACGAAGCGGCAATCGTTGGCGATGAAGCGCTCGATCTGGTTCTCCACCACCGGATGGCGGCCCTCGACGATGTTGATGCAAGGCGTATCGACCAGCTGCGGCGCGCACCAGTTGTGGCGCAGCGCGTGGTCGGTCAGCGAGGTCAGGGCGTCGAGCTGCGCCAGCGCCTTCGAGATGGTCTGCAGCGTGCCGATGTACGGCGCCAGGTCGCCCAGCAGCTGGTCGTACAGCATCTTCTCGCGCGCCAGCGCCTTGTCCTGCGCGGACAGCGCCTTGTCCTCGAACGCCTTCAGCTCCGGCGTAATGTAGCGCTCCGCGTTCTTCAGCGTCTGGCGGCGGCGATAGTCGTCCGGCACCTTGGTGGTCTGGCCGTGCGTGACCTCGATGTAGAAGCCGTGCACCTTGTTGTACTCCACGCGCAGGTTGGCGATGCCGGTGCGGGCGCGCTCGCGCGTTTCGAGATCGACCAGGAACTGGCCGGCGTTCTCCGACAGCGCGCGCAGCTCATCGAGCTCCGCGTCGAAGCCGCGCGCGAACACGCCGCCGTCGCGCACCATCGCCGCCGGCTCCGGCGCCACCGCGCGCTGCAGCAGGTCGAGGCAGGCGGCCGGCGTGGCCATGTCGGCGTGCACCGCGGCCAGCAGGCCGTTCGGATCGGTCAGCGCGCGCTGCATTGCCTGGCGCAGCGACGGCAGCTGCTGCAGGCCGTCGCGCAAGCTGGCCAGATCGCGCGGACGCGCCGACAGCAGCGCGATGCGGGTGGTGATGCGTTCGATATCCGGCACCTGCGCCAGCGTGTGCGACAGCGCGCCGGTGGCGTCGGCGTGGCCCAGCGCGGCGATGGCTTCGTGGCGCGAACGGGCGATGGCCTGGTCGCGGCGCGCGTGGTGCAGCCAGTGGCGCAGCAGGCGCGAACCCATCGCGGTGCGGCAGTGGTCCAGCAGCGAGAACAGGGTAGGCGACTCCTGGCCGCGTATGGTCTCGGTCAGCTCCAGGTTGCGGCGCGTGGCGGCATCGAGGCCGATGAATTCATTTTCGGTCTCGGTGGCCAGCGAGCGCACGTGCTGCAGGCCGCGTCCCTGCGTCGACTGCGCGTAGCGCAGCAGCGCGCCGGCCGCGCCGAATGCTGCGCCCAGGCCGTCGGCGCCGAAGCCGGTCAGCGTCGCCACGCCGAGTTGATCGAGCAGGGACTTGTGGCCGCTGACCACGTCGAAGTGCCAGTCCGGCACGCGGTTCACGTGGCAGTGGACGTCTTCCTCGAACAGGTCGGCGTTATCGCCGCGCAGCACCTCGGCCGGCGCGATGCGCTCCAGCTCCTGCTGCATGCGGGCGGTGACGGTGCGGGTGTCGCCGGAAAACTCCATCAGCTTGAGCGCGCCGCTGGCCAGCGACAGCCACGCCAGGCCGGCCGTGGCCACCTTGCGCTGGCTGATGATGCACATCGCCAGCAGCGGACGTTCGGCCTTTTCCGGCAACAGGTCGGCATCGGTCAGCGTGCCCGGCGTAACCACGCGCATCACCTTGCGTTCGACCGGGCCCTTGCTGGTGGCCGGATCGCCGATCTGCTCGCAGATTGCGCACGACTCGCCGATCTTGACCAGCTTGGCCAGATAGCCTTCGAGCGAATGGAAAGGCACGCCGCACATCTTGATCGGCTGGCCGCCCGAGCTGCCGCGCGCGGTCAGCGTGATGCCCAACACGCGCGCCGCCTTTTCCGCGTCCGAATGGAACAGCTCATAGAAGTCGCCCATGCGGTAGAACACCAGCATGTCCGGATATTCGGCCTTGATGCTCAGGTACTGAGCCATCATGGGGGTGACTTTTTCGGTAGGGCTGTTCTTGACGGCGGCGGCGTTGATTTCGGTCGGGACGGTGGTCATTGGTTCTTTTTCGGCGGTGCGATGAGTCTGGTTTTGCAGGGGTAAAAACAGCCCCGGCGCGTAACCCATCATTCTACCGCTTTCGGGCGCGCGCCCCCAAGATTGTGTTTGCCACCAGACCTGCCCTCGGCCGGGCAATGACGCCGTTTCTGACAATTTGTAATGCTTCGGCCATGTTGGCGTCATGTTGCTGCGGTAAACTCACGGCCGCGAGGGCGGAAAGCTCCGCAGGTACCGCAAAGGACAGATATGCGCTTGCTCGTGGTGGAGGATGAACAAAAGGCCGGGGAGTACCTCCAGAAGGGCCTTACCGAGTCCGGCTTTGTCGTGGACTGGGCCAATAACGGGCCGGAAGGCTTGCATGCGGCGACCACCAGCCACTACGACCTGATCGTGCTCGATGTCATGCTGCCGGGGATGGACGGTTGGCAGATCGTCACGGAATTGCGCAAGACGGTCGATACCCCGGTGCTGTTCCTGACCGCGCGCGACGCGCTGAACGACCGCATCAAGGGCCTGGAGCTGGGCGCCGATGACTACCTGGTCAAGCCGTTCGCCTTTGCCGAACTGCTCGTCCGGATTCGCACCTTGCTGCGGCGCGGGCCGATCAAGGAACCCGAACTGTTCCAGATAGCCGACCTGGAACTGGACGTGCCCAAGCGCCGCGTGACGCGCGCCGGCCAGCGTATCGATCTCACGGCGAAGGAATTCGCGTTGCTGCACCTGATGTCCAAGCGCGTAGGCCAGGTGCTGTCCCGGCCATTGATCGCCTCGCAGGTATGGGACATGAATTTCGACAGCGACACCAACGTGGTGGACGTGGCGGTGCGCCGGCTGCGCGCCAAAATCGACGATCCCTACACGGTCAAGCTGATCCACACCATCCGCAGCATGGGATACGTGCTGGAAGACCGGGGATGAACCGGCCCGGCTATTCGCTGACCGCGCAGCTGGGCGCCTTGTTCGCCATTGTGGCGGTCATCGTTTTCTCGGCGGTCGGCTTCTATCTCTACCGGGCGTTGGCCGTCCAGCTTCAGGAGCGCGATGAGGCGGAACTCGTGGAGCGCGTGTCGCAAGTGCGGCACCTGCTCGCTGAAACCCCGGATACCGGTTCAATACAACGTGAGCCGCACCGCTTCCTCGACGCTGTCGATGTCGGCCACGGATTTTTCCTGGTCATCCAGGCTCCCGGCGGACAGGTGCTGGCCCAAAATACGGCGGAACGCGGCTTTACGTTTGCAGGAGGCGCCGTGGCGGCCGATGCCACGCCGTTCACCGGCGATACCCGCCACGCTATCGCGGCCGACGGCGGCGCATTGCAAGTGTTGACTGCGATGGGCCATGTCGGTGCCGGCGGCGATGTGGTGCGTATCTCTGTGGCCCGCACCGCCCATGAACGCCAGGAGCTACTCCGGGCCTACCGCCTGAAAGTCTGGATCGCGGCAATCGCCGGCGCCATGTTGACCGCCGCGACCGGCTATCTTCTGGTGCACAGGGGCTTGGCGCGTGTACGTGCGCTGGCCGCGCAGGCGCAGGAGGTCACGGCGCGCAACCTCGACAAGCGGCTGGATGCCGACGCCGCGCCCGCCGAGCTGCGCCTGTTGGCGGATTCCTTCAACCGGGTACTGGACCGCTTGCAAGACAGCTTCGACAAGCTGTCGCAATTCGCCGACGACCTGGCGCATGACTTGCGCACGCCCCTGAACAACCTGATGGTGCAGACCGAGGTGGTGTTTTCGCAGCCGCGCGATATCGAGGAGTACCAGAATCTACTGTCCTCCAACCATGAGGAATTCGGCAGGCTGGCCAGAATGGTGGAAAGCATGCTGTTTCTGGCGCGCGCGGATCACGACCAGGTCGCCCTCAGCACCGAACGCCTGGGCGCGGCCGAGGAGCTGGGCACGGTCGCCGAATACTTTGAAGGCTTGGCGTCGGACGCCGGTGTCAGCCTGAAGATCGAGGCATCGGGGGAAGTATGGGCTGACGCACATCTGTTGCGCAGGGCGGTCAGCAACCTGGTGGCCAACGCCGTGCGCTACACGCCGCCAGGCAGCGCCATTGTGCTGGCGGCGGCAAGCAGCGGCGCCGGCACGACGATTTCCGTGACCAATTCCGGCCCGGGGATCGACCCGGCGCATCTGCCACGGGTGTTCGACCGCTACTACCGCTCCGATCAATCGCGCTCCTCCCAATCGAGCTCGGCTGGCTTGGGCCTGGCCATCGTGAAGTCGATCATGGCCCTGCATGGCGGGCACGCGAGCGTGTCGAGCGAGCTCAATGGCACGACGCGCTTCGCCCTGTTCTTTCCAGGTTCTGCAATGTAAATGTAATTGTTCGGTCATGCGGGTGTGCGAGTCGGCTCCTTAGAATAGCCTCATCGACTTCACAACACACCACCTTGAAAGGGTTAGCATGAAAAACGTTAAAGCCGCAATCGCCTCCATCATTTTCGCCGCCGCCATGGCGCCGTTGGCCGGCATGGCACACCAGGACAACGCCGCGGCCGGTCCGGCGCTCGGCCGCGCGGCGCCGGCGCAAGCGGCCACGCGCACGATCGTGGTCTCGGCCGCCACCAAGTTCATCAACGTTGAAAACGGCGATGTGGTGACGATCGATGTGGACGGCAAATCGTTCACCTGGCAGTTCGACACGCTGCGCGACAGCGACCGCTTCGCACTTGCCGCGATCGCGCCGGCCGGCATCAACACCCGTGGCGTGTGGGTCTACGTCGCGCCAAATCCGCTGTACGTGAACTGACCGGAGAACGCAGATGAAAGCACTGTATAACGCCATCGCCGCAACGACCGCTGCCGCCGCCATCCTGGCCAGTCCGCTGGCGATGGCGCACGCGACGCTGAAAAACGCCACTCCGGCAGCGGGCTCGGTCGTGGAGGCGGCACCGAAGGAAATCGCGCTCACCTTCAATGAGGCAGTCGAACCGGCATTCAGCAACATCACCGTCGCGGACGGTGCCGGTAAAGAGCTCGCAACAGAAAAAGCCAGGGTGGACGAGGCCAATCCCGCCATCCTGCGCCTGGCTGTGCCTGGCCTGTCGGTGGGCACCTACTCGGTCAGCTGGGCCGTTGCTGGCCATGACGGCCATCGTCGCAAGGGCGACTTCAAGTTTACGGTGAAATAAGCGCTTAAATTTTGGAGAAACAAATGAAGAATATTGGCGCCGCGGTTTCACTCGCTTTATTCACTTCGATGTTGTCGCTGGCCGCGGCAGCCGCAAGCGGCGACCAGATGCAAGGCGCCGCGCATCAGCATGGCGCTCACGATCACGGCGCATCGCTGGTCGGAAAGCCCGGAGACCCAGCCAAGGTGATCCGTACCGTCGTTGTCGACATGAACGACACGATGCGGTTTTCGCCGTCGACCGTCACGGTCAAACAAGGCGAAGTGGTGCGGTTTGTGGTGAAGAATTCGGGAAAACTGAAGCATGAGATGGTGATTGGCTCTGCCAGCGAACTGAAGGAGCATGCACAAATGATGGCGAAGTTCCCGGAAATGGAACACGCCGAGCCCAATCAGGTGACCCTGGCACCAGGCATGAGCGGCAATCTGGTCTGGCAGTTCGGCAGTGCGGGAAAAGTCGAGTTCGCGTGTTTGCAACCGGGGCATTTTGAAGCCGGGATGAAGGGCATCGTGGCGGTTGAAGGGAAAATGTAATCTTAGTGCTGTTCTTTGCGGCGGATATGATGCAATGACTGTGCTTGGAAAGCGCACTGCTGGTAGTAGTTCTGCGAATGTAGGAAAGATCGTAGATATCAGACGCAGGAGGAGGAAATGAACAAATCTGATCTTGGTGCCGAGCTCGTAAAATCGAAATGGCAACAGGCCAATGATGTTGAGCGAGAAGAGCTCCTGTTGGAGCTGAAGCGGCGAGGGCTGTCTATTAGCGATGCAATTTTGGCGCTGCGGAACTCGGGATTTTATTCGCTTGGGGAGGCGAAGGAATATATCTCCGCCAGCCCTGCATGGCAGACTGAAGTCGAAAACGGCAAAGTCCTGCATGAGATAGCCTGGCAAGTCCTTGATGACTTCGTCGCGTCCCAACGCTATAAGCCATGATGCTCCCTGGCGTCCTTCCAGCTTGCAGGGTAATATTGCAGAAATAGGCGGAAGGCGGGCGGCAATGGATAAATTGAAGGCGATGCAAATTTTCGTCAAGGTCGTGGACAAGAAAAGCCTGACGGTCGCAGCGCAGAATTCCAATCTATCCGTTTCGATGGTCAGCAACTACCTCAAGTATCTCGAGGACGACCTGGGCACCGCGCTGGTGGCCCGCACCACCCGCAACCTGTCGATCACCGATTTCGGCACCTACTATTACGGCGTCTGCCAGAACGTGCTGGCGATGATACGGGAGAGCGGAGAGGTCGCCTCCAATTTCACCGTCAATCCCGAAGGAACGCTGAACCTGGCCGCGCCCCGCACCTTCGGCGTCGCCGCGCTGCTGCCGCGGCTGGGCGAGTTCTACGCGCAGTACCCGAAGATCCGTGTCGATGTCTCGATCAGCGACGACATCGTCGACATGACCACGACCGATTACGACGCCGCTATCCGGCTCGGCCCGCTATCCGATTCGAACCTGGTGGCGCGGCCGTTGCGGCCGTATTCCGTGGTGCTGTGCGCCTCGCCGGATTACCTGGCCGGCCATCCGCCGCCGTCCTCGCCCGAGGACCTGGCCCGGCATCCGTGCATCGCCACCTACTTCGATCACAAGACCGTCTGGAACCGCCTGCAAACCACGTGGGAATTCATCGGCGGCGGCGACGTGATCCACAAGGTCAACGTCCCCTTCAAGATGCAGGTGAACGACGCGCAGGGCGCCTGCGCGCTGGTCCTGAAGGGCGCAGGCATCGCGCTGATCCCGGAACTGCTGGCGCAACCGTGGCTGCAAAACGGCCAACTGGTGCGCCTGCTGCCGGAATACCGCGTACCCGACCGCGCCATGCACCTGGTCTACCGAAAAGTCGATCACATGCCATCCACGCTGAAGGCCCTGGTCAAATTTCTGCTGGACGAATTTTCCTGACACCCGGCGCCACGATCAACGCGCCGACGGCCAACGCGGCGATCGCGCACATCAGCGCAGGGACCATGCCGCCGGCCAGGCGCGCGGCCGTGACGTCGCCGACAATCAAGCCCATCGTGGCGACGCCGATCAAGCCGCCGATCTGGCGCGAGGCGTTCAGCACGCCGGACGCGACGCCGATGTAGCGCTGTTCGGTTGACGACACCATCGCGTTGGTCAGCGCCGGCACCGCCAGTCCGATCCCCAGTCCGGCCACGATGAACTGGACGCCGATGTGCGCGTAGTGCCCATCGCCGACAAACGGCAGCATCGCCAGGTAGCCCAGCGCCGCCAGCGAGATGCCGGACACGAGCACCGTCCGGTAGCCATGCCTGACCATCAGCTTTCCGCACAACAGGTTGGCGGCCATGATGGAGCCGGTCATCGGCAGGAAGGCCAGGCCGGTATCGAGCGGCGAGTAGGCCCACGCATATTGGAAGAACAGGCTGAACAAAAAGATCTGCCCATAGAACGCGAAGTTGACCAGGATGCCCGCCAGCGCCGACGAGGCGAAATGGCCTTTCCTGAACAGGTGCAACGGCAGCATGGGCTGCGCCGTGTTTTTCTCGGCCGCGACAAACGCCGCGCCGGACAGCAGGAACACCAACATCCCGCCCACCACCAGCGGCGAATAGGGACCGGACGAATTCACCTGTATCAAGGCCAGCGTGAAGCCGCCCAGCGCCAGGGCCGCCAGCAACTGTCCCGGAATATCGATCGCGCGGCCGGCCGTGCTGGCGGCGTCCCTCACCCAGCGCCAGGCGATCAGGCTGCCGCCCAGCGCGATGGGGACGTTGACGTAGAAGATCGATCGCCAGCCGGTCAGCGAGATCAGCACGCCGCCGAACACCGGACCGAGCGCCAGCGCCATGCCGCCCGCCGCGGCCCACAGGCTGATCGCCCGGCTGCGCGCGTCCTTGTCCGGAAAGGTCTGGTTGACGATGGCCAGCGAGGCCGGCACCACCAGCGCCGCGCCCAGGCCTTGCAGCAGGCGGTAGGCGATCAGCGCGGCCAGGCTGCCGGCCAGGCCGCACAGCAGAGAGGCCAGCGCGAACAACACGAAGCCGGCGAGGAAGACCTTGCGGGGACCGAAGCGGTCGCCCAGCGCGCCGGCCGTCAGCAGGAAGGCGGCGAAGGTCAGCGTGTAGCCGCTGACCACCCATTCAAGGTGCGACATGGTGCCGCTGAATTCGGCGCGCAGGCTGCGCAGCGCGACGTTGACCACGCTGACGTCGAGTATGACGATGACGAAGGCGAGGCAGGATGACAGAAGCGCGAGTCGCTTCCCGGTTGGCGTGGGCATGATGGGCTTCTCCTGTTGCGTAAGGCAAGGCGTCGATCGTAGTGCCTGGTCGATCGCGCCGTAAAGAACCCATCCCTGAAAACAGTTTGCAGCGGCGTTAAACAATCACGGAGCGCGCGCCCCGATCGTTTCACCGCTGGCGCCGCGCAGCAGGAACACGCCATACAGGCACAGCGGCAGCACCGCCAGCACCGCGGCGAACGGCAGCACCGAACCCTCGCCGGTGCCGGTGGCCGCGAGTGCCGACGTCACCAACGCGAAGTCCCACAGGCAGTGCACCACGACCATCGGCCACACCGAGCGCGTGCGCAGGCAAATGGCGGCGTAGCCCACGCCCTGCAGGGAGGCCGCGAGCGACTGCCACAGCGCGCCGCCGAAGTCGCCGCTCGCCCAACCATTGACGGTGTGGACCACGCCGAACAACAGCGACGACATCAGCACGGCAGGCCAGACCCCGTGCCGGTCCAGCAGGCCTTGCAGCAATACCGAGCGGAACATCAGCTCTTCCGACACGGCCACCAGCGCCGTATTGCAGCCGACGACCAGCAGCACTTTCGCCGGCGGCCATCCGTCCGCCCACGCCACAAGCAGCATCAGCAGCGAAAAGAGCAGGGGCGGCAAGACCAGCCGCAGCGATTTCCACGATTCGGGCGCGTGCAGGCCGGCGGCGCGGCGGTCGGCCGAAGCCAGCGCCACCACCAACGCAAACAAGGCCGCCAACACCCACCCGGGGCCGACGCCGCCGGCCACCGATTCAACCAGCGTTAGCTGGCCGCGACCGAGCAATCTGCCGGTCCCCAATGTCAGGCCCAGCCAGACCGCCAGCGCGGCAAGCGCCAGCGGGAAAGTAGTGTGGAGTCGTTTCATGCGGTGGTCTTCTCGGTTTATCTACCAAGCAATAATACAGGAGTGAAATTTCAGCGGTGAATAAACGAAAGCCACCGCCATCCTCCAGCTTCGCTTTGCCTAACATACAAACCAAAGCTGTGTATTAACGACAACAGTAATTTTTTGCGCTTATGGCTTAAACGCTCATGTTCTGCCGCCACAAGAAAAAAATTCAAGCGAACAGTTGTGACTAAAAATTAATTAAGTGATACTTAAGTTGAAACTTTTGCATGCCTTGCGCGCAACGCATGCGTGTTTCGTGGTGCATATTTTCATAGGGAAAACGGACATTTCGGATCAACAATAAAATTAAGGGTATAGCAGGCATGAAACTTTCAGTGAACCCGTCACCGACTCCCCGCCTCAAAAAGGCGAGGGCAACGCTGCGTCCCACCGCTGGACGCATGTTAATTGCTTTCATGGCATTGGGCTGGACCATCTCCAGCTCCGCCGCCACCCCGAGCCAGCCGACCGGCGAATTCTGGCAGGACGTCGGCCCCGCGGGCGGACGCAGCGCGCAAGCGGCCGGCACCTCCGGCCCGCGCCGCTTCCACGCCGCCAGCCTGAACCGCAACGGCCTGAAGCAGCTGGCCCAGTCGGCGCCGCTGGAGCGCACCGACGCCGCCGCCGTCAGCCCGCTGATCATTTCGCTGCCGCACCCGGACGGCGGCTACCAGCGCTTCGCCATCGTCGACTCGCCGATCATGGAAGCGGGCCTGGCCGCCAAGCACCCTGAAATCCGGACCTACGCCGGCAAGGGCATCGACGATCCGAACGCCAGCCTGCGCATGGACATCACGCCGCTGGGCCTGCACGCCTCGGTGCGCACGCCGGCCGGCGCCTGGTATGTCGATCCGCAGACCGCGCTGGACGACAGCGTCTACAACAGCTATCACAGCCGCGACCTGGCCAACAGCCACGGCCCGCTGCGCGAAGCCCCGCTGGCCGAGGCGCAGATCGCGCTGTCGCAGGGCTTCTACCACGCCGACGACAAGGTCGAAGTACGCGGCGCCGGCTTCACGCCGGGCGCCTCGGTCACGGTCTCGGTGCGCAACGAGGGCGACAGCGCCACGCGCCAGAGCGTGGTCGTCAACGCCGACGCCGAAGGCGTGATCAACACCACGCTGGTGGCCGATCCGTCGCGCAACACCGGCGCCTTCGAGGTGAGCGCCACCGACGGCAAGTCGACCAGCACCGTGGCCTACCACGTGGTGGACGACCAGGCCGTGGCCGGCCCGACCTCGGGCAACCAGCTGCGCACCTACCGCCTGGCGCTGGTCACCGATCCGTCCTACGCCACTTATTTCGGCGGCCCGGCCAACGTCACGGCGGCCAAGGTCACGCTGATCAACCGCGTCACCCAGGTCTACGAGGACGAGACCGCGATCCGCCTCATGCTGATCAATAACACCGACGCGCTGAACCTGGACACCGCCGCGCAAATGACCGGCGCCAACGGTCCTTGTGGCGGCGCGGCCTGCTTCACGCCTGAACAGGCGGGGAGCTGCGGCAGCGGCACCTTGTCGCGCAACCGCGTGGTGGCGGGCCTGCTGGCCGGGGCCGGCAACTTCGATGTCGGCCACATCGCGCTCGGCCTCAACGGCGGCGGCATCGCCAGCCTGGGCGTGGTCGGCGGCAGCGGCAAGGCGCAGGGCTGCACCGGCATTCCCACTCCGGTCGGCGACTTCTATGCGGTCGATTACGTGGCGCACGAAATGGGCCACCAGTTCTCCGGCAACCACACCTTCAACGGCGTGATCAGCAATTGCTCGGGCGGCAACCGCAACGCCGGCACCTCGGTGGAGCCGGGCAGCGGCTCGTCGATCATGGCCTACGCCGGCATTTGCGGCACCGACAATCTGCAGACCCACAGCGACGCCTATTGGTCGCAGCGCAGCTTCGATGAAATCGTCACCTACACCTCCAGCGCGGAGAGCAAGGTCAATGAAGTGCAGATGGTGGCGCTGACCAACTTCAGCGGCACCCAGCAGTTCAAGCTGCGCTACAACGGCCAAGATTCGGCGCCCATCGTCCGCGGCGGCAACTTCACCAGCAGCGGCATCAAGCACGCCATCGAAGACATCGGCGGCTGGCCGGCGGGCGGCACCGTGTCCGTCACCGCGGTGAGCGACAACGCCTTCACGCTGACCTTCAACGGCGCGCTGGCCGCCACCAAGGTGCCGCTGCTGCAGCTGGTCGGTTGCAGCGGTGGTTGCAGCGGCTATGTCGGCGAGGTCGTCTCGGGCGGCTTCACCACGCGCCGTGGCGCCTTGTCGTTCACCGGCAATACCACGCCGGTGGTGACGGTGCCGGCGGGCTACACCATTCCGGTCCGCACGCCGTTCGCGCTGACCGGCAGCGCCACCGACGGCGAGGGCGACACCCTGACCTACCTGTGGGAGCAGAACGACCGCGGCAACGGCAACGGCACCGGCTTGATCAGCAACGCCAAGACCAACGGCCCGCTGTTCCGCCAGTTCGGCGTGCGCGCCGTGGTCAGCAGCGACGACACCATCAAGTACGGCTCGCCGGGCGAGAACCACGTCAGCACCGATCCGACCCGCGTGTTCCCGGACATGGCGCAGATCCTGGCCAACAACACCAACGCCGAAACCGGCAGCTGCCCGGCCGCCGCGACGACGCCGACCCCGGCCGACATCGAGTGCTTCTCGGAGTTCCTGCCGACGGCCGACTACGCGGGCTTCAGCGCCAACGCCAATCCGGCCTCGCTGAACTTCCGCCTGACGGCGCGTGACGGCCGTGGCGGCGTGGGCAATGCCAGCACCAAGCTGGTGCTGGCGCCCAACGCTGGTCCCTTCCTGGTGACGTCGCCGAACACGGCGGTATCGCTGGACGCCGGCTCGACCCAGACCGTGACCTGGAGCGTGGCCAACACCAATGTGGCGCCGGTCAACACCGCCAACGTGAAGATCACGCTGTCCACCGACGGCGGCAAGACCTATCCGTACACGCTGGCGGCCAGCACGCCCAACAACGGCAGCAAGGCGGTCACGCTGCCGATGGTGGGCAGCGCCACGGCACGCATCAAGGTGGAAGCGGTCGACAACGTCTTCTTCGATGTGTCGAACGCCAACTTCACGATGCGCCTGGTGGGCGACGTCAACGGCGACGGCGCGGTCAACTGCGACGACCTGGCCATCATCAAGGCCGCGCTGGGCAAGCGCACCGGCCAGGCCGGCTTCGACGCGCGCGCCGACCTGAACAAGGATGGCGTGGTCGATGCGCGCGACCTGTCGGCCGAGACGCAACGCATACCGGGCGGTTGCCGCCTGTAAGCCACCCCACAATTGAAGCCCGTTGGGCAAAAGGAAAAAACAATATGTTGAGTTTGAATAAATGGAAATACCAGGCCGGCGCCGCGCTGCTGGCCGCCGCCTTCGCCGCGCCGTCGGCCTACGCCGCCGACCCGGTGTTGAGCATCGTCGCCACGCCGTCCAGCGGCGTGGTGGGCTCGACCATCGACCTGGACATCCGCATCGCCGGCGTGACGGACCTGTATGGCTACAACTTCTCGCTGCTGTTCAATCCGGCCTACCTGCAAGTGGCTGGCAACAGCGAAGGCGCCTTCCTGGCTTCGGACGGCGGCGCCACCGACTTCGGCGTGGCCGATGCGACCGGCACGCCGGGTGTGGTGTCCTACGTGTATGGCAGCAAGTTCGGCCAGGTGCCGGGCGTGAGCGGCGGTGGCAGCCTGGCGCACCTGAAGTTCAACGTGATCGGTGCCGGCACCAGCACGCTGAGCTTCACCGACGCCTTGTTCCTGAACTCCAATCAGGCGGATATCACGACGCAACTGGGCACCCGAACGCTGATCACGACCGCCGTGCCGGAACCGTCGGCCTACCTGATGCTGGGTGTCGGCCTGGTGGGGCTGGCGGCGCTGCGCCGCCGTAAAGCCGGCTGATGTTTCACGGCGCCGCCGCCCCGCGCGGTGGCGCCGTCAAAAAATATTTAAAAATATTTAAAATTTTTTGTCGATTTGATGTGTGCTGCTTCGTCGTGGAGGTAGAGTGAGCGTTTCACTCGGTCCTACTTTCACTTAAAGGAGAGCATCATGACTGCAAAAGTAAATCCTATCCCTGAAGACATGCACACTGTCACTCCGCACCTGGTGATCGACGGTGCGGCGCAGGCCATCGAGTTCTACAAAAAAGCCTTCAACGCCGTCGAATCCGCGCGCATTCCCGGCCAGGACGGCAAACTGATACACGCCGCCGTCCGCATCGGCGACTCCACCGTCATGCTGGTGGACGAGTTCCCCGATTTTGGCAGCGTCGGCCCCAAGAAGCTGAAGGGCACCCCTGTCACGCTGCACATCTACGTGCCCGACACCGACGCCACCTACGCCCAGGCCATCGCCGCCGGCGCCACCGAGAAAATGCCGCCGGCCGACATGTTCTGGGGCGACCGCTACGCCCAGGTCACCGACCCGTTCGGCCACCAATGGTCGATCGCCACCCACGTCAAGGACATGACGCCGGAGGAAATGGATGCGGCGATGAAGCAACAAATGCCCAATTGCGGCTAAGCGGAGAACACCATGCGTTTCATGATTATCGTCAAGGCCACCGAGGACTCCGAAGCGGGCAAGATGCCGAGCACCGAGCTGCTGACCGCGATGGGCAAGTTCAACGAGGAACTGGTGAGCGCCGGCGTGCTGCTGGCCGGCGAGGGCGTGCATCCCAGCTCCAAGGGCGCGCGCATCCGCTACGAAGGCACCAAGCGCACCGTCATCGACGGCCCGTTCGCCGAGACCAAGGAGCTGATCGCCGGCTTCTGGCTGCTGCAGGTGAAGTCGAAGGAGGAGGCCATCGAGTGGATGAAGCGCTGCCCGAATCCGTTCGACACGCCGTCGGAAATCGAAATCCGCCAGGTGTTCGAGATGGAGGATTTCGGCGAAGCGGCCACGCCGGAGCTGGTCGCGCAGGAAGAAGCCTTGCGCGCCCGCCTGTGATGCTGCTACCTTAGCGGAAAAAAGGAGCAAGCGATGGAATACATGGTACTGCGCCGCGCCAACCAGAGCACCGAACGCGGCCAGCAGCCGCCGGCGCTGGAGCCGGGAACTTTTCTCAAGCCCAGCACGGAGGCGGTGCGGCTGCTGCGGCGCGACGGCGTCTGGAGCCAGCAGCACGGGCCGTTCCCGCCCCGGGAACTGGTGGCCGGCTTCACCCTGATCGAGGCGGAATCGAAGGAAGACGCCATCGAGCAGGTGCGCTGGTGGCCGCTGTTCGACAGCGGCGCCGTGTATGAAATCCGCGATGCGGGCTGCCCCGGCAACTGCATCGGCTTCGACGAACGCGGCACGGCGGCGGGCACCATCCCCCGCCGTGACGAGGCGCTCACGCGCTACGTGGTCTTCATCCGCTCCGACGACGACGCCGAGGCCAACGCGGTGCCGCCGCCGGAAGTCATCGACGTGATGAACGCCTACAACGAGGCCGGCGTGCGGCAGGGCGTGCTGCTGGCGGGCGAGGGCCTGAAGGCCAGCGCCTCCGCCACCCGCATCCACTTCGCCAATTCGAAAACTTCGGTGATCGACGGCCCGTTCACCGAAGTGAAGGAACTGATCGCCGGCTACTGGATGCTGCAGGCGGCCTCGCTGGACGACGCCATCGCCTGGGCCAAGACCTACCCCTATCCCAGCCCCGGCGACCTGACGCTGGAGATCCGCGAAGCCTGCGAGCGCATCGCCCACCAGGAATTCACACCCGAGATGCGCGCGGCCGAGGAACGCCTGCGCGCCGAACTGCTGGAGGCCGGCCTGCGCGACGCCTTCAGGAAAAAAGCCCGTGGCGGCTGACGTCCACAAGATCGTCGAGGCGGTATGGCGGATGGAGTCCGCCAAGATCATCGCCGTGCTGGCGCGCATGCTGCGCGACGTCGGCCAGGCCGAGGAGTTGGCGCAGGACGCGCTGGTGATGGCGCTGGAACGCTGGCCCGAGACCGGCGTGCCGGACCAGCCGGCCGCGTGGCTGACCACGGTCGCCAGGAACCGCGCGCTGGACGTGCTGCGGCGCCGCCAGCTGCACCAGGAAAAAGAAGGCGAGCTCACCTACGAGATCGAAGGCGTGCTGCAGGACGCCGCGCCCAACCTCGACGCGGCCGTGGCCGACGCGCTGGAGAACGACATCGGCGACGACCTGCTGCGGCTGGTGTTCGTGGCCTGCCATCCGGTGCTGCCGACCGACGGCCGGGTGGCGCTGACCTTGCGCATGCTGGGCGGCCTGGGCACCGGTGAAATCGCCCGCGCCTTCCTGGTGCCGGAGGCGACGGTGGCGCAGCGCATCGTGCGCGCCAAGCGCACGCTGGCCGAGGCCAAGGTGCCGTTCGAGGCGCCGCGCGCGCACGAGCTGGCCGAGCGGCTGGCCTCGGTGCTGCAGGTGGTCTACCTGATCTACAACGAAGGCTATTCCGCCAGCGCTGGCGCCGACTGGATGCGGCCGGCCCTGTGCGAGGAAGCGCTGCGGCTGGGCCGCATCCTGGCCGAGCTGGCGCCGGACGAGCCGGAAGTGCACGGCCTGGTGGCGCTGATGGAGATCCAGTCCTCGCGCGCCCGCGCCCGCGTCGGCCCCAAGGGCGAGCCCATCCTGTTGCTGGAGCAGGACCGCGCGCGCTGGGACCAGCTGCTGATACGGCGCGGCCTGGCGGCGCTGGAACGCGCCGAGCGCACCGGGCGCGGACTGGGTTCGTACGGCGTGCAGGCGGCCATCGCGGCCTGCCATGCACGCGCGCGGCTGGCGGCCGACACCGACTGGCAGCGCATCGCCGCGCTGTACGACGCGCTGGCGCAGCTGACGCCGTCGCCGGTGGTGGAGTTGAACCGCGCGGTGGCGCTGGCCATGGCCTTCGGGCCGGAGGCGGGGTTGGAAGTGGTGGATGGCTTGATGGATGTGGCGGCGCTGAAGCACTACCACCTGCTGCCGAGCGTGCGCGGCGATTTCCTGTCCAAGCTGGGACGGCACGCCGAGGCGCGGCATGAATTCGAACGCGCCGCGCAGCTGACGCAGAACGAGCGCGAACGCACCTTGCTGCTGGCGCGCGCCGCCGCCCAATAAGCCTACGACTTCGTGGCGGAGCTCAGCTCGGTCTGAAACCAGGCCAGCGCCTCTTCCCACAGCGGCTGCGCTTGTGCCTTGAAGTAGCCCATGTGGCCGATGGGGCCGAAGCCGGCCCGCGCCGGGTCGATGGTGACGGCGGTGACGTCGGCGTTGCGGTAACCGGCCATGAAGGCGTCGCGAGAGGCGGGGCCGGCCCACAGGTCGTCCACTGAATTGGCCGCCAACACCGGCATGCGCACCCGGTCGTAGCTGGCGCGGATGCCTGTCATCTTGGGATCGTCGAAGAAGTAGTGCGGGTAGCGGCACCAGCGTTTCCACTGGCGGTAGACGGTCAGCGGCAAATCTTCGCCCATGCCCAGCTTGCTCCAGGCCAGATAGCCTTTCCAGCGCGTCAGCAGCGGGCCGAACAGGTTCCAGGTCAGCCAGACTTTAACGCGCTCCAGCGGCGGCATCCAGCCGTGCCAGCCGGCGCTGACGCCGAACAGGTAGCAGGCCGTGACCTTGTGCTGGTTGGGCAGCAGCCCCAGCGCGTGGCCGCCGTAGGAATGGCCGACCATCAGCAGCGGCAGCTCGTCGCTGGCCATGTGCTCGATGGCGGCTGCCAGGTCGAGCCGGCCCCAGTCCAGGAAGTCCACCTCGAAGCCCTTGAGCGTGGCCGGGCGCGACAGGCCGATGCCGCGATAGTCCAGCGTCAGCACGCGGTAGCCGCGCGCGGCGGCGAATTCGGCGAAGCGGCGGTAGTAGCCCTGCGGCACGCCGGTGGCGCTGGCCACGACCAAGTGGCCGCGCGCCTCGCCGGCGGCGGGGTAGAGCGTGGCGGCGAGCGGATAGCCGTCGGCGGCCTGGAGGGTGAGGACTTGCTTGGTCATTGGCGGTCTCCGGGGGATTGTGCGCGCAGCAGCGCGAACAGGGCGGCGCTGATTTGCTCCATCGGCGCCACGCTGCCGGCCACGCGGGCTTGCAGCAGGGCGCCTTCGTAGGCGGCCACGACCAGCCCGGCCAGGCCGTCGGCGTTGGCGATGCGGCCCGAGGCTTCGAAGGCGCGCGCCAGCCGGGCGCGGATGGCGGCGAAGCCGTCGGCCAACGCCTGGCGGATGGCCACGTCCTCCGCCGCCGATTCCAGCGCCACCGTGGCCAGCGGGCAGCCGCGCTGGAAGCCACTGGCGGCCAGGCGCTGCTGGGCGCGGCCGATCCATTTTTCCAGCGCGGCCGCAGGGTCGGCGCCGGGCAGCAGCTTGTCGAGCACGGCGCACAGGTCGGCCACTTGCTGTTCGATGGCCGCCACCGCCAGCTCGGATTTTCCGCCGGGGAAGTGGTGGTACAGGCCGCCTTTGGGCGTGTCGGCGGCGGCCAGGATCTCGCTCAGGCCGACGCCATGCAGGCCCTTGTGCTGCAGCGCGTGGCCCATGGCGTGGATCAGCCGGTCTCGGGTAGGTGGTGTCGTCATGGGTTTACTGTACAGACCGGTCGGTCTGTTGGCAAGCGAAAAAAACGCCGCGTCGTTCCCGCGCACGCGGGAACCCATGCTGAGTATCTACGGATACGATGTATGGGTACCCGCCTGCGCGGGTACGACGGCGGCGGCTTAAGCCAGCGTGGCCTCGAGGATCTTCACCAGCGCCTCGATGCCGTCGGCGTCGGTCTGGTCGAAGCGGTTCGGCAGCGGGCTGTCGAGGTCGAACACGCCGACGATCGCGCCATCGGCGCCGCGCACCGGCACCACCAGCTCCGAGCGCGAGTTGACGTCGCAGGCGATGTGGCCGGGGAAGGCGTGCACGTCCGGCACGACGATGGACTTGCCCTCCACCACGGTGGTGCCGCAGACGCCGCGGCCTTTCTTGATGCGGATGCAGGCCGGCTTGCCCTGGAACGGTCCGAGCACCAGCTCGTCGCCCTTGAGGAAGTAGAAGCCGGCCCAGTTCAGGCCCGGCATGCTGTTGAAGACCAGCGAGCTGAAGTTGGCGGTGTTGGCGATCAGATCGCTTTCGCCGTGCACCAGACCGGTCAACTGCGAGCGCAGGTCGTCGAACATGGCGCGCTTGGCTTCGGGAGTGTCGGTGCCGTAGGCGGTGTCGCTGAGGGTGAAAGTCATGATGTCTTTGGATGTAAAAATGAGCCAGGACGGTATGGTAGCCGTTTCCGCGCCCGGCCGCAGCGGTTCAACCCAGCGTCTCGGCCGCCAGGCGCCGCAGCTGGGCCTCGGCCGGGTGGCCGTCGGCGACGATCAGGCCGAGGCCGGCGGCCAGCTCGTCGCCCTCCTTGAGCTTGCGGTAGGCCACGCCGGCCCGGCTGATGGCCGCGAACGAGGCCGGCAGCAGCGCCATGCCCTTGCCGGCCGCGACGTCGCTGAGCAGCACGTGATGGTCGTGCGGCTCCAGCAGGAAGCGCGGCGCGAAGCCGTGCTTGCGGAACACGGCATGGCTGTGGTCGAAGAAGGCCGGCTGGCGCGCGCGCTCGAACCAGTACACCGGCTGGTCCTGCAGGTCGGCCAGCGACAGGCTGCGGCGCTTGGCCAGCGGATGGCGGCTCGACAGCGCCACCAGCGTCGGCTGCTTGCCCAGCGGTTGCACCGGCAGGTCGAAGGTCTTGGTCGGCAGCGCGATGATGGCCGCGTCCAGCCGCCGCGCGCGCAGGCGGGCGACCAGGTGCGGCGAGGTGTCGAAGACCGTTTCCAGCGCGCCGGCGTCGCCGCCGATCACGGCCGGGATGCCGTCGGTGAAGGCGCGGTACAGGTCGGACTCCATCGACGACGTCATGCCCAGCCGCAGCCGCATGGCTGGCTGGCGCGCCTGCAGTGCCTGTTCGGCCTCGTCCAGCAGGGACAGGATGCGCAGCGCGCGCGGCAGCAGTTCGGCGGCGGCCGGCGTCAGCGCCACGTGTTGCGTGTCGCGCTCGAACAGCTTGACGCCCAGCCGCTCCTCCAGCTGGCGCACGGCGCGGCTCAGCGGCGGCTGCGTCATGTGCAGCTGCTCGGCGGCCTGGCGGAAGTTCAGGCACTGGGCCACGGCCACGAAGATTTGTAATGCATGGGTATCGAGTGCTCTCATGATACTGAAAAGGTATCACGATTTTGCACATTCCGCACGCCGCCCGCGCCCGCTAGACTCGGCTCCATCAACCATCAACGGAGGTCGTCATGAAGAAATTATCGTTATCGGGTATCGGTCTGGGCTGCATGGGCATGTCGGAATTCTACGGCGCCACCGACGACGCGCAATCGCTGGCGACGCTGGAGGCCGCGTACGAGGCCGGCGTCACGCTGTACGATACGGCGGATTCCTACGGCGTTGGCCACAACGAGGAGCTGCTGGGCCGCTTCCTGCGAGGCAAGCGCGAGCATGTGACGCTAGCCACCAAGTTCGGCCTGGTGCGCAAGGCCGGCAACTATGAGCGCCGCGTCGACAATTCGCCGGCCTACATCCGCGCGGCGTGCGAGGCCTCGCTGCGCCGGCTCAACATCGAGCATATCGATTTATACTATATACACCGTTTGAACCTGGCCGAGACGCCGCTGGAGGAATCGATGGAAGCGCTGGCGCGCCTGGTCCGCGAAGGCAAGATCGGCGCCGTCGGCCTGTGCGAGGTCTCGCCGGCCACCTTGCGGCGCGCCGCCGCCGTGCATCCGGTGGCCGCCGTGCAAAGCGAATACTCGCTGTGGACGCGCGACCCGGAGGACGGCGTGCTGCAGGCCTGCCGCGAGGTGGGCGCGGCGTTCTGCGCGTACAGCCCGCTGGGGCGCGGCTTCCTGACCGGCAAGGTGGCGCCGCTGGAGGAGGGCGACTTCCGCAAGATCAGCCCGCGCTTCGCCGAGGACAATATGGCGGCCAACCAGCGCATCGTCGACATCGTGCGCGAGATCGCCGCCGCCAAGGACTGCACGCCGGCCCAGCTGGCGCTGGCGTGGTTGCTGGCGCAGGGCGGGGAGTACGGCGTCGATATCGTGCCCATCCCCGGCACCAAGCGCATCCCTTATTTGCTGGAGAACCTGGGCGCGCTGCAGGTGCGGCTCAGCGGCGAGGAGCTGGCGCGCATCGGCGCGGCGCTGCCGCCCGGCATGGCCGCCGGCGAACGCTATCCGCGGGAAGGCATGAAAGGCCTCAACTCCTAGCCGTTTTCCGTGACTGTCCTACGCTTGTTCTAGGCAGCCTCCGATGGCGCGCGCGCGCCGCCCGCGATACTCTGGAGGGCAGTGCGTTGCGGCCGGTATGGCGCGCGTGTTTGTTGACCATCGAAAACGGATTACATATGTCGACCAGAAAAAAGAACGCCGTCCTACCGCGTCAGGGGAAACAGAGCACATCGTCCAAGGGAGAAAACGCAGTGCCATACGGGCCGCCAAGGCTGTCGCCGGAAATCGAGGCGATGCTGATGGTGGGCGAGGAACACGTGATCATCAATCAGGAGGTGAACGAGAACACCGGCTTCATGGCGGAACTGATCGATTCCATCTGAACGGCGGCGCACGCTGAGGGACATTCAGTTAGCCATGCTTACCGGTACACGGAATGGTCCTACGTGGCTGCCTGCACGCGTCCTATATTGTGTGGCTGGGCCGTGAACTACGATGGCTGCTCCTGTGCGACAAGCAGGATCGGACAGCAGCAGATTTCAAGGAGACTATCATGGCCACATCCAATCAGGACCACGACCAAGGCAGCAAGCAGGGCGATAAATCCGGCAGCCAGCAGAAGGACACCAGCAAGCGCGGCTTCGCTTCCATGGACCCGGAACAGCAACGTGAGATCGCGGCGGAAGGCGGCCGCGCAGCCCACGAGAAAGGTACGGCGCACGAATTCACTTCGGAGGAGGCGCGCCGCGCCGGCAGCATGAGCCACAAGAACGACGCCCGCAGCAGCCAGAGCAGCACGCCCGGCAGCGCATCCAAGGGCGGCAAGGAGGACGATGAGGAGAACGGCAAGGGCAGCCGCGGCGGTTCCAGCCGTTCGGGATCGTCGGGCAGCTCGGGCTCGAAGTCCTAGGCGTGCCGGGCGCGTAAGCGCCGTCAGCTAAACAACCCGCCGGCATTGGACGCGTTCGCAACGCGCCCGGTGCCTGCGGGTTTTCGCGTGCGCAAGGACTACAGGCAGATCGTGGTGTGCCGGCCCATCTGCAATGGAGTGCGGCCGCTGATGGCGGTGCGGGCCAGCTGCAACAGCTGCTTCATCTTGCCGGCGCCGGCGTCCCAATATTCGGCGGTCTGCACGCGCACCCGTATCAGCGCCAGGTGCGGATCGTCCAGCCCGCCGGGAAACCAGCCGCGCACCGTCGGGTGCCACAGCTCGCGCGCCTTGGCGCGGTCCTTCAGCATGCAGGCGTGGCCGGACACCGACAGGTACAGGTTCTCCTTCGGATTGGAAAAACTGATATTGACGTCGGGGTGTTGCTGCAGGTCGGCGGTGAAGTCGGCGTCGTCCGCCGTGAAGAACCAGAGGTTGCCTTCGTTGTCGATCTGCTGCGTGGGCAGCGGGCGGCAGGTGAGCACGTTCTGGTCGCCCGATGTGGTGAACATGCCGACCGGCACATCCTTGATCCGTGCCGCGAGGGCATGGATCTGTTCCTGATTGTAGAGCGGCATGATGCGCCTCCATGATAGTGGACGGTTCCCCCACCATAGCCGTCCCCGGGCGCGCGCACCGTGCGTGACTTCACGTTGTTTTACATTAGCGATACATGCTGGCAATTGACTTTGCAAATGATAATCATTATCATCTAAAATTATTCCAATGAAGAAGGATAGTCCTTGAGCGCCCAAGCCGCAGCCTCCGCCCGTAACGCCAGCCGTGCCGTATGGCTCAAGCATCTGCATCAATGGCACTGGGTCAGTTCGGCGATGTGCCTGTTGGGCATGTTTTTGTTCGCCATTACCGGTATCACGCTGAACCACGCGTCGCAGATCGAGGCCAAGCCGACCG
>Ga0308157_10002818_pt1 | contig 27064 bp, 20 predicted proteins | sample PhyBR1_FD_201035 | JGI IMG/M metagenome (GOLD analysis project Ga0308157, IMG submission 201035) | Phyllosphere microbial communities from UC Gill Tract Community Farm, Albany, California, United States - DLSLB.R1 | ecosystem: Host-associated > Plants > Phyllosphere > Unclassified | place: USA...
CGAGAACATCAACGGCGCGCGAGACCCGAACCTCAAGTCGGTTCGAATCGACGGCGACTGGCGGGGTATCGTTTTCAAGCCTTCTGCCGGTGACGTGTATGTGCTGCTGTATGTGGACCACCACGACGACGCCTACCGCTGGGCAGAAAATCGCAAGCTGACCATTAACCCCGTCACCGGTGCGATGCAGATGCTGATTTTTGAAAGCGTCACGCAGCAGGTGCCGGATGAAGCTCCAAGCGCCAAGGCTGCGGTGGCCGAAGGCATGGTGAAGGACTCCGTGGCAACGGTGGCTCCGACGCTCTTTGGAGAAATGGAAGACCGAGATTTGATGAGCCTCGGCGTGCCACAAGAGTTACTCGGCTTCGTTCGCAGCATCGCTAGTGAAGACGAGCTGGATGCCAAACAGGCGCAGCTCCCGACAGAGGCATACGAAGGTCTATTCCTTGTTGCGGCAGGCGACACGGCCAGTCAGGTGCTCAATGCCCGTGAGACGCGGGTGGACAAGGTCATCGATACCCAGGACTTCGCAGCGGCGCTGGCTACGCCAGAGTCGCAATCGAGGTTTGTCGTGGTGAGCGACGACGAGTCCATGACCGCCATCCTGAATGCGCCGCTTGCGCAATGGCGTGTGTTCCTGCATCCCACCCAGAAAAAACTCACTGTTGGAGACCGCAGCGGCCCAGTGCGGGTGCTGGGTGGCGCTGGCACGGGCAAGACCGTCCTGGCCATGCACCGGGCCAAGTGGTTGGCAGAGAACCGGACCGAGGAGAACCAAAAGGTGCTTGTCACCACCTTCACCAAGAACTTGGCCGCCGACATCGAGCAAAACCTTCGCACGCTGTGCAGTAGCGAGACACTCGCCAGGCTGGAGGTCCGCAACTTGGACGCCTGGGTCAGTGCCTTCATGCGCAGCCGCAAGCTGGAACACCGCATCGTGTACGACCGCAAGCAGGATGCCGCCCACCAAGCATGGCAAGCGGCGTTGGCTGTGAAGGATTCGTCCCTCGACCTTCCGGACAACTTCTACGAGAACGAGCTGGAGCAAGTGGTGCTTGCGCAAGGCATCACCACACTAGACCAGTACCGTACGGCCCGGCGCACGGGGCGCGGCGTGATTCTGAGCCGTGCCAAACGCGATGCGGTATGGCCTGTCTTTGAGGAGTACCGTGGGCAGCTGGCGTTGCGCAAGCTCAAGGAAGTGGACGACGCCTATCGCGAGGTCGCAGCGTTGCTGAGTGCTGAAGCTGAAAGCTCTAAGCCTCGTTACAGCGCCATCGTCGCAGACGAAACCCAGGATTTGGGGCCGCAAGCTCTCCGACTACTTCGTGCCTTGGCGCCGACTGGTACGAACGACCTCTTTTTTGTCGGAGATGGTCATCAACGCATCTACAGCCGCAACAAGGCTGCGATGAGCTGCTGCGGTATCGACATCAGGGGCCGCGCCAAAAAGCTGTACCTCAACTACCGAACCACCGACGAAATTCGCCGGCAGGCTGTGGCATTGCTGGAAGGCTGTGAAATCGATGATCTGGACGATGGTCACGATGAGACCAAGCGCTACAAATCTTTGTCACACGGCCCTGCACCCACCGTTCGGAGTGTCGAGGGCATTGAGGCAGCAGCAAAATATGCCATCGAGTTTGTGCGGCAATGGAATGCCGCTCAGGGTGACGGAGTACCGCTGTCGTTTTGCGTCATTGCAGCCAGCGAAAAAAGCCGGGATGCAATCGCAGGTCTGATGCAGGTCGCAGGGTTGAGGTGTATCGCCATCTCGGCCCAAAGCAATCACGCGGAGGCTCGCGAGGTAGTACATCTGGCCACGATGCACCGCGCCAAAGGACTGGAATTCGATTGCGTCGTCGTAGTCGCACCAAAGGGCTACCTTGGTGAAACTGACGAATCGGCTACCAAGCGCAAACTCCTATACGTTGCATTGACACGTGCGAAGCGTGGGGCCGAGTTATTGTTAATTAACTAGAGCGTGTTATGCACTTCCGTGCAAGTCGCTGATTTCACTGTAAGCGCGCGGCAATCCCATATTGACCGCCGCCGACCTCACAGGTATTGATCAGGCGTTCGCGGCCTGCCAGCGATGCGGCAGCAATTCCTCGATCCGGCTCGCCCGGTGCGTGGGCAGCCGCGTGAGCACGTCCTTCAGGTAGGCATACGGGTCGTGCCCGTTCATGTGCGCCGACTGCACCAGGCTCATCACCGCCGCTGTCGTCCACATGGTGGCCCACGATCTTGCGTGACCAAGCGTCCGTCACCAGGCTGAGGTAGACGAACCCCTGATCTGTGGGCAAGTAAGTGATGTCGGCCATGCGTGAAGGGCGGGAGCTTCAAGGCTTTGTTCAGTCTGGAGGGCTGGCGCGGCGCCTCGCGCTACTGGCGCGGCTGGCCAGGGTGCTTGCATCACTGCATGGGCTGGGTATCGCGCATGGCGATCTTTCGCCCAGGAACGTGTTTGTTTCGAGCACCCATGCCCATTCGCAGGTATGGCTCATCGACGTGGACATCCAGATCCTAACCCTTGATGTTCGGGATCAGCCTGAGGCCATCACTCGGGAGTCTGCAGCGGACGACTGCTCTTGGCCGAAGCCAGGCCTAGCTACTTGTGAGCGAATCACCGCAAGGCTGACTTTCGGATCTGCGCCTTGGGCGTCCGGTTTAGGGCAGGCAGTCAACTGGTGGGGTTCGTCAGCAGTCGGCCAGGCGCGGTCAGCCACGGCGCCGACTGCTGCAGGCTGTGAACGGTCGGTCAACCCTCCGATACTGACCGACTGGTACTCGAAAGAACTGACAGTCGAGATCTGCCACCGACCCATCCTAAAACTCAAGACCTGAAACGACCAACGTGGTCGTTCGCGGACATTCACACCGACAAGGCCGGCCGTGCCCCGAAGTCAGCGGCACCGCGAACGTACGCTCGATCTCAGCCCGGTTGATCAACGCCGCCAATTGGTCCTGTCATGCTCCTTTGAGGAATTCGCAACAAAAAAGCTGGTGGCGAACCCACCTTGCAAATTCTGTATCTATCAAGTCGAAAATTCGAATCAGATAAAGGGTTCGTGAGTTGTTTAGGGCCGATTAAGAAGTACCTGGCGGCCGGGCTGGAAGAGACCCAATGGGCCCGAGCAAGCTCAATCCGTACGCCCAGGAGCTCTTATGTGGCTCCAAATGGAAGTCACGAAATCGCGTAAGCAGGGACATTAGCCTCGGTGCATCTGCATACTGTTACATTTGATGCAGATTGAGCGCTGGCGATCTCGCAAAACCAAGTGGAAGCGCGGAATTCAGCGAGGCGAGTCCATTGCGACACAACCTGTCGCAGTGGTTGCCTACAGTCGGTTCACTTTCAACAGCAAGGCTCCCAGAATGACCGAGTTTCCCGAACGCAAGGCGAGTTCAAAAGGCGAAAAACTGGCCCAGCGTCTTTCCGGCATCCTGGCACTGTTGCATCAAGGCGATCATCTTGACAAGCACCTGCTCGCCGACCGGTTCCAGGTCGATGTGCGGACCATCGAACGCGACTTGTCCGAGCGATTGGACGGCATCGTGGAGCGCAACGCGCAGGGCCGCTGGCAGCTGATGCACGCGGCGCGCAGCGCGATCCCGGCGCGGCACCTGAACGAATATGCGCGCCTGAGCGGCACGCAGTATCTGTTCCCCGATAGCAGTCTGTCGTACCTTCTACAGCAACTCGACAAGCCGGGCAATCGCCGGACGATGAAGATCCAGCCTGCGGCCACCGAGGACCTCGGAGCCACAGCGCTCTACTTCGCTCGCCTCGAAGCCGCTATTGATCAGTGCTTTGAATGCCGCTTCGAATACAAGGGCAAGGTCAGGCGTACGCAGCCCTACCGGCTGATCCACAAGCAAGGCATTTGGTACTTGGCCGCCACCGAAGGTGAGCGGCTCAAGAATTTCAGCGTGGCGCTGGTCAAGGGGTTGGAGGTCGACGACGGATGCCGCTTTTCTCCCAAGCCCGAGCACCACGACTACATCGATGGGAAAGATGACGTTTGGTTCGCACCCGAAACCGTCGAAGTTGTTCTGCGGGTCGCGCCTGTCGCGGCTCATTACTTCACCCGCCGCGCACTCCTGCCCAAGCAACGACATTGTGTGGACGCCGGTGGCGCATTGACCGTCGTCTCCCAGATCAGCCACCCGCAGCAGTTGCTTCCCGTGGTGCGCTACTGGATGCCCCACGTTCGGATCGTCCAGCCGAAACAGTGGCACGAGCATCTGATCTCCGAACTGAAACAGGCTATAGAGCTCTGGGATGCGTCTTGAACTGGCAACTGAGTGCACCTATCAGGCGGCCTAACGTGCAATTCATTAAGTTATCGATCTGTCTCTTCCTGATCTTTTGTGCGATTTCCAGCAGTGCGGTGCCTTGAGTCGTTGTGAATTCGGAGCGTTAAAGAACAACCTGATGCAGCGACTGGCTAGCTGAACTTACTTCCACACACTTTGCCCCCTTTCTTCTAACCATCCTCAGGGATACATCACATGCCAATTCCATTCATCATCGGCGCGGCAGCTCTCGTCGCAGGGGCCTACGGCGCCAAAAAGGGCTACGACGGCTACCAGAAGCACTCTGAAGCTGATGACATCGTCAAGAACGCACAAAACCGCTATGACCGAAAGAAAACCGAATTCGACGAACAGGAAAAGGACACCCAGACGGCACTGGCCAGCCTAGGCAATCTGGAGCTGAGCATCGGTAAGAGCTTTGGCGAATTCAAGACACTGGCCGATTCGCTGTTGGACAAACTTCGGCAGGATGGTCGCAAGGACCTGGCCATCCATGTGCCGCGGCAGACCTTGCAGCGGGTAGAGAACTACAGTTATTCCGCCATAGGCGTGCTGGGTAGTGCGGTCGGCGCTGGCGCCGCGGGTGCTGCCGCCGGGTTCGCCGTGTATGGTGGCGTCATGGCCCTGGGCGCGGCGTCGACTGGAACGGCGATCTCTTCGCTGGCTGGCGTTGCAGCGACCAACGCCACCTTGGCAGCCATCGGCGGCGGCTCGCTCGCGACTGGCGGCCTCGGCATTGCCGGGGGCACGGCCATTCTCGGCGCAGCTGTAGCAGCCCCAGTACTGGCCATCGCTGGGTGGGCCTATGACAGCCACGGCGAAGAGGCGCTGAAGAACGCCCGCCGTGCCGACCGTGAAGTTGACAGTGCGACCGCCAAGCTCGATAAGGCCGGCAAGATGCTGGGCGACGTCGAGGACTACTCGCGCAGGATCAAGCGTACGCTGACGTCCATCTTTGGCCACTTCAACCAGTATTTCGACAATTTGAAGAATATCAACACCTTTGTTGAGGACCTGAAGGGGCGCCACGTCGACATTGAGGCCGAGCTGGCCAAGCATGGTGACGAGATCATTCACGCGATTGAGAACGGCTACGCCTTGGCGGCTCTGCTCACCGACCTCATCACGACGCCGATCTTCAAGGTCCAGGAAAAGAACGGCGAAGTGGTCCGCGATGCCGACGGCGTGCCGCAGATGGAGAAGGATGCGGATGGTTCCATGATCCTGAACGACGCAGGCTTGGACGGCGCCATCTCCAAAGCCCGAGACGACGCAGATCGATACGCCGCCGCCTGACCTAGCCACGATGGAGGGGCGTAACGCCCCTCCATCACTCCCCCGCGAACGTAAACCCGCCATCGACATCATGCAATCAACCGCCGCGAATTACCCTTGGGCCGACGAACTGGAAAAGACCGTGGTGAACAGCCTGGTGACCAGTTTCGGTCTGGATTTTTTGCTTTTCAAAGACAAGCTCGGAGGGGACGTCAACACCGTTCACAACGTGCGTCAGAAGGTGTGGGGCACTGACCAAGAGAAGCATCGCTACGAGCAGCGTGGCGCCTATGCCGACCATGCCGCGGCGTACCACCAGCACAAGAACTACCAAGCGACTGGTGCGCGCGACAAAGGCCTGCAGCAGGAGGGCAAGCTTCACGACGCCTATCGGTCGAAGACGATGGCGGTGCACGAGCAGCGCAACCTTGACCATGTGATTTCGGCCAGCGAGGTCCACGACGACGCCGGCCGCGTGCTGGCGGAACTCAATGGCATTGCGCTGGCGAACCAGAGGAGCAATCTGCAGACCACGCACGAAAGCATCAACAAGTCCAAAAAGCAGACACCCACTGCGGAATACGTCGGAAGGCTTCCGGATCTGATCGCATTGCACGAAGCCGGTTTGGCCAAGGATGCCGCACGGCTTGCTACGATGCCGCGCGACACCCCCGAGCAGGTCCACCGGGCGCGTGAAATGGAGGACCGCATCCGCAAGGGCCAACAGAAAATCGATACCCTGAAATCCATCGACACCCAGGCGATGCTGGCCAAAGACTCGGCGGCCCGCAAGGCCTACGATGCCGAGGTTAACCGGCGCTACTACACCAGCAGTAAATTCCTCGGCGCTAGTGCTTCGGCGGCATGCTCTGCGGGTTGGCGGATGGGCACTCGGCAGATGTTGGGCATGGTGGTGGCCGAGTTCTGGTTCGAGCTGCGCAGCAGCCTTCCACGTATCCTCGAGAAACTGCGCGGCGACTTCCGCTTTCCTGCCTTCCTTGCACAGGTCAAGCAGACGATGCGCAACATTTGGACGCGGCTGCAAGCGCGCTTCCAAGACTTCCTCACCACCTTCCGGGAAGGCGTGTTCGCGGGTATTCTTTCCAGCGTCATGACGACCTTGTTCAACATCTTCGCTACTACCAGCAAGGGCGTGATCAAGATCTTTCGGGAGATGTGGGGGCAACTGGTCAAGGCCATCAAGCTGCTAGCTTTCAACCCAGAGCAACTGCCCTTCGTAGAGTTGTGCAAGGCCGTCGTCACCGTACTCAACACGGGCGTGGCAGCCGTGCTCGGCGCCATCGTGTTCGCCGAGATGGCTGCGATCTGTCACTTTCCGTTTGGCGGCGAGCTGGCCGCGTTTTGCGGCGCGCTGGTGACCGGCATCGTCACGCTCGGGTTGAACTATTTCATCCTCCACAGCGCCATGGCCCGCAAGGCTTGGGACTTCGTGCAGGGCCTGATGCCGCACAACGGCGTGGTCTTGAAATTCCAGGCGGTCAATGCCGAACTGGACCGCTATCTTGTTGAGCTTGCACGCCTAGAGTTCAACCTCGACCCGAGTGAGTTGGAGGCCTTCGAGGAAGCGCTGTCCGGTTGCACGACAGAACTCGAGCGCGGGAGTTTGCTGAAGGAGACGATGCAGACTCGCGGCATCGAACTGCCATTCGACATGGGCAAGCCAGTCAGCACGCGCCGGTGGCTAGCGTCGCTGGCAAAAGCATGAACGACTCTGTGCCGGACGCCACGAGCCCGCCCTTTCCATGCAATGGGTGCGGGCTTTGTTGCGAGCAGGTGCATCGGTCGCCTGAAACTGCTTACCTGGACGGTGGTAATGGCAGTTGCAGACATTTCGATGCGGCCGCTCGGCATTGCACCATTTATGCGTCGCGGCCCGATATCTGTCGGGTTGACCGGCAGTATGTGCTGCGCTTTCACACCCAGTGCACTTGGGATGAGTTCGTGGCGATCAACACCAGGGCCTGCCGGCAACTGGCAGAGCTGCACGAAGCGGTTGGCCTCTGAGTCGACCTTCGGTTGGCCACTGAGGCGGGTCCGCTTCACGGTCAATTCGTGCCTTCAACCTTGAGTTGATGTAACGCGTCCATACCGCCAACTTGAATCTTGATAGTTGCGACCGTTTTCAGCCGGTTACTCTAGGCTGATTGCCGACGCTCAGCAGAGGCAACCAGACGACGGCTCCGACCCTGAGCAGTCGTTCGGGCCCCGGCTACCGGTGTCTGCTGAGCAACGTGTTGCAGCTGTTGGTGACCAGTGTCTGAAAGTTCGCTCTAGGCCTGATTTCCGTCATTGGGCAACTTGGGCTGCAGCAGAAGTAGCGAAGACAGATGTCGAAGATTCAATGGGCATCGTCACATTTGCTGCTGAAGCAGTACTGAATCATCCAGATGGTCCCGATACCGAGGGCGGGTCAACCTCGGTCAGCAGTCGTTGCCCTTCCGCGGGGAGCGGCACTCATGGCTAATGACAGCTGTCCTTGCCGATCACTGGCAGGACACTCGCTAGTACGCCCGAATCCTCGGGCCTGGGTAGATGAACTGGGCCTGGATCGCGCCGAGTACAGGCTCGTCGTCGACTGCAATGATGTGGTTCGCCCGGCAGCTTCAGGGCAACAGAGTAAGAACTAACCGAGTCCTACCGATGCGCCCGCAATGTCGCGCTGTCGTTGACGGCTCATCCAGTCCTTGCCGCCCCGCTCGATCTACGGATCTTCGGCGCGCCCCTCGGCCAAGTGTGGCGCGTAGACACCGTCCGGCCCTTCTTCCTTTGGATCGTAAGGGTACGGATCGACCAGGTTCGACTCAACCATGTGCTCGCGTGGCGTGCGCAGGTAGCTGCGCCATGCATTGCTCGCGCGCCGTAGGTCGATCTCGGCACCAATAGGCGACTGCCGGCATGCATCCATGCGCTCTTCGACAAGGTGTTTCTCGCGCACGAATGACGCCAGTTGTTCCTCGTCGAATGAGCGTGCTAAGTATGGGTAATGGATCGCCAGTTCGGCCCGGCCGTCGCGCTCCAGCAACGCATTCACCTTGCCGAAGAGCCGGTCCACCCGCCCCACACGCTGCTCGTTGTCGCCCGGCGTCCAGGCGATGCCGTAGTGGTGTACCTTGCGACACTGCAAGTGCAGATTTACGCCCTCCTGCAGCACCGAGGTCGCGGCCAGCACGTTTGGGTAGAAGGGGCTGTTGAAGCCCAGGATCAGCCGCTGCCGGTCCTTGACTGCGCCACTTGCATAGAAGGCGGGGCTGTTAAGCCCAGTGAGCTTGTGCCAGCCCTGGCGGTCTTCGTCAGGCACGTTCTCCCACAAGGCATCGAAGGTCTGCAGCGCGGCGCGGAAGTAGGCGAAAGCCAGCGAGTCCTTCAAACCTGTGTCCAGAAAATCCACAAAGGCCAGATAGCGCTGCTGAGCATCGCCCGTTTCTTCGCGCTGACGGAACTCGGCATACCAGCAGTACAGCTCCACGATCACCGGGCTGGCGAACAGAAAGCCGTTCTTGAGGTAACGGCCGAAGCTCTCGGCCTTTGCCGGCTCTCGCGCCAAGCGGTCGATGCGCTCGCGGTCGGCGGCGTCGAGCTGGCGATACATCAGCCCCCAAAGCGTCGGCATAGGCCTCGCGAAGTCCAGCTTTTCGTCCGCCACCACACCGACGCCACGTCTCTCGCCGGCGCCGCGCGCCTCCAGTGCCGCCGAGGCGTACTCGTCGCGCAGCCGGTCGCCGGACTGCCTTCGGTAGTGATAGCCGTAGGTCCCCGCCTTGTAATCGCTGGCCGGTTCCAGCAGCAGCGAGAACAGGCTCTCCGGCTTACGGAGGCGAAGGCTGAAGTTCGAGGCGTCGGTGCTGCGCTGAGCACCCGTCTTCTTTACGACAAACAGATCGGCCACCCTCGAATGCACGTTTGCATCCGCATCCGCATGCTCTTCTGCCGCTGCGTCATTGCTTTCCAGCAGCATCGCGTCGTCGGCCTCGCCATGGCCGCCAAAGTGCCGGTTGAAGACCTCGCGCGACCAGTGGCTGGCCTCCCACCGCCTCAGCAGTCCCCCCGTGTCGTCCGGCGCCAGCGCTTGCAGGATCCGCTGCCCCAGCTGCCGATCGTAGGCCACGTTAACGCGTGCAACGATCTCGCGCACCGAGGGAATCCTGCGCACGAACACCAGGTGCTTGTGTTCGTGGACATCCACGCCAGCATCGAACACGTCAGCCGGTACGCAAGCGTTCACCAGCGCGTCGTACTTGGGGTGCGCGGGCAAGCCGCCCAGGCTCTCGTGCATGCGTGCTAGGCGGGTGAGGATCTCAGTGTCGGGCGCGCCCTGGAAGTCGCGCTTGGCCACGTCTTCCTCGGTCTCATGCTCGGCTTCTGACTCCTGCACTTTGAACGACTCAAAGCCCTCTAGGTAGCCGTAGAGAAAGCGCCGGCCCTCCTGCGCCTCCTTGCTCACCAGCAGCTTCTGGTACAGCGCGAAAAACAACTCGGCCGCGGGGTCGTTAACCAGGTCTGACGCCACCGCCAGTTCGTGGCGGTAAGCGTACTTGTCGTAGCTACCGTCGCGCCCATTCATGCGGCGCAGACGGCGCAGCGTGTACTTTTTTAAGAGCGCATCCGGCTTGTCCTGGCCCACCTCGGTCACATAGCCCAGGATCGCTGCCACGTCATGCATAGAAGCGTGGCTGGGCGTTGCCGTCATCAGCAGCGCGCGCTCGCCCAAGCGGTCCTCAGGTGGACCGAAAAACGAGCACGCCGCACGGGCGCGCTGCGACATTCCGCGGCTGTTGCGGAAGTAGTGCGCCTCGTCCACTACAAGCAGGTCGAAACCTCTGCCGCCCAGTGCCGCCTTCAGGCGGCGGTGGATCCCGGCCGCCGCCACTGCGGCACCTTGGAGCCTGTCCACGCCCTCGTCGTGCTCGTTGCGCATCAATCCGCTCAGCGAATAGATCGTCGTCACGAATAACCGGTGCGTCCGCGCCTCCACGGCTTGAGCCAGCTCGGCCAGCGACCAGGCCAGCCTGGCCCCGTGCACCGGCTCGCCGTCGCGCACGCGTCGCACTACGTCGTCGGATTGCTTGTAGTGCGTGCGCACGAACTTGGCGTACTCGCGCTCCCAGTGGCGACAGATGTCGCGGTTGGGCGCCATGACCAGAACGCGCGCATCGGGCTTCGCTTTCCAGAGCAGCGCCATCACGCCCAGTGCCTGCAGCGTCTTGCCCGTGCCCACCTCGTCGGCCAGCAAGGCCGCCCGGTGGCGGCCCAGCTTGTTCCATAAGCCGGCCACGCCCTCGGCCTGGCGCGCGGCCATGGCGGGGTCGCCTTCGCGATAAGTCCAGTCCGCGCGTTCTCGGTCGAAGGTGATCCAGCCAGAAACTTGCTCCGGCGTCAACGCGCCCCAGCGCTTAGCGTCCATAGCCGCAAGCCTTACGCAACTGCCGCATATACTCGGCGTTACCGCGGATCTCTGGCGGCAGGCGCGACAGCCGCTTGTCGGGCTTCAGACTCTGCCACTTGGCGTTTTCAGGCGGCGAGGACCGCGCGTACTTCGCGCGCGTCCGGGCGTATGCTTCTAGCGCCGCGGCGTAGAGCGAGTCCGTCTCCTGCAGCAGAAACCAGTTGAACACCGCACTGCTGCCGGGCGCCGCTGCCTGAGCGTTCACCTTGGCCACCAATTCCTGCAGACTGCCGGCCTGCACGAACAACAGCATCTCCAGAATGTCCCGCGAGTCCACCTCGCGCAGCCGCTGGCGGAACTGCTCGAACGCATGGAACACGCGGAAGTAGCTCAGCCCACCCGCGTCATCGGCGATGGCTGGCGGAGCTGGCTCGTCGTCGGGCACATCGTTGTTGCGCAGTACCGGGCGCAACCGGAGCTTGCCCCTGCCGATAGGCTCGACGCCTTCAACCCAGTCATTCAACAAGTCCTTCAAGGAGTCGTAGCCCTGGGCGCGCCGATGGGACAGCCCGGTTTCCAGCACCAGGCCGCGGTACTCCAGGCTGTTGCCGCGCCAGACCTCGTAGCTGTGGTCGGCGAGCAGCGCTTCGTTGTCAGCCAGCTCTAGCGCGACGGCTTGCAGCGGCCAAGCGCCGTCGATTCGGCGCTCCTTCCAATCCAATGCCTGGAGCCGCTTTACCCCCGGCAGGCGCAACTTGTAGCCCGTGCCTTCGCTCTTTTCGTACAGCTGACCCTTTACCTTGTAGACCCCCTGCGCCCAGTCGAAACTCACCTGCAGTTCGAAAGGCAAGGGATAAGGCGGCGGATCTAACTCGTCATTCCGCAGCATGTCATCTGTGCTGAAATCCGTGGCACCCAGAGCCAGTGGCTGTCCGGCGATTTGAGTTGCAGTCGCCACGTCAAGCAAGAAGCCAGCTTCCACGTTGCGCAGCTCAAAGCTCGAGGTGCCCAGCTCGGTACAGTTCCAGGAGCCGACGGCCAGGCGCGCCCTCCGTCCTTGCGCCAGCCAGAGTTTGGCGTGGGTCATCTCGATCTCGTCGGCCCTCGGCGATGGCCGGTCGTGAAAGGCGAGCCCACCCTTGTCCAGCATTTCCCCCATTGCCGCAGACCACTTCGTGCGCACATGCCGGTTGCCGACCCGATCCGGCACGATGGCGAAATCGATCTTCCGGTCAGCCAGTATCCGGATCTTCTCGATCAGCCCCGCGAGGTCGAGCGAGAAGTACGGCGACCACACAGTCATCCGCTCAGCCTGCGTGTCCGCCAGCAGGAGTTCCAGGAAACTTTCGCCCTCGAAGCTGTGAGCAAAGCGCCAGCCCTCGTCGTCGCCCTTGAACTGCCTGCGCACGCCCAGCTCCTTGCTCAGCCCCGCCACCACGAACAGCGGCTCGAAGAAGCGCTTGATCTGCTGGTACTGCTTGTTGTTACTCACCGTGTGGAAGCAGAAGACTTCCTGGTTACGCCCCCAGCCGCTGACGCTGAGGTTGGCGCTGCCCGCGCCCAGTACCATGCGGCCGTCTTTGTCCTCCAAAAAGATCACCTTCGGGTGGAACAGGGACTCCGGGCCGAACCCTTCCAGCCCCAGCCGCCTCGGCAGCACGCCGTGTACCGGCAACGCCGTGCGCTTGAGTTGGTCGGCTTCCATCATGCGCAGGTCGCAGAACACGCGCAGGTCGATGTCGCGCTCGGCCAGCTGCAACTGCATGTTCTCGTAGTCCATGCGGTTGGCGGGCGGATCGGCGTCACCCTGTAGAAGCTCGGGCAGCACATGAGTCTCGAAGAAAGGGATACCAAGGTTGAACGTGGTGAACCAGGCCCGCCTCAGTGGACCTAGCACCCGAACTTGCTGGCGAAAAGCATCCAGCAGCTTCACGCCGGCCTCCGCATTCCGGAGAGGAGGTGGCGGAACTGCGGCACGTAGTACTGATGGACCCAGGCGTCCACCGGCCGGTCCTCTTTTGCCGGCAGTGGGCGGATGCGTACGTCGATCTTCAACTGACTGCCGTTCAGCAGCCGCAGCCAGGGCGACTGGCCACGCGCATCCATTACCTTCTCGTGGTACTTGAGAAGACGCTCCACCTGCTGCTGCACGCTGTTGCTGCGTGACAGTGCCAACAACTCCGTCAGCCGCTCGGCGGCCGTTCCCGATACTTGCTCGCGCATCGGGGCATTGCCCTCAATGGGCTCTGCCAACCGAGGCAAGGTGTCCCCATCGCGGTCGAGCGACTTCCAACCTGCCAGCACCTCGGCCAGCGACTGCGACTTGGCCGAGAGCATTACCCCCAGCAGCAGGTCCAGCTCGGCGAGGAAGGGCTCCAGCACCCGCACGCGTTCGAGCTTGTCGCGATCGCCTGCCGCGAGCGACGCGCGCCCGGCAGCGAGCGCGAACACCTGCTCGGTCGGCTGCTCCCGGACCTGGCCATCCGGCAGCCACTCCTTTTTCAGTGCCTCGTACAAGGCGCCTGGCGCGCCCTGGTCCAGTTCGGTGACCCCAAGCCAGAAGTCGCGCGCATACGCGCCTACGCTCGACGGCGACCGGAAGGCCGCGACGAAGGCATGCTTGAGCGCCTGTGGCAGTTCGGCAAAGTTCAGCTCAGGCTCCCGGCGTACGTCCGCCAGCACTTCGGCCAGGTGCGCATGCACCAGTGCCTGCAAGCGCGCCAGGGGCTGGCCTTGGGCAAACAACTGCGTCTGCACCTTCTGCCACTGCGGGCGCGACGCAGGCAGCGCGTAGTCATAGCTACCGTCAAAGAAGCCCATCTCCACCAACGGCGTCTTGTAACGCCCGCTCACTCCGAGCGAGTTCTGCCGCACCAACACGTGGGCTCGAGCGCCGGGGCTGAATACTAGTCGCGGGTTGCCATTGGTCTCTTCCCAGCGCCGGCGCGCCTTGGAGATTCCAAGCACACCCGCAGTCTGGACGCTCGCATCGGCCTGCACTTCGACCATCGCGAAGGTGAACACGTTTTCCAGGTAGATCATGCAGGCCTGCTTAAATGCCGCCGAATCCTTGCCCCGGCCTGCGTAGGCCTTGTCGTGCAGCAGCCCTTTGCCCAGCAGCACCGCATCGTCCTCGACCAGGCCCTTGATCGTCCAGTGGTTAAAGAGGTTGAGCGTGTAGTTGCGGACGTCGTTGGAAATGGAACTGATACGGTTGCGGAAGATTTTTTGTCCATAGGCCGACCAGATGACCTGCAGGCCCAACGGGTCCACGTTCAGCTCGCTGCTAATGCGCTCATCGAACTCTGTAAGAAGGTCACTGAGCGCAATTTGACGCTTCATCCCCGCTTCGCTATCTCGTTTGCCTGCAGCAATCGCCAATACGTTTACCTCGAAATGACTACCGTTCATGGTGCTTCGACGGAATGTTCGAATACCCGCACCCTGTGGACGTCTATCCACATAATCTACGCCTCTCGGATGGGCGACTGATGCCGCCTTATGAATCTCCAGTTCAATCCCGCGTCGGCAAACAATCAAGCGACGCGCCTGTAAATGAATGTTTCTCCGTATCTTACATTAGGAGAGGATCTCAAAGAGCCTGGAGAGCCACCTAATCAACACATGGCGGCTATGGAAGTCGGCGACCTGTAAGCAGGGAGCGGCAAGACCACTGTAGAAAGTAGTCCGACGTACCTGGCATCCCTCACAGACACGATAGTTAAACGCAACGGCGATGTGCTCGCTGACCCTCGCTGAGCGCGAGGAGATCGCACGGGCTCTGGCAGCGGGCGAATCCATCCACTGCGTGGCTGCACGCCTGGGTCGAGCAGCATCCACCGTCAGCCGTGAGCTTCACCGCAACGGTGGCAAGACTTGCTACAGGGCTGCTCGTGCCGACGAAGCTGCCTGGGAGCGTGCATATCGTCCCAAGCCTTGCAAGCTGGCGATAAATCCAGCCCTGGCGCAGATCGTGGCGAGCAAACTGCAACATTAATGTTCACCGGAACAGATCGCAGGATGGCTCAAACGGACTTACCCCCAGGAAAGGGACTTGCAGGTGTCGCACGAAGCCATCTATCGCACGCTCTTTGTCCAGACGCGGGGCGCCTTGAAGAAGGAGCTTCTCGAGCATTTGCGGCGCACCAGAGGCATGCGTCGATCACGACGCTACACACAAAAGACCAGCATCCATGGCCGAATCGTCGATGCGTTCCCATCGCTGAACGCCCGGCCTGCATTGAGGACCGAGCCGTGCCGGGGCACTGGGAAGGAGACCTTCTGTTTGGCGATGCTCACAGCCAGATCGCAACCCTGGTGGAGCGACACACGCGTTACGTGATGCTGGTCAAGCTAGTGGACAAAGACTCGTACACGGTGGCTGCAGCGTTGGCAAGGCATGCAAGGAGCCTGCCGCAAGAGCTCTATCGCTCCTTGACCTGGGATCGCGGCTCAGGGATGGCGGGGCACAAGCGCTTCACCTTGGCAACCGACATTCAGGTTTACTTCTGTGATCCGCACCATCCATGGCAGCGGGGCACCAACGAGAACACGAACGGGTTGCTCAGGCAGTACCTTCCCAAAGGACTTGACCTGTCGGGCTACTCGCAAGCGGGCCTGGATGCGATTGCAATGCAATTGAACCAACGTCCCAGGAAGACGCTGGGGTTCAGAACACCTGCTGAAATATTTGATGAGTGTGTTGTGTTGACCGGTTGAATTCACCCTGCAGAGCAGCCGTTGACCCAGCGCGGAAATGACTCCAACGGGTCGGGTAGAGACTATATGACGTCGCCTACGAAAGCTCGATACTGGGCAAGGCGACGCTGGTTTCCTTGATCAGCGCGATGAATTCTGCTGCTGGACGTCGCCAGCGTAGCCGCTCATATCTCGGTGCTCAGGCCGTTGGGGGTGATCGGCCTAGTCGTCACGTACTGCTGCTGCAGGAGCCCAGCTGGGCAGCACGGCGATGCCCAGCCGGTGGCTACCAGCATGAGAATGGTCGCCGTCATTCGGATCGCCAGCTACGAGGAAACCTTGCATGCCGCCAACGACACGGCCTAAGGCCTCTCATCTGGTATCTGCACAACATCGCTGAAGTACGCGACGGACTTCAAGTGGCAGTCGGCAGCAGGCATGGTGAACGTAACTAAGCTGGCGTTGACTACAACACTCCATTTGGTTGCCCCAGAGCGTCGATTTACGGGGCTAATGAGCAAAGCTCTTACGCCCGAGTATTTTATACATCTGTCAAGACAGTGTATATCGCTGTGGTCTGATGGCAGTCGTATGCACGAAGCGTAAGTGCTTTGTATTGGCTTCGATGTTGTACTAATCAGTGATTAGAGCATCTATTTTCCTATTTTTATAGAGAATGGATAATTTATTGCCGGACTTGAAGATATTTTGATTCCAGTTATTTTCAATCATATATTCCTGAAATGATGCGAGGAAGGATTGCTGTGAAGTGATCTGTATCGCATCAATTTGGAATTTTTCCAATCTGCGCTTCTGATTTTATGTCAGAAGCGTCTTTTCCATTTCAGGAGCTTATATGTCTATCCAATGTCCATATTGTCATTCTATAAACGTACATGCCAAAGGTGTCGCCAAGCAAGTCGGGCAGCGCGTTGGCTCTGCAGCCGGAACTGCCACGGGCATCGCTGGAGCCATGCAGGGTGCTAGTACCGGTGCTTCCGTGGGTTTGGCCGCTGGCCCTGTCGGCGGTGTTATTGGTTCACTGCTCGGTGCCATCCTTGGAGGCATCGTCGGTGGCACCGTTGGCCATGAAGTCGGCGGCCGCATAGGTGAACAAATCGATCAAAGCTATCTGGAAAATCACCAGTGCCTGGATTGTGGGCATTCTTTCAGAGCGTGATTTGAGGAGATATTCATCATGTCCCATCTTGTAGAGACCATGGCCTATTCTGGTCAAACCCCGTGGCATCAACTGGGTCACGTATTACCCAAAAAGCAATCCATCGAAGTCTGGGCTCAGGCTGCAGGCATGGAGTGGAGGATTAATGAAACGTCCGTGCGCTATATGGCTACCAGCGATGGGGATGCCCTCTATGGGGAAGCTTTGGAATTCCCCGAGCAAAAGGTTCTCTACCGCAGCGACACGCACGCGGCGTTGTCTGTGGTCAGCCAGCGCTACAAAGTAGTGCAGCCCCAGGATGTCCTGGAGTTTTACCGGGACCTGTCGGATGTTGCGGGCTTTGAGCTGGAAACTGCAGGAGTTCTCAAGGCAGGTCGGCGCTTTTGGGCTCTGGCTCGTACCGGCAAGTCAGCGTGCTTGAAAGGCAATGATGTGGTCCACAGCTATCTGCTGCTGGCCACTTCCTGCGATGGAACCCTTGCCACCATGGCAATCCCCACCTCTGTGCGCGTGGTTTGCAACAACACCTTGGCCATGGCTTTGCAGAGTGCGAATGCTGGCTCCATCAAGGTCCCACACTCCACGAGCTTCGACGCCCAGGTGGTCAAGCGACAACTGGGCATTGCGGTCAGCCAATGGGACAGCTTCATGTACTGCATGAAGACCCTGGCCGAACGTAAGGTCAAGACGTACGAAGCCATGAACTACTTCCTCAAGGTGATCTGCCAAACCGATCAGCTGGGGGAGGGGAGGACAGGCTTGGCCAACGAGCGTGCTCTCAAGAAGGTGCAAACCTTGTTTGAAGGTCATGGCCGGGGCGCAGAACTTCAGGCGGCGAAGGGCACCGCTTGGGGCTTGCTCAGTGCCGTGACCGAGTTCGTAGACCATGAAAAACAGGCTCGCAGCCAAGACAACCGTCTGAACAGCGCCTGGTTCGGCCAAGGCGCTGCTCTGAAGCAGCGTGCGCTGGAGCACGCGATGCAACTGACCGCGTGACATCTGTTCGTTGGCGGGAAATGCCCGTTCATTTTCAACACATCCACCATCCTCCTGCCCAAAGCCCTGCCGTTGTAGCGAGGGTTTTTGCGCGTGGGGGATGGTTTTTTTCAGGAGGCAACATGCCCATGCTTGTTTCAACATCTGCTGAGGCATCGATATCCCGGAGTCCCTCTCGTCAGCCTGCGTTGCGTCTGGTTTCGACCAAGGGCATGGCCCGCGAAGCATGGCTCGATGTCCGTCGCCAAGGCATCGGTAGCTCTGATGCTGCAGCCGCCGTGGGTCTCAATCCTTACCACTCCCAGCTGGAGCTGTGGATGCGCAAAGTGGGCAAGGGCGACCTCTTGCCTTCTGTGGATCCCAATGACGAAACCAGCCCCATGTACTGGGGCAACCTATTGGAGCCCATCGTGGCTGCGCACTACACCAAGCGGACTGGGAACCGCGTAAGGCGTGTCAATGCCGTACTGGGTCATCCGCAGATTCCCTGGATGCTGGCCAACATTGACCGGGAAGTGATCGGCGCATCCGATGTGCAGATTCTGGAATGCAAGACCGCAGGCATCCATGGTGCAAAGCTCTGGAAGGAGGGTGTTCCCGAGTACATCCAACTGCAGGTCATGCATCAGCTAGCTGTCACTGGGAAGCAAGCGGGGGATGTCGCCGTTCTGATTTGCGGACAGGAACTGCAGGTTCATCGTGTCGAGCGTGATGAGACCATGATTGCCCAGTTGATTGCCTTGGAGGAGCAGTTCTAGGAATGGGTCAGAACAGAGCGAGAGCCACCTGCTGATGCATCGGGAAGTGCCGGAAAAGCACTCCGTTGCCTGTATCTGCAAGACAGCGGCGAAGACATTGATCTGTCCGAGGATGAGATAGCTTCTGGTGCATTTACTCAGCTCCAGCAGCTTCGTCTCCACATCAACAACTGTGAAGTCACGGAGGCCATACTCAGGCACCAGATTCAGCAGCGCATGGGTTCCGCGAGCTTTGCCCTGTTTGCTGGAGGTACTGTGAGCTGGAAGCGCAGCAAGGATCGCGAAGTCCTCAACACCGCCTTGTTTCAGCGCAAGCAGCCAGAGCTGGCCAAGGCATACCTGGAAACAAAGCCCGGTTCACGGCGATTCTTGGTCCACATGGGGAGCTGAGGACGCCGCTATAGGCTGAAGCCAAAGAGGCACAGCGAAAGATCCCCACGAAACACATAGGCCCCGTCTGCCCCACAAGGCAGGCGGGGCCTTTTCATTGATGAATGGAGAGCCAGATGATTAAAGGACTCATGATGATCCCGCCTGTGGTTGGGCGCATATCGATAGGCCGGGTCGTAGAGCGCAACGGAATGCGCCTGCCTGAAAAAGACGACGAGTTCACCATCACCACACAGGTGCAAAATCGCCAGGGCTGGCTGCTGCATCCACTTGATGCCATCCTGCGCAGTCAAGGGGTAGAGCGAGTGCAGGTGGCCAGCGGTGTTGAAGTGACTGAACTTCAGGAGATTCCAGCAGAATTCGCCGATTACTTCAGGATGCATGAGCAAGCGCAAAAGCATCAAGAACGAGGAGCACAGCAGATACCCCCGTCTGGGAACGCTGCCAAGATGAGTCTGCGGGACAAGCTCTCGCAGCGGGCCAAAGTTAAGGACAAGGGTCCCTCTGCAGATCAAGAACGGCGTTCTGGCCAAGAGGTTGCCGGGACGGTAGCCCGGGCAGCCGTGCGCTCCAAGCTCCGCTGTATCCCCGTGCGGTTGCTGTTCAATGATCCCTCGCTGAACCTGCGGGCGAACTACACATTGTTTGATCGAGCGACCTCTCGGCCCATGTGTGTGGGGGACGGTCAGACCTGTAAACGCGTGACAGAGGCGGGCATCAAGCAATTGCCCTGCACCGGGCCTGATCTCTGCCCGTTGGCACTGGAGAAAGGATGCAAGCCGTTTGGCCGATTCCACGTGCGGATCGACCATCCAAGCAACCTTGTCGACGCACTCAGTACCTTTGTGCTGCGCACCACAGGGATCAACACTTTGCGCACACTTCTGGCGCGCATGCAGTACCTGCAGGCGGTCTCGGGCGGCTTGCTGGCCTATCTTCCATTGGAGATGTGGCTGCGGGGCAAGTCGACCTCTCGCTCACGGCGCACCCCTATCTACTACGTGGATTTGGGTGTGCGTGAGCCGTACTCGCTGGCGTCGGCAATTCAAGAAGCAAGACATGCTGCAGAGCAAGCGAGACGCAGTGGCTATGAGCAGGAAGGGCTGGAGCAGGCGGCAAGAGCGGGATACGCGCTGGGGCTCTTTGAGGAACTGGAGGCTGAAGCGGTGGAGATCGTGCAGGAGTTCTACCCTCCTGGTGGCTCTCAGGCTGGAGGTGCGATCAACCGTCTGTCATCGGAGTGAACAGTACCTCGCTGTCCTGTGGCCAGGCCTGATGCATCAGCCGGCTAACAATGCTGCGGATAGGGCTGCCAAGCAGGATCTGTCATGCCAAAGCACGACGAAGGCGTGGCTCGAGAACTGAAAAAGGATGAACCTGGCGAGCACTAGGTTCATCTTTTTCGGTCTTTTTTTGGTGAGTTGGCTCATTTTTTACTGCAGAGGCTCCGGTGGCTTGATCAGTGTCCAAGTCTTCACATCAAGCGCATGGGCGATGCGCTCGATGTTTGACAGCGACACGTTCCACCGCGATCGTTCCACAGCGGACACATAGGTGCGGTCCAAGTCGCATTCCAGCGCCAAGCGCTCTTGCGACCAGCCTTTTTCAACGCGCTTGAGGCGTACCCAGTAAGCAAGCACGTCGCGAACGTTGTCTGGATCAGGTAGATGGGTAGGGGGGGAGGGTTTGGCAGACACCCCTAAAGCATCAGTTTCTGATAAATTTGCATCTACGGAGTTTGCTTCACATATCAATACGAAAAGGTCATCTTGCTAGGCATCTGCACAGTAGCTCCGCATACGGAACACGTGAAAAAGGGGCATGCCTGCGTTTGGAGCGGTTATTGCCATGGGCGTCGAGGCCCGCATAGCCATGGCAGACGGTGTCTTCATGGCATGAGCATCTTTTTGCCACAGCTTGTGTGGTTTTCATCATTTGAAATTCAGGTTTCAGATGATCTCGAAGGCTTCAAAAGCACACTGTTTCCGCAAGATGTCCTCCATGTCATGACGCATGTAGATAGTCATGATCTGGGCAACAGCATAGAACACTGCTGATCTGAAATGGATAGGTAATAAGAAAATAAAACACTGCGGTTGTGAAATATTCTTTTTTTTGATTTGATGAGTTTGCTTCTCTTTTGAAAATGAGCGTATAGATGACGGTTTAGCTCAGTGAGATTCTTGATTGTGGTGTTTCTAAAACGTAGATCGTACTAAAGGGGGTTTATTCTTATGAAGAAGATTCAATTTGCAGGATGTGTAGTTGCTCTGCTGTTCTTGCAGGGATGCTCAGCTCAATCTAATGTGGAGGTTTCCGTCAGCTCAGGACCACTGAGTCATATGGTCACCTTCGAGGTTAGAGCTATAGCAGATGAGGTCGTCGTAAAAAACGTCACGATTAATCGTGGCAACTGTGCTTTGGGTGAAATAACGGCAGGCGAGTTAAAGAAAAAAATCAAGTTGAAATTTGGTCAAAGTATGCGTGGCTCCGGAATATGTACACTGCCTAATGTCAAGGAAGTTAAAGTGGGTACAGATGCAGGGGCTTTTGTTTTTCAATTCAATTAAATAAATTTCGCTGAAATATTATTCACGAAGTATGCGCAAAAATCATCACCATTGGTTTTTTTGCACTTCGTGAATTCATAATTCTAATATTCATCGAATATGGAGTATTTTTGCAACATCGATTTTTGCCGAAATGTAAGTGAAGATCTGCGCAAGGTTTGTGTTAAGCCTGGTACAGCCCATCGAACTATCGGGTCCATCTTTGCAAAATACGTAGCGATTTCTTTTGCACCGACCAAGAAATCTGCATCATTTCTCTTGAACACTCCAATAGCACGATTTTTCATGCGCTCCTTGTACTTCATGGTGTTTGCATTGAAGTAGATTCCAGCTCTCTGAGTGATCGTGGTTTTCCAGTGTTCTCCCAAATGCTGCGCTATTATCACGTCCCGGCGGACTTCAGATCCATCAAAGAACAGAAGCGTATGAATATGGATACCTTTTTCAACACCATACTCGAATTTGGCTGCATAGCTAATAAAACTATCCTTGAAGCTACGCGCCGTGTATTTAATGAATGATTCCCAGTCATTCACGACTCTGCACTCAGGATTAAAATCAGTGGTATAGGTTTTTCCGTAGGAAAGATCGAGTCGAATCACCATCAGTTTGGAGTAGATACGGTTCAGATCTCTGATGTGCTCAAACAGGGAGTTCGCCAATATTTGTTCTTGGCGAATATGGTTCTTGTATTTTTTTTGAAACTCAGATGATTTGGCAAATTTGTCCAGAAATTCGATAAATTCAGCCTTGTCAATATAACTGCATGCATTTATGTCGTCGTTGCATAGTGCATTAAATTGTCCTTCATGACTTGAAGGTTCTATGCTGATAAAACAATTTCCTGCCAGCCAAAGCCAAGGATCTTTGCTTTCAATCAGCTTGCGTAGGACTGGCGCACAGGCATAAGGTGACATCAATGAGCACAATTCAGCAAGTTGGATTTGGAGGATTTTCTTAGTGAGGTTCTTCCTCCATTTGGAACTCTTTATTTCATTGTATATCTTCTTCATGCAAGTTCTCACCTGTGTGAGTGTTGATAGGGCTGAGTCGTCATTTTTCATATATATCAATCTGATCGGATGTTTTGTCTTTTAACGCGTTCTAGGTGATTTATTGATAGATGGGCGTTGGTGTATTGGATAATATTTTACCGATGTGCTTTGTAGGTGTTCTAGAGGCATAATGCCGCCTATGCCTAGTAATCGTGTAAATATCAGTGCTTATGTTCAATTAAGTTGAATTCAATAATATACACTCCATTTTTAGTTGCATAAGAAAATCAATCGAATTGGTGGTTTTGTAGTTGATTTTGTTTCAATAATGCTGAGTTTTATTAAATAAGTTAAATCGTTAGATCATTATTCCATTGATAGTTTTTGGTGTTAATGATATTTGATTGTGTAGAGAATTTTTTGAAATGGATTGCGCTTATTAATGAAGAGAAGTGTGAGCTCAAGGTTGGATGCTCGGATAATTTTTGTTTGCACTCGGCCTGCTACACATGCTGCGTAGCATGTGTAGCAGATCCTTGATGTCGCGAAAATTAGCTTTTGATACTATGGGTAGTCTGCAGCAATGTTGCCCAGGCGTCTGAGGCAGGTGCATTAAAATGGGGGGATGGAGCATGCACGCGATTAAACCCTGTAGATTTTAGAAATACAGAGTAGCTTCCTCTGACTCCATCGTTCTCGACATAAGCGATATTTTGCTGACACAAGATTGCGACAGCCGCATCAAAATCTGCGCTCAACCGGCATGGGCCATATTGGCATAGCCATCTTTTACCAGCGCCTGGTCGGGGATGATATTGCAATTTTTCGTATATGAATTTGTGCAGAAGCCGAGCATTTTCATGGGCTTGCTGAATTGGATCCTTTATGCCGAAGATGTTTTTAAACTCCATGATGAAAATCATGCACAAATCTACCGAGAATTGTGCGATTTCTGCTTTTATGTCTCCTTTTTGTCCGCAGAAACAATGCAGTACAGCCGCAATGCGTGACATGTTGTTGGAAATCTTGGAGGCAAAATCTCTGATGTCTGCGAGAGCTCCATTTTCTTTGAGCTCATGTTCGACCAATTTGTAAAAGTTATTCCAAATCTTCGCGGCTTCAGGTGAAAAGCTGATTAGTTGTTTTGTGCCTTCTTTCTGTTTTTCTGTTTGGCTCAGAAGATGGATTTGGCGATCATGGAACCAATCGATATACTTCTTGTTGCTTGCATCTTGTTGGGCAGAGTTCAATTGAACGCGATTGCCCTGCGTAGAGCGTGGCGAAATAGTAAGGCATCGGGCTAAAAACCCAGATATTTTTGCAAAACTATCCCTGCGATTTACAAAGCGTTTGAGTAGTGCTTCTTGCGTCATCAAAGACAGGCTGATTCGGACATTCTTGACAGTGAAGCTTTCATGCGATATTCGGTCCACTCGCAATTCATCGCCATCCCATAATTTATTCAGATATAAAAGATATTCTCCGCTGGCACGACCAAGAAGGATTCCTCCTTCGCTTGAGTTGAGGCAGGCATTTTTGCATGTGGCTGCAAGCTCTCGCAATAATGCAGGCATTGTTGTATCTTCGAAAAGGATGCGGAACGAGGCCTGAGCTATTGGCTCATTATTGTAGTGTTCAGTCAGTCTTTTTTCCAATTTGGAGACCGTGGCAAGGTCGCTTTTGGTAATTGCTTTATTAAGTGATTTTTTTAGCGCATGGAGTTGAGCTTTCCATATATCTTGGGCTGCTGCCTTTGATCCCTTATTAAAATTAAATTTTTTGTTTTTCTCATGTTCAAAATCGGAGATGCAGCGTGTAAATTGCCGATCCGTGGAGGTTTTGCGCTCTCCTGAGTTGGCACCTACCACCACATAGAGGCTGACGGGGCTGCATCCGCCTCCGGGGCACATCACGTCAATGAGGCCTTGGGTGCAAGTGGCTGCTGCAGATAGGGCAGATACGAATATCATTCCAAGCGGCGATTGAACTCTTGCGTGTACGGCATAGACGGCTTGCTTGAAAGAGTCGAGTGAGTCGGACACCGTCTCTTCCTCAAGAATGAAGATGCCAGGACTGGAGACGATGATATTGGAAGAGGGGGGATGGTCGATGTTCATAGTGATCCTGGAAATATTTAGATGTGCGCATTCCTGGCGGTTCATAGGGCCATGAATGGGTTGAAAATAGAGGAAGCGAGCCTGCAGTACTATGCTGAGGTCTGCTATGGCATGGTTCGACGCACTACTGCGTTGTTTGACGCGTTGCGATCCACTGCTGAACTTCGCAAAGACGCCAGCCAATAGCGCTTCGCGGCGAAACTCCGAGCCTAAGGGGCTTAGGAAAATCCGGGGAGTAGCGGGGTGAGCGAGGGCTCAAGAAATCGTACACAGTCGAGCGACTTAGACCGATGAGAGAGGTCAGTTCGCGAAGACGAATAATTCGCCCAGGGAAGGTGGGTGAGGGAGGCATCCAGTAGCCTTTGAAAATACGCATGAATCCCATCGAGCTATTTCGATAGGGCTAATGCGAGGACCGGATACCCTTGATAAAATCCGACGGACTTAATTTGTAACCAAAATTGGCTACAACATTCCAACGTCCACTTCGCCTAAGGTTGGCGGAGCATCACTCACGAAGGAATCTTGCGGGTTTTCCGAGCAGAGCGCAAGTAGCGAGAAACACGTAGTCAAGCAAGCCTGAGAACTGGTGCTGGCGCGAAGCTTAGTTGGGTGCAAGCTGGTCGCTGTGGGTCCTGGGGCGTTTTGGGGATTCTGCGCTTGGGCTCAGTGCGCACGTTCCTTGAGCCTCCTGCCAGAAGAATCCAAATAGGCAGCCATCGAGTCGATTACCGCCAAACTTGGCAGCACGGCCGAGAAGCTGCGGCGGCTGGATAAACCGTGGTGAAGAATCTTTGCTCTCAGGTCCAACCAGGGCTTAGCAGCAACACAAGGAGCCGGAGCGCGAGGCTCGCTTTAAGGTGCCGTCTGCTCCCTGAGTTGCTCCAGGTAGCTCGCCCACGTTTGCATGAGAGACCGCCGTTGCTCCATGTACTCTGCGCGGTCATATGCCGCACCAAGAGGCCCGGCCTTTCCGTGGGCTAGTTGTGCCTCAACGACGTCGGATGCGATCCCTGGCAGGCGCTCTGCAAGCAAAGTACGAGCCATAGCTCTGAACCCATGCGCTGTCATCTCTTCGCCGCTGTAGCCAAGGCGACGAAGTGCCGTGTTAACAGTGTTTTCACTCATCGGTCTCTCACTGCTGATCAAGCTTGGGAACACATACTTTCCGTGGCCTGTGAGTGGACGAATTTCTTCGAAAACTTCGAGAGCTTGACGAGCTAGGGGGACCAAGTGAGGCCGCCCGTTGAGCTTCTGGGTCCTCGTCCTCTTCATGCTCATTGAAGGAATGGTCAGCATCGCTTGCTCAGCATCAATCCAATCCCACTCCATGGAACGGATGTTGCCTGGGCGTTGAAATAGAAGAGCTGACAGCTGCAGAGCTGCCTTGGTAGTTGGCTGCCCCCTGTACTCGTCTATTGAACGTAGAAGCTCTCCAGCTTTGCTTGGCTCGAGGACTGCTGCCATGTGTTTCACCACGATTGGCTCAAGAGCACCTTGCAGGTCAGAGACAGGGTTGCGCTCACATCGTCCCGTCTGGATGCCATAGCGAAACACCTGCCCTGCTGTCTGGCGAAGCGTGTGGGCGGTTTCGCGTGCGCCTCGTTTTTCGACCTTGCGGAGCACGCTGAGCAGCAGGGGAGGGGTAATCTCAGGAAGCAACATGCGACCCACATGCGGGAACAGATCCTTGGACATGTTGCGCAGCCACTTCTCTGCGTAGGTGTCGCTCCATGCGCCGCACTTGATTCCATGGAATTCACGCGCGACAGCCTCAAAAGTGCTCTCCTGGGCATGGGCGAGGGCGAGCTTCTGGACTTGCTTTGCAAGGCTGGGGTCGATGCTGGATGCGAGCTGTTCTCTGGCTTCATCGCGGCGACGGCGGGCCTGGGCGAGTCCCACAGCGGGATACACCCCTAGTGCAAGCGTCTTCTGCTTGCCTGCAAAGCGGTACGCCATGCGCCAGTACTTGCCAGATTCCTTCACGTGCAGGTACAAGCCATGCCCATCGGAGTGCTTCGATCCAGCGCTCTTGCAGGGGTCGTGTCTGAGGGCTTTGATGAAGGTGTCTGTCAGAGGCATTCTGGTCGTGTTGGTATCTTGTGTGCCAGGTGCACGGGATACCAACAGCCATACCAACAAAAATCCTGGATGTCACCGGATGCCGTTGGACGACTTCGTACGCCAGATGCCTTGAAGACCAAGATCAGCGCGGATTCTTGGACTTCTTTGAACTTCGTGGGATGCCAGGATGGCCTGCCCGGAGGGACTCGAACCCCCGACCTATTGCTTAGAAGGCAATTGCTCTATCCGGTTGAGCTACGGGCAGGTATGGCCGCTGACGGGCCAGCGCGGATCATA
>Ga0308157_10002820_pt1 | contig 27061 bp, 26 predicted proteins | sample PhyBR1_FD_201035 | JGI IMG/M metagenome (GOLD analysis project Ga0308157, IMG submission 201035) | Phyllosphere microbial communities from UC Gill Tract Community Farm, Albany, California, United States - DLSLB.R1 | ecosystem: Host-associated > Plants > Phyllosphere > Unclassified | place: USA...
CGTCTAACTGGGAAACGAGAAAGCCTTCCCAGAACGGGAGGCTAAGATTATGATTGGCCATGAGAGCAGTGGGTTGAGTTTTGGTTTGGTCGCACAAACACAATAACTCTTCTTTACTGCTCTCTTGCGTTTACGGCAGGTTCATCCCGGTAATCCGCGATGAACCTTTTTTTTTAGTGTACGATGCGGTCAGCTTTGCCTTCCAAGACAAATTCAAACAGGTTGCCCCAGCATGACACCATCCACCGCCGTCGCGCCGCCCTCCCCTGACTGGTCGCGCACCGCCCTTGGCGAACCGGCCGGCTGGCCGCTGCCGCTGCGCCTGACCGTGGACATCCTGCTCAATTCCCCCACCGCCATGCTGCTGATGTGGGGCCCCGAACAAATCATGGTCTACAACGACGCCTACGCGGCGCTGACCGGCCTGTCGAGCCTGCGCGCGCCGGGCGGCGGCGTGCCGTCCATCCAGCCGGCCGCGTGGAGCTGGAACGGCGCGGCGATCCGCCAGGCCTGGGCCGGCGACAGCACCAGCTACCGCGGCGTTAACCTGCCGGTGTGGCGCAACAACGGCGTCGCCCAGCTGCCGTTGGATTTGTACTACACCCCGGTGCGCAACGAGACCGGCTGCGTGGCCGGCGTGCTGTGCACGCTGGCGCCGGCCCAGGCCGCGCCTGCGGCCGAGACCGCCCGTCCGCTGCGCCTGCTGGTGGTCGAGGACAACGCCGACGCCCGCTACCTGGTCTGCGAGACCCTGCGCGCGCTGGGCCACGAGGTGCAGGCCGCCGCCACCGGCGAGGACGCCCTGCCCGAGCTGGCGCGCCAGCCCTTCGATGTGCTGTTCACCGACGTCAGCCTGCCCGGCATGTCCGGCGTCGAGCTGGCCCGCCTGGCGCGCAAGCAGACGCCGTCGCTGCAGCTGCTGTTCGCCTCCGGCTACGGCGACGCCCTGACCCGCCACCTGGAATTCCCCGCCCAGTCGCTGCAAAAACCCTACGACATCGAACAGCTGCAAGCGGCGCTGGACCAGATCGCCCTGCGGCTGGCGCCCCGCCCGGCCTGAGCCGCCGCCAACCGTGCGTAGCCACGGCGGGAGATGGGCATACAATAAAGACACCGTAAAACGTCAAGCGCAAGTCTGACGAGCCTGACGGCCGCCGTCCGGCGGCCACAGGTTTCGCGGCAGCCCGAAGCCTTACATGATTCTTCCAAACGAGCCCAACGACGCCGTAACGCCCCAGCCCCCGCCGGACGACGCCGCGCTCCCCACCTCATCGGCAGCCCAGCATGATTTGCTGAGCGCGCGGGAGGCATTGCGGCAGAGCCAGCTGGAATTGCGTGCGCTGGCCAATTCAATGCCGCAACTTGCCTGGATCGCCGAGCAGGACGGCAGCAAGGTCTGGTACAACCAGCCCTGGTACGCCTACACCGGCACCACGCCCGAGCAGATGGGCGGCGACGGCTGGCGCCAGGTGTACGCGCCCGACTGCATCGCCCCCATGCTGGAGCGCTGGGAACACTCGCGCGCCACCGGCGCCCCCTTCGAGCTGGAGGTGCCGATCCGCGGCGCCAACGGCGAGTTCCGCTGGTTCCTCACGCGCGCCAACCCGGTGCACGACGCCGCCGGCCGCGTGCTGCGCTGGTTCGGCACCAGCACCGACGTCGACCAGGTCAAGCGCGTGCAGGAGGCGCTGCGCGACCAGACCGCCGTGCTGGAGCTGGTCAACCGCACCGGCAACGCGCTGGCCTCGACCCGCGACCTGCATCCGCTGCTGCAGGAGGTGACCGACGCCGCCACCCGCATCAGCGGCGCCCGCTTCGGCGCCTTCTGCTACCACGGCGCCGACGGCCACGGCAAGGCGCGCATGCTGCACATGCTGTCGAGCGACGCCCCGTCCAGCTGCGCCGGCTTCGGCCGCCCGCGCGACGGCACGCCGCCGGGCGCCCCGCTGTACGCCAACGGCACCGTGCGCAGCGACGACTGGCCGGCCGACGCCCGCAACGACGGCGACGCGGATGCCGCGCCGGGCCAGCCGCCGCTGCGCAGCTACCTGGCGGTGCCGGTGGCGCTGCGCTCGGGCGCGGTGATCGGCTGCCTGCACTTCGGCCATCCCGAGCCGGCCATGTTCAGCGAGCGCACCGAGCGCATCATCGGCGGCATCGCCGCCCAGGCCGCCATCGCGATCGACAACGCGCGCCTGTACGAGGCCTCGCAACAGGCCGCCGAGGAGCGCAAGATCCTGCTCGACAGCGAACGCCACGCGCGCGCCGAGGCCGAGCGCAACAGCCAGATGAAGGATGAATTCCTGGCCACGCTGTCGCACGAGCTGCGCACGCCGCTGACGGCCATCCTCGGCTGGGCCCAGGTGCTGCGGCGCGGCAGCCGCGACCAGGCCGACCTGCACCGCGGCCTGCAGACCATCGAGCGCAACGCCCGCGCCCAGGCCCAGCTGATCGAGGACCTGCTCGACATGAGCAGCATCGCCTCCGGCAAGGTGCGGCTGGAGATGCTGGCGCTGTCGCCGTCGGCCATCGTGGCGGCCGCCATCGACACCGTGCGCCCGGCAGCCGAGGCCAAGCAGATCCACATTTCCCAGGATTTCGAGCCCGCGCCCGGCATGGTGGCCGGCGACGCCAACCGCCTGCAGCAGATCATCTGGAACCTGCTGAGCAACGCCCTCAAGTTCACGCCGGCCGGCGGCCGCATCGGCGTGCGCATCCGGCGCGAGGGCGACCAGATCGCCATCATCGTGCACGACAGCGGCATCGGCATCGCGCCCGACTTTTTGGCCCACGTGTTCGAGCGCTTCCGCCAGGCCGACGCCACCACCACCCGCCAGCACGGCGGCCTGGGGCTGGGACTGGCGATCGTCAAGCACCTGGTGGAACAGCACGGCGGCACCGTGGCGGCCGCCAGCGAGGGCGTCGGCCATGGCGCCTGCTTCACCGTGCGCCTGCCGCGCCGGCGCGGCGCCAACGAGCCGCTGGGCACGGCCATCGGCGGCCGCCGCGCCGCCGCCCACGACCTGACCGGCCTGCAGGTGCTGGTGGTGGACGACGAGGACGACGCGCGCGAGCTGATCAAGCGCATCCTGGCCGACTGCAACGCCGACGTGCTGACCGCCGCCACCGCCACCGAGGCGCTGTCGCTGCTGCAACACGCGCGCCCGGACCTGATGGTGAGCGACCTCGGCATGCCGGAGGTGGACGGCTACGGCCTGCTGGACCGCATCCGCGCGCTGGGCCCGTCGCGCGGCGGCGACCTGCCGGCCATCGCGCTGACCGCGTTCGCCCGCTCGGAGGACCGCATCAAGGCGCTGTCGAGCGGCTTCCTGGCGCACATCGCCAAACCGGTCGAGCCGAACGAGCTGATCGCGAAGGTGGCCATGGGCGCGCACCACCGCCACGTCTGAGCCGGGTTGACAGACGTTTAACAGGCGTGGTGACTATTTCTATTACGGAATAAAACATTTCCTACCCGCAGACGCGGCAATGTCCTACAAGCAATCCGAAATTCGGTTGGTAAACTACAAAATCACGAAAAAACAGGTACAATTAGTTTCCATATGGAAATATCATGCGCAGGTGTGCGCCGCAGCACAACTGCTTACGCTATGATCGCAGGGCGATAACTTTCCGGCCAGAATGGCCGAATTTGAGACAGACAGAGACCAATATGCCGAGCCGAGACGAAATCCTGCACGCCAAGATCCTGGTGGTGGATGACAGCGCCGACAACGTCGAATTGATGTTGGAAATCCTGCGCGAAGCCGGCTATACCAATGTCGCCTCCACCATGCTGCCCGAGCAGGTGTGCCCGATGCACCGCCAGCACTGCTACGACCTGATCCTGCTGGACCTGCAGATGCCGGGCCTGAACGGCTTCCAGGTCATGAAGGGCCTGAAGGAAATCGAACAGGGCGGCTACCTGCCGGTGCTGGCGCTGACCGCCCAGCCCAGCTTCAAGATCGCCGCGCTGGAAGCGGGCGCGCGCGACTTCATCAGCAAGCCGTTCGACCTGCTGGAGGTGCACAAGCGCATCCACAACATGCTCGAGGTGCGGCTGCTGTACAAGGAGCTGGCGCAATACAGCCGCCAGCAGCAGGAACTGGCGCTGCACGATCCGCTCACCGGCCTGCCCAACCGCCGCCTGCTGGAGGACCGCATCTCCACCGTGCTGCAGCACGCCACGCGCCAGCAGAACAAGGCCGCCGTCATGTACCTGGACCTGGACGGCTTCAAGGCCATCAACGATACCCACGGCCACGCGGCCGGCGACGAGATCCTCAAGATGGTGGCGCAGCGCCTGGTCGGCTGCGCCCGCAAGGAAGACACGGTGGCCCGCGTCGGCGGCGACGAGTTCGTCATCGTCATGGGCAATATCAGCCAGCCGGGCGACACCCACGAGCCGGCCGCCAAGCTGATCGAGGCGGTCTCCGAACCCTATGTCGTCAACGGCCTGACCTTGCGGCTGTCGACCAGCATCGGCATCGGCATCTTCCCCGACGACGCCGACCAGGTGGCGTCGGTGATCGCCGTGGCGGACGCCGCCCTGTACGAGGCCAAGCGCTCCGGCAAGAACCGCTGCTGCACGGCGCAGATGATGCCCATGCCGCCGCAGCAGCACCACGCCATGTCGCCGGCACCGGCCTGAGCGGCGGGCCGGCCATGTTCGCGCCGGGCTTACGCCGAGTGCGCGGCGTCGTGCTCCATCTTGCCCGCGTGCTGGTGGTCGTCGTGCGCGTCGACCTTTTCCGGCGCCACTTCGATGCGGGTGACACCGGCGTCGACCGACACCGGATCGCTGGCCGGGAACGTCATCTCCAGGCCGTCGTCCAGCAGGGTTTCCTTGGCCTGCTCTTCCGGCGTGGCCTGCTCCAGGTCGGCCAGGGTGGTGATGGCCGCGGCCCATTTGACGAAATCCAGCGCGGCCAGTTCGCGCACCGTGTGCACATTGAACGCCTGCGCCAGCGCCTTGGCATCCTTGGCGCTCAGGCCGCGCAGCGCGCTGACGGGTGCGTCGGCCAGCGCGCGGAAGCTCAAGCCCAGGTATTCCTTATCCACCACAGTATCGATATTCATGATGTGTCCTTTCAATGAGGCTAGGCAGTCACTATCGCAGCGCGCGCCGGCGCGGTCTGTACGGCGCCGAACACTGGCGCCCCACCACCGCGCGGCTGCTGCCGTGTTCGATTGAGGGGCCGTTTTTGACATTCATATATGCAATTGATATGATGGTTTGGCGACAATTTCTTGCTTCTCTGGCAGCTACAAGGCCGCGAAGATTTCGCCGTGTCAGCAGGATGCAGAGACCCCGTGCCTAAAACTGAAAAACCCAAAATCCTGGTGGTCAACGACGATGCCAACAGCCTGTTCGCATTGACCAGCCTGCTCACCCAATGGGCCGAGCAGGAAGCCTATGAGGTGCTGGCGGCCCGTTCGGGCCAGGAGGCCCTGCGCCAGGTGCTGATGCACGACTTCGCGGTGATCCTGCTGGACGTGAACATGCCCGGCATGGACGGCTTCGAGACCGCCGAGGCGATCCACCAGCGCGCGCGCTCGGCCAACATTCCCATCATTTTCATCACCGCCTTCCTGGCGGACGAGCTCGACCGCCTGAAGGCCTACCAGCGCGGCGCGGTGGATTTCCTGTTCACGCCGGTGATCCCGCAGGTGCTGCACGCCAAGGTCGCGGTGTTTGTCGCGCTGGCCACCAAGAACGAGGAGCTCAAGCGCCAGGCGCGCCAGCTGAGCCTGCGCACCACCGAGCTGACCGCCACCAACGAGCGCCTCACGCGCGAGATCGAGGAGCGCCAGTCGGCCGAGCGGCAGAACCACGCCAAGGACGAGTTCCTCGCCATGCTGGGCCACGAGCTGCGCAATCCGCTGTCGGCCATCAGCAGCGCGGCCTCGCTGATCGGCCTGCCGGGCGTGTCGGCCGACGGCGTCGGCCGCGCGCGCAAGATCATCCAGCGCCAGAGCCAGCACCTGGGCAGCATCGTCGACGACCTGCTGGACCTGTCGCGCGCGATGTCGGGCAAGATCCTGCTCAACCGCGCGCCGCTGGACCTGGCCGCGCTGGTGGCGCAGACGCTGGAAACCTACCGCGCCACCGGCCGCAGCGCCGACTACGAGCTGGTCAACGACCTCGACCCCGGCTGGGTCGAGGGCGACGCCACGCGGCTGGAGCAGATCGCCAGCAACCTGATCGACAACGCCCTCAAGTACACGCCGGCCGGCGGCCGCATCGAGGTGCGCACGTGGACCGAGAACGACGATGTCGTGCTCAGCGTGCGCGACACCGGCGTCGGCATCGCGGCCGACCTGCTGCCGCATGTGTTCGACGTGTTTGTGCAGGGCTCGAGCACGCTGGACCGCTCGCAGGGCGGCCTGGGCATCGGCCTGTCGCTGGTGCGCCGGCTGGCCGAGCTGCACGGCGGCGACATCGCCGCCGACAGCAAGGGGCCGGGCGGCGGCAGCACCTTCACGCTGCGCCTGCCGCGCATCGAGCACCAGGCGGCGCCGGCGGTCCCTCCGGCCGAGTCCGGCGGCGCGCATGGCGGCGCCGGCCGCCCCACCATCCTGCTGATCGAGGACAACGACGACGGCCGCGAGATGATGACCATGATGCTCAGCTGTTACGGCTACGAGGTGCACTCGGCGGCCGACGGCCACGAGGGCGTGGCGGCCGCCGCGCGCCTGCAGCCGGACGTGGCGCTGGTCGACATCGGCCTGCCCGGCATCGACGGCTACGAGGTGGCGCGCCGCCTGCGGGCCGATCCGGCCACCAGCGGCATCCGCCTGATCGCCCTGACCGGCTACGGCCTGGCCGAGGACCTGCGGCGCGTGATGGACGCCGGCTTCGACCGCCACCTGGTCAAGCCGGTCGACATCGACCAGCTGGCCGAGGCGATCGGCGGCTGCGTGCGGGTGCCGGTCCGGCAGTGAGCGTGCCAGAGTGCGCCACGACTTGCAAAGCTCGGGTATCATCGAGAGACACAGTCCGTCCTAACAGAGAGAACCATGTCCGTCCCGGCACCACAAGAACAAGACGCCCTGCGTAGCGCCGACCTGAGCGATCTGCTCGGCCACGTCCACACCTGCTGGGACAACGAGCGCCGCTCGCTGTCGCGCCAGCTGCACGACAGCCTGGGCTCGTCGCTGACCGCGCTCACCATGCACCTGGGTTTGCTGATGCAGAAAATGCCGCAGGACGCCGCGCTGCAGGACCGCGCCGTCCACATGAAGCAGCTGCTGATGCAGATCGTCGAGACCAACCGCCAGATGCAGATCAAGCTGTGGAACGACAAGCTCGAATTCCTCGGCGTGCGCGTGGCGCTGGGCGAGGCGGTCGAGCAGTTCGGCCAGCAGCACCAGATGACCGCGCGCTGCAGCCTGCCGGAGGACGAGCTGAACTGTCCACGCAGCCATGGCATCGTGCTGTTGCACACGCTGGAGGAAGCGCTGCGCAACATCGCCATGCACGCGCGCGCGACCGAGGTGGACGTCATCGTCGACGACAACGAGGACGAGGTGATGTTGACGGTCAAGGACAACGGCATCGGCCTGAACGCGCCGCTGGCGGGCGTGCTGGGCCAGCTCAGCGGCAAGTTCGGCCTGCGCACCGCGCGCGAACGGGCGGCCTACCTGGGCGGCACGCTGACCCTGGCGCCCGGCGCCGAGCACGGCGTCACGCTGACGATCATCCTGCCCAAGACGGCCGCCGCCTGACGGCTTGACGCGTTAGTGCAGCTTGACCAGCGGCGTGCTGCGCTTGATCAGGAAGCGCGCCAGCGCCAGCACGGCGGTGCGCACCGCGCCGAGCACGGCGCGGTGGTGCATCAGGTGCAGGCTCACGTACATCAGCCGCGCGACCAGGCCGTCGACAAACCAGCTCAATCCCTTCAGCGATCCCATCAGGCTGCCCACCGTGGTGGTCTGGCCGAACGACACCAGCGAACCGTAGTCGCGGTAGATGTAGGGATGCGCCCGCGGCGCCCTGCCCTGGTGCTGGCGCATGAACGTCTGGAACAGGTAGTCGGCCTGCTGGTGCGCGGCCTGCGCGCGCGGCGGCACCGGCTTGCCGTCCGGCCCGGCGCAGGAGGCGCAATCGCCCAGCGCGTAGATGCCCGGATGGCCAGGCACGGCCAGCCGGGCGTCGACTTCGATCTGGCCCGACTTCGTGACGGGCAGGCCCAGCTGCGCCAGCCATGCCGGCGCCTTGATGCCGGCCGCCCATACCACCAGTTGCGCCGGATAGACGGTCTCGCCAGCCGTCACCGCATCGGCGGCGATGGCGGTGACGCGGGTGCCGGTGACGACGGTGACGGCGGGCTCGCCCAACAGCCGCAGCGCGGCCGAGGCCACCTGCTCCGGCAGCGGCGCCAGGATGCGCGGCGCCCCTTCCAGCAAGGTGATGCGGACGTCGCGCTCGGCGTTCAGGTGATGGAAGTCGTAGGCGGCATACACGCCGCTGGCCTCGCGCAGCTCGGCCGCCAGCTCGACGCCGGTGGCGCCGCCGCCGATGATGACGATGTCCACTCCCGCCTCGGGCCGCGTGCTTTTCCGCAGCTCGGCTTGCGTGAGCAGCTTCAGCAGCGTGAGGCGGAAGCGCTCGGCGTCCTCGGTGGCGTTCAGGGAAATGGTGTGTTCGGCCGCGCCGGGCACGCCGAAATAATTGGAGACGCTGCCGACCGCCAGCACCAGCGCGTCGTAGCCGATGCGGCGCTCGGGCAGCACTTGCTCGCGCTGGCCGTTGTTGCCGCTGTCGCCGCTGTAGATGGGGCCGACCGTCAGCTGGCGCTCGGCCTCGGCCAGCGCCAGCATCGGTCCGTAGACGAAGGTGAAGCCGTTGTCGTGGGCCAGCATCGGATAGGACAAGCCTTCCTGATGCACGTCCAGCGTGCCGGCCGCCACCTCGTGCAGCGATGGTTTCCAGATGTGGAACTGGCGGCTGTCGACCAGCGTCACCGCCTGCGGTCCCAACTTGCGGCCAAGCTTGCAAGCGAGCTCCAGCCCGCCTGCCCCGCCGCCTACAATCACGATTTTGCTGTGCAAACCTGACTCCTGTGGGCGGCGGCCTGCGCCGCGTGGTTAGTCTTTGCCGTGGCCGTTGCCGTGGCCATTGCCGTTGCCGTGACCCCGGCCGTTGCCGTTGCCATTGCCGTTGCCGCGGTCGTCGTCGCGACGGTCATCGCGGCGGTCGTCGCGTCGATCTTCGCGACGGCCTTCGCCATGACGCTCGCGATAGCGCGGCGCATATTGATTCTGGTACCAGCCATCATCGACGAAGTACACGCGCTGGCCGCAGGCGCGATATTCGGCGCAATGCTTGTCCCAATGCTTGGCGTGGCCAGGCGGCACACGCAGGTAGATTGGCGCGGTCTCCACGTAACGCACCGGGCGCTGGACGATCACCGGCTCGCGGTAGATGACCTGCGGCTGCGGGTAGTCGCCGATATCCAGGCGGCCGTAAAAGCCGGGCTGGCCGATGCTGATGGAAACGCCGACGTCGCTGGCGTAGGCTGCGGAGGACAACGCCAGCAAGCTGGCGACAAGGATCTTGGCTTTCATGATGGCCTTCTTTTCTTGTAATAGTAGGACTGAGCGAACTTGCTCAATTCTCATCTTAGCAAACCGCAGAGTAACTTTCCGTACGCTAGCGTACATAAATCGCCGCAATCGCTCACCACAGTTGCGCCAACGGCAACACTACGCCGCTGAAGAAGGCCCAGTCCGGCGACGCGCGGTTCATGCCGTGGGCCGCGCCGAAGTCCACCGTCAGCCGCTTGCTGGGACTATAGCTCATCGCCACCAGCACCTGCGCCGTGCTGGCCGCGCCGCTGCGGCGGGTGCCGGACCACTCGCCGGTCACGCCCCAGCGCCCGTTCACCGGCGTGGAGAACGAGGCCGACAACCCGGTCTGCGTCCGGCCGGTGCCGGCGTCGTAGGCGCCCAGGCGGGTGGCGTTGAGGTTGGCGTCCATGTGGACGCTGCCCATGTCCTGGCTGTAGATGCCGTTGAGGCTGTAGTCGGCGCGGCCGCTGCCGATGCTGTCCTTGGCGGTCGGCGCCTTGGCGCCCAGTTCCAGCCCCAGCGCGCTGGCCTCGCTGAGGATGAAGGCGCGCTTGAGCACGAACTGCGTGTCGCCGATGCCGCGCGCGCGGCCGCCGTCGCCGTCCGGCGCCGACACAAAACCCTCGCCCGCCAGCACCACGCCCCATTGCTCGTTGAAGCCCAGCTTGAGCGCGTACGGCAGGCTGTTGCGCCGGCCGTCGTCGGACTTGCTGCTCAGGCCACCCAGTTCCAGTTCCAGCTGGCCGGCGGCCGGCAATTGCGCCGGACTGGACACGGACGGCCGGTAAGGCGTGATCGGCGGCCCGTCTTCGGCCTGGCAAACCAAGGGCAACAGGCACAGCGCGGCGGCGAGATGGGTTTTCATGGTGATTCCTGATTGGGCGATGCCACCAGCGTAGCACGCCACTTGTTGAACGGAAAACTCCCGTGCTAAAATAATCGTTCGATACCTAACTATTAGCTGCAAAATCATATGCCCTCTATTGAAGAACGCTTCTCCGCGGCGATGCACGGCACCGCCCGCGCCTGGCGCCTGGCGGTCGACCGTCGCCTCAAGCACCTGGGGCTGAGCCAGGCCAGCTGGATGGCGATCGCCTTCATCGCCAAGGAGAGCGAGGCGCTGTCGCAAACGCGGCTGGCCGCCCGCGTCGGCGTCGAAGACCCGACCATGGTCGCCACCATCGACCGCCTGGTCAAAGCCGGCTACGTGGTGCGCACGCCGTCCGAGACCGACCGCCGCGTCAAGCTGGTCAGCCTGACCGAGCAAGGGCAGCAGATCTACCAGAGCGTCTGGCAGGAAGCCTCCGCCTTCCGCCTGGAGCTGCTGGGCGGCGCCGATCCGGCGGTGCTGCGCGTGGTCACCGAGTTCCTCGAGACCCTGCTCACCGAGATCGAGTCGCGTCCATGAGCACAGCCGCACCGCCGGGCGACATCAACCGCCCCATGATCACGCTGTCGATCATGCTGGCGACCGTCATCCAGGCGCTGGACGGCACCATCGCCAACGTCGCGCTGCCGCACATGCAGGGCAGCCTGTCGGCCTCGCAGGACCAGATCACCTGGGTGCTGACCTCCTTCATCGTGGCAGCCGCCATCGCCACGCCGCTGACCGGCTGGCTGTGCGACCGCTACGGCCAGAAAAACATCTTTCTGACGGCGGTGGCCGGCTTCACGCTGGCCTCGGTGCTGTGCGGGCTTTCGGGTTCGCTGGCGGAGATCGTGGCCGCGCGCCTGCTGCAGGGCGTGTTCGGCGCCGCGCTGGTGCCGCTGTCGCAGGCCACGCTGCTCGACATCAATCCGCGCGAGAAGCACGGCTCGGCCATGGCAGTGTGGGGCATGGGCGTGATGATCGGTCCCATCCTCGGCCCGACGCTGGGCGGCTGGCTGACCGACAGCTACAACTGGCGCTGGGTGTTCTTCATCAACGTGCCGGTGGGCGCGCTGGCGTTCTACGGCATCTGGCGCTACATCCGCCCGGTGCCCGGCGCGCGCAAGATGAGCTTTGACGCCTTCGGCTTCGCCACACTGAGCCTGTCGATCGGCGCGCTGCAGATGCTGCTCGACCGCGGCGAGCAAAACGACTGGTTCGCCGCCAGGGAGACCTGGGTGGAAGCGATCGTGCTGGCCTTGAGCTTCGCCTACTTTGTGGCGCACACCGCGCTGCGGCCGGCCGGCAAATCGTTCTTCGACTACCGGCTGCTCAAGAACGCCAACTACGTCAGCGGCCTGCTGTTCATCTTCATCGTCGGGCTGGTGCTGTTCGCCACGCGCGCGCTGACGCCGTCGATGCTGCAAAGCCTGATGGGCTACCCGGCCGCCGTCGCCGGCCTGGTGACGGCGCCGAGCGGCATCGGCACCATGATCGCGATGATGGTGGTGGGCCGGCTGGTCGGCAAGTTCGACCTGCGCCTGCTGCTGGGCATAGGCTTCGCCATCACCGCCTTCTCGCTGTGGCAGATGACGCGCTACACGCTGGTGCTCTCGCGCAGCGACATCGTCTGGCCGGGCGTGATCCAGGGCCTGGGACTGGGGCTGGTGTTCGTGCCGCTGAGCGCCGCGACCTTCGCCACGCTGTCGCCGGAGATGCGCGCCGAGGGCACGGCGATCTACAGCCTGATACGCAATATCGGCAGCTCGATCGGCATCGCGATGGTGCAGACGCTGCTGGTGCGGAACACGCAGGCGATGCACGCCACGCTGGCCGAGAAAATCACCACCGTCAATCCGGCGTTGCTGGACAACGTGGCCACGCCGGAAGCGGCGGCCGCGCTGAACGGCGAGATCACCCGCCAGGCGTCGATGATCGCCTACGTCGACGACTTCTGGCTGATGATGATCCTGACGCTGTGCGTGATACCGCTGCTGCTGTTGGTGCGTCCGCCCGCCAAGCAGGCCGCGCCGGCGGTCGACCACGCCGCCATGGAATGAACATGAAACGAATGGAACCTCAAGTGAACAAGACCACACTGCTGTTTGCCGCGGCCCTCGGCCTGGCCTTGGCCGGCTGCGCCCACATCACACCGGAGCAGCATGCGCCGGTGAGGCGCGACATCGCCAACGCCGAACTGCCCGCCGACATCAAGCTGGCGCGCGAAGGCTGGCCCGATGCGCAATGGTGGACCGCCTACCGCGATCCGCAACTGGACGCGCTGATCAAGCAGGCGCTGGCCTCGGCGCCGACGCTGGACGTGGCGGCGGCGCACATCGGCAGCGCGCGTTCGGCGCTGTCGCGCACCAACGCCGACCTGGGGCTCGATGTCAGCGGGTATGCGGGCGCCAACCGCCAGCGCTATTCCGGCACCGGCCTGTTCCCCGCGCCCATCGGCGGCGCGTGGTTCACCGCCGAGACCCTGCGCCTGGAGGCCCGCTATAACTTCGACTGGTGGGGCAAGAACCGCGCGCAGGTGGCCGCCGCCGTCGGCGAGTTGAACGCCGGCCGCGCCGAATACGCCGAAGCGGAGCGCACGCTGGCAGCCGCCATCGCGCAAAGCTACTTCCGGCTGCAAGGCGCGTGGGCGCGCCTGGCCAACAACGAACAGCTGGCGGCCACGCAGGCGGCGCTGGTGCAGGACAAGGCCAGGCGCATCGCCGGCGGCCTGGCCAACAGCGACGAGCAGCGCACCGCCGAAGCGGAACTGAGCCAGATCCGCAAGCGGCACGCCCAACTCACCGCCGACATCGGCCGCGAACGCGAAGCCCTGCGTGCCTTGATCGGCGCCGACAGCGGCGCGCTGGCCAGCCTCACACCGCGACCGATGGGCAGCACTGCACACGCCCTACCCTCCCGCCTTGGCATGGAACTGCTGGCGCGGCGCCCGGACCTGCAGGCGGCGCGCTGGAAACTGGAAGCCTCGCTGAGCAGGATCGACGCGGCCAAGGCGGCGTTCTATCCCGACGTGAACCTGACCGGTTCCATCGGCCTGGACACCATCAAGCTGGAGGACCTGCTGCAATCGGCCAGCCGCACGTTCTACCTCGGCCCGACGCTGACGCTGCCGCTGTTCGACAGCCGCCGCCTCGACGCGCAGCTCGACGGCGCCCGCACCGGCCGCAACGAGCGCATCGCCGAATACAACCAGGCGGTGGTCGACGCCGTGCGCGAGGTCGCGCAGGACGGCGTGCAGCTGCAAGGCATCGAGCGTCAGCTCATCGAGCAGGCGGCTGCCACCGGCACGGCGCGCGCGCAACTGGCGTCGGCGCAGGCGCGGCTGACGCATGGCCTGGCTGACCACGCCGCCGCGCTGAACGCTCAACTGGCGCTGCTCAAGCAGCAGGACGCCGACCTCTATCTGCAGCAGGTGCAGCTGCTGGCCGAAGTGGCCCTGACCAACGCGCTGGGCGGCGGCTATCGCGAAGAAGCGCCCACCGCCACCGCCTCCAAATAAACCGGGAACCGAACATGAGCACCGACACCACCAAAACCAACGACCGCAAACGCAAGACCGTCCTCGCCGCCATCACGCTGCTGTTCCTCGCCGCCGGCGCGGCCTACGCGGTCTACTACAAGGCCGTGCTGTCGAAGGAGCAGGAAACCGACAACGCCTACGTCGGCGGCAACCTGGTCAACCTGTCCTCGCAGGTGGCCGGCAACGTCACCGAAATCCGCGCCGACGAAACCCAGATGGTGCGCGCCGGCGCCACGCTGATCAAGCTCGATTCGGCCGACGCCGATGTCGCCTTGAGCCAGGCCGACGCCCGCCTCGGCGCGGCCGTGCGCCAGCAACGCCAGCGTTACGCGGACGTCGCCCAGTACGAGGCCACCGTCACGCTGCGCAAGCTGCAATTGAAGACCGCCGAAGACGACCTGGCGCGCCGCAAGCCGCTGGCGGCGGACCACACGGTATCGGGCGAGGAAGTGGACCACGCGCGCCAGGCCGTGGACAACGCGCGCGCCGCGATCGCGGTGGCGCTGCGGCAGGCCGAGGCCGCGCAGGCCGGCGTGGCGGGCGTGCCGCTGGCGCAGCATCCGCTGGTGCAGGCGGCCAAGGCGGACTATGTGCAGGCATGGCTGGCGGCGCGCCGCAACACCATCGTCGCGCCGGTGTCGGGCTATGTGGCCAAGCGCAGCGTGCAGATCGGCGCGCGCGCCACGCCGGGTACTTCGCTGCTGTCCATCGTGCCTCTGGACCAGCTGTGGGTGGATGCGAACTTCAAGGAATCGGAGCTGCGCAATATCCGCGTCGGCCAGGATGCGAAGATCGAGGCCGATATGTATGGCAGCAAGGTGGTCTTCCATGGGAAGGTGGTCGGACTGTCGGCCGGCACGGGCAGCGCGTTCTCGCTGCTGCCGGCGCAGAACGCCAGCGGCAACTGGATCAAGGTGGTGCAGCGGCTGCCGGTGCGCATCGCGCTCGATGCGAAGGAATTGGCCGAGCATCCGCTGCGCATTGGCTTGTCGACCACGGTGACAGTCGATGTCAGCAAGACCGATGGCCCGGTGCTGGGCGCGGCGATGCCGCAGGCGCCGGTCTACAGCACGCAGGCGCTGGCGCAGCCGCTGCAGCAGGCCGCCACCGCCGCCGACGCCATCGTCGCCCGCAACCTCTGACGCTGTAGCCGTCGTTCCCGCGAAAGCGGGAATCCATGGAACGCCGCCGTAGCTGGCTAAGTATGGATTCCCGCCGTCGCGGGAATGACATCACTTGCGCAGCTCGGCGTCGAGCTGGCGGATCGCCGCCTGGGCGTGGGTGATCACGCGGTCGGCGATGCGCTGGCGCATGCCGGGCACGCGGCCGGCCGCTTCGGCCTCCAGCAGCAAAGGCGTGAGCAGTTGCAGCGCCGATTCGTGGAAGCCTTGCGCCACCAGGTCCAGCTGCGTGTTGAAGCTTTGCTCGGCGGCCTGCAGCTGCTTGCGCAGTTCGGCCTCGAAGGCGGCGCGCTTGTCGCGGATCTCGGTGCGTTTGCGCTTGCCGCCGTCGGTGAACCACTTGAACGCGCCGGCCAGCAGCACCGCCCCGCCGACAAACGGCGCGACCGGCGCCACCACCGGCAGCACCACCGCCGCGCCGATCAAATAGGCCGCCGTGCCGGTGCCGGCCGCCACCACCGCCCCGCTCATCAAGGTGACGTTGGCCGCCGTATCCACGCTGTTGACGATGCGCGTGCCGATCCGCAGGCGCGGCATCAGCTTGGCCAGCGTGGAGTGGTGCTGACGCTGGAACACCGACGACTGATTCAGGCGCATCGCCTGCTGGAACAGCCGCAAGTCCTCCTGCAGCAGGTGCAGCGATTGCTCCTTGCGGCGCACGATGCGGTCCAGCCGCCGTTCCATCTCCTGGCCGAACTGCTGGCGGCCCATGCTGGCCCACACGTCTTCATCCTTCCACTGATCGGTGTTGAGCCGGTCGGTGATCGCCAGTTCGATGGCGTTGCCGGCGTCGTGCACGGCGTCGTCGATCTCCTCCAGCATCAGGCGGCGTTCGTAGGCGATGCGCTGGTCCACCAGGGTCAGACGTTGCAGCACCTGGTTTTTCAGGTCGTTGGCGGCGCTGACCAGCGTGGCGGCCATGGCCTCGCCCACCGACAGCATGCGCGCCTGCTCCAGGTAGGCGCTGATGTCCTGCGCGATGGCGGTGGTGGTGGCGCCCACCAGTTCGCGCAGCTGGCTGTGGTCGATGTCGCCGGACTGGAAATTACGAGCGTGTTCGACCAGCACCGGCTGGCCCGCGTGGCGGCCGAAATCGGCCACCGTGTCGGCCAGCGAACGGCCGCGCACCAGCCGGCGCGCCTGTTCGCCGAGGTTGGCGAGGATGCCGCGCTCCTCGGCCGGCGGCAGGTGGTTGAGGTCTTCGGGCGAGAGCCGGGCCGACAAGGCCTTGGCCAGCCGCTGCGCCAACGGGCGGGCGCCGGCGCCGTGCAGCGCCAGCAGTGGGATGGTCATGGCGAGGGCGTTTTCGCGCGCGGCCTGGTCGATGCCGGCGCTGCTGCGGCTCAGGGCGTGGAAGGCCCAGTCGACGTCCACGCCCGATTCGATGGCGTTCAACACCAGCGCGGTGAAGACGGCGGAGGATTTGCCGTCGCCGGCGATGTCGGTGACGGCGGCGAATTGGGCCAGCGTCAGGCTGCCCTCGTTGCCGGCGATGGCGCCGACCGCGCGCGCGTAGGCCGAGCTGAAGCTCTGGTCGGATGACATGTGCTCGTCGAGCGAGCGCACATTGATGACATGGGTATCGCCTGGAGTACCGTGCTGATTGTTCACACTTGCTCCGCTTCGTAAATAATGCTGTTATTGCATTTTAACTGAAGCGGCGCGATCGCTGCGTTAGCTGGCGAACGGCTAGGAGCGGAAGTAGGCCAGCGCGGCGAACAGGACGGCGCTCTGGCCAAGCCAAAGTCCGAACACCCAACGCATGATTTCCGTGCGCACTTGATTAGTCTGGTCACGGATCAGCGAACGCAACTCGGCGAACTCGGCGGCCTGTTTGGCTTCCATCTTGTCCATTCTGCCACTGAGCTCCAAGTGCACGCGGTCGATTTTGTCATTGAGTTCGGTCCGTACAAGCTCGATCTTGTCGCTGAGCTCCAGGCGCACAAGCTCGATTCTGTCGATGAGCTCGGTCCGCGCAAGCTCGATCTTATCGTTGAGCTCCGTCTTGGCCAGCTGCACATCCGCCTTGGTGGCCAGCTGTGTCCGCAGCGCCTCGCTGAGCGCGAGCGCGTGGGCGTCGGCTTGCTCCGCCGGCACCCCGGCCGCTTCCAGGCGCCGGGTATAACTGAGGGTGTCGAATGTGGTATTCATCCGCATATTGTGCGCCTCTCGCCGCGCAGCGCAAGCGACGCACTTTGAGGCGGCTCAAGCCTGCGCCACCTCGGTGGAAAGGATCAAGGTTTCCTTGATCTCCTCCATCACGACATAACTTTTCGACTGCGCCGCCCCAGGCAAACTGAGCAGCATGTCGCCCAGCAGCTTGCGGTACTCGGCCATTTCATGGATGCGCGCCTTGATCAGGTAATCGAAATCGCCCGACACCAGATGACACTCCTGCACCTCCGGAATGCGCAGCACCTCGCGCCGGAACTGCTCGAACACCGGCCCCGATTTCTGGTTCAGCGTGATCTCCACGAACACCAGCAGCTTGGCCCCCAGCGCCGGCGGATCGATGCGCGCGTGGTAACCGGTGATCACCCCGTCCCGCTCCATGCGCTTGACCCGCTCGATGGCCGGCGTGATCGACAGCCCCACCTGCTCGCTCAAATCCTTCATCGAGATCCGCCCATCCTCCTGCAGGATGCGCAATATCTTTCTGTCCAGTTTGTCCAGGGTACGGACCGATTCCTTTTGAATTCGCATGAAAATCCACTGAATTTATCAAGTTATACAGTAACAAATACTGGTGATACAAGCATACCATAGCGGAATATCTGGTAGTGCTAAATAATCGGGAGACTGTATGCGCGTTGTGATCTTGGGTAGCGGTGTTATCGGCGTCACCAGCGCCTACTATCTGGCCCAGGCTGGCCACGACGTGACCGTGCTCGACCGCCAGCCCGGCCCCGCGCTGGAAACCAGCTTCGCCAACGCCGGCCAGATCTCCCCTGGCTACGCCTCCCCCTGGGCCGCGCCCGGCATCCCGCTCAAGGCGATGAAATGGATGCTGCAACGCCACGCCCCACTGTCGATCACCCCGGACGGCACGCTGTTCCAGCTGCAATGGATGTGGCAGATGCTGCAGAACTGCAATGCCGAGCGCTACGCCGTCAACAAGGAGCGCATGGTGCGCCTGGCCGAGTACAGCCGCGACTGCTTCAAGGCGCTGCGCGCGGCCACCGGCATCGAATACGAAGGCCGCCAGCAAGGCACCACCCAGCTGTTCCGCACCCAGAAGCAGCTGGACGATGCCGCCAAGGACATCCAGGTTCTGCAGGAAACCGGCGTGCCGTACGAACTGCTGAGCCGCGAACAACTGGTCGCCGCCGAGCCCGGCCTGGACCAGAACAAGCTGGTCGGCGGCCTGCGCCTGCCCAACGATGAAACCGGCGACTGCCAGCTGTTCACCACCCGCCTGACCGCGATGGCCGAGCAGCTGGGCGTGAAGTTCCGCTACGGCGTCGACATCACCGGCCTGGTCACGGCCGGCGAGGAAATCAAAGGCGTGCAGCTCGCAGGCGAACTGGTGACGGCCGACTCCTACGTGGTCGCGCTGGGCGCCTACTCGACCACGCTGCTGAAGGACCTGATCAAGATCCCGGTCTACCCGCTGAAGGGCTACTCGATCACCGTGCCGATCGTCAACGCCTCGGCAGCGCCGGTCTCGACCATTCTGGACGAGACCTACAAGATCGCCGTCACCCGCTTCGACGACCGCATCCGCGTCGGCGGCATGGCGGAGATCGCCGGCTTCAACCTGAACCTGAACCCGCGCCGCCGCGAGACGCTGGAAATGGTGGTCAACGACCTGTTCCCCGGCGCCGGCGACACCGCGTCCGCCACCTTCTGGACCGGCCTGCGTCCGATGACGCCGGACGGCACGCCGGTGGTCGGCCGCACCGGTGTGCGCAACCTGTTCATCAACACCGGCCACGGCACCTTGGGCTGGACCATGTCGTGCGGCTCGGCCCAATTGCTGGCGGACCTGATTTCGGCGCGCCGCCCGGCGATCCTGTCCGACGACCTGTCGGTCAGCCGCTACCAGCGCGACAGCGCCGCGCGCCGTCCGCAGTTCGCCAACGCCTAAGCTGAGCAGAGCTTTTCCCGTGCGCGGCGCCCCGGTGGCGCCGCGCACTGTCGCATTGCCGCCTCCCAGAAACCACATCACGCCATGATGGCGTTGAGATTGGGGCCGCGCATGCGTATAATTTTGATCATGAATAAACTTGAAGCATTCGGCCATATCGCGGCGCTGGCCATCCGTGGTGAACTGGTTTTCCCGACCAGTGTCAATGCGGCCCTCCGCGTTCAACTCGCGCTGGACGACCCGGAGTGCCCGGTCGACAAGGCGATCAGCCTGGTGCTGGCGGAGCCCATCCTGGCCGCGCGCACTGTCGCCATCGCCAATTCGGCGATGTTCAACCGCTCCGGCGCACCGGTGATCACCAACGTGCGCGGCGCCATCATGCGCATCGGCTACCAGAACCTGTTCGCGCTGGCCGCCGCCATGGTGGTGCGCCAGTTCGGCGCCAAGATCGCCGACCCGGACCTGCGCTTCAAGGCCGAAAAGCTGTGGGACCACACCATCGCCGTGGCGGCGCTGTCGCGCATCATCGCGCGCCAGGTCACCGGCGTGAATCCGGACACCGCGCTGTTCGCCGCCATCGTGCACGAGGTGGGCGGCTTCTATCTGCTCTCGCGCGCCGACGAATTCCCCGGCCTGCTGGAGGAGGATCCCGAGAACTGGCATTCGGCCAGCGAGGAGATCATCACCCGTGAAGTGATGCGCAAGCTGTGCATCCCCGAGCCGGTGGCCGAAGCCATCGAAGGCCTGCGCGACAGCTTCATGTCGATCCCGCCGGACACGCTGCTCGACACGCTGCTGCTGGCCAATCACCTGTCGCCGGTGAAGTCGCCGCTGCAGGAACCGCAGCGCGACCTGCCGCCGCACTCCGATTCGGCAATCGACCTGTTCATCGACGAGGAGAAGCTCGAATCCATGCTGGCCGAGGCCAGGATCGACGCCATCGAGATGAACGCCGCGCTGCTGGTCTGAGTTCAGCGGTTGGCGTAGCCGGAGCGGAACGGCTTGCGGCTGCCATCGGGCGCGTACACATGGCGCTCGACGGCGCCGATGTCCGCGCCATAGACATGCACGCCGACCGACACCCGGTCGTCAAAGGCGTTGCGCACTTCGTGGATGTCGCCCAGCGCGGGCGACACCGCGCACACCTCTCCCGCCTTCAGCAACAAGGGCGCGCCGTCGGCCGCGAAGGCGCCGCCGTCCGCGCGCCATGCCTGCGCCACCTCCGCGCCGCGCAGGATGCCGGCCAGGCCCCAGACCGTGTGGTCATGCACCGGCGTGCGCTGGCCCGGTCCCCACACGAAGCTGGCGACCGAATAGCGCCGCGCGGGATCGAGATGGAGCAGGTACTGCCGGTAGAACTGGGGATGCGGCTGCGCCATCGCGTCGGACAGCCAGTCGTCGTGCGCCAGCAAGGCGCGCAGCAGCGCCCCGCCCCGCGCCACGATTTCGGATTCGGATGGGCCGCGCGCCAGCAGCGCGTCCATGGCGTCGACAAAGCGCGGCAGCCGTGGCGGCAGTTCCGGTTGCTGTGGCGCGTGCTCCATGCGGCCTCCCGTCGAGGATTTATCACCCCATCTTAGCGTATTTTGCTATCCTCACGTCCGTGATCATCGCGGAGGAATCGAATGCAGAATGCGCCACTGTCCTACGGCTCCGACCCATCGGGTCTGGTTTGCGGCTACCTGTTCGGCCGCGCGCCGGACGGCAAGGGCCTGCCGCTGGACGCCGACGCGGCCCGCACCTGGCTGGCCGCGCGCGAGGAGCATCCGCAGGAATTCATCTGGCTGCACTACAACCTGGCCAACACCGCCAGCGAAAAATGGCTGCACGAGCACACCGCGCTGCCGGAGGAATTCTACGAGAGCCTGCACGAAGGCCCGCGCTCGACCCGCATCGAGATGGCCGACAACACGCTGATCGCCGTGGTCAACGACGTGCTGCACGATTTTTCCTTCGAGCCGTCCGACATCTCCACGCTGTGGCTGAGCGTGGACCGGCAGATCGTCATCAGCGCGCGGCGCAAGCCGTTGAAGGCGGTCGACGGCCTGCGCAACGCGGTGCGCAACGGCGAGCCAATACGCTCGTCGGTCGAGCTGCTGATCCACCTGCTGCGCGACCAGGCCGACGCGCTGATCAAGATCGTCCGCAACGCCATCAGCACCGTCGACGAGATCGAGGACAATCTGCTGGCCGGCAAACTGAAGACCAAGCGCGCCAGCCTGGGCGCGCTGCGGCGGGTGCTGGTGCGCTTGCAGCGCCTGCTGGCGCCGGAACCGGCGGCGCTGTTCCGATTGCTGCAACGGCCGCCGGCCTGGGTGGCCGAGATCGACGCGCAGGAGCTGCGCGAATCGACCGAGGAATTCTCGATGGTGCTGGCCGACATGGCCTCGCTGCAGGAGCGCATCAAGCTGATACAAGAGGAAATCGCGGCGCTGGTCAACGAGGGTAATAACCACAGCCTGTTCGTGCTGACCATCGTCACCGTGCTGGCCCTGCCGATCAACATCATCGCCGGTCTGCTGGGCATGAACGTCGGCGGCATTCCGCTGGCGCAGGACCCGGAAGGCTTCTGGCTGGTGGTGGCGATCGTCGCCAGCTTCACCGTGATCGCAGGCTGGCTGGCCTTCCGCCGCCAGCGCGATGTGTCATAGGAGGATGATCATGGCAAAGGTTTGCGACGATTGCGGAACGGCTGAGGGCAGTTTGCATGAGGCCTTTTGTACGCGGGAGCGCTGTCCGTTTTGTGGCAACCAACTGATTTCTTGCGGGTGCGTATCCAAAGTGCTGGAACTGGATGCCGAAGAACAGAAAGCGCTTGACGAATATGAGGACGACTCCGTGGAGCCGCTGGCCGGGGTAATCCGTCGCTGGATGAAGGCGCTCGATCGAAAAGGCCGCGTTCCGTTCTAAATGTCGAATTATTAAATTCAACGAAACCTCTTATGAATCCAACATTCACCATCTCCGTACCGCGCCTTCACACAGAACGACTTACGCTTCGCGAATATCGGCTCGACGACTTCGACTTATTCGCGGACCATTTAGCGAATTCCGAAAGCTCAGCTCACTTGGGCTCGGCTGACCGCCAAACGGCGTGGCGCATCTTCAGCTCCCATGCTGGATTATGGGTCCTGCACGGGGCTGGTTGGTGGGCGCTGGAGGATAAGCAGACCGGTCAACTCGTCGGGAATATCGGAGCATTCTTTCGTGAGCAATCAACGGTGATGGAGCTGGGATGGAATACTTATCGGGCCTTCTGGGGGAAGGGATTTGCAAGCGAAGCTGCGGCGGCAGTGCTGAATTATGCGTTCGAGGTTCGGCGCGAACCGAAAGTTCGGGCCCTTATCACCTCCGCAAATGAATCATCGCGTCGCGTTGCCGAGCGCCTTGGCATGACCTTCGAAATGGAAACGGACATCCACGGCAAGGCAGTCAATAGTTATGTGCGGGAGCATAGTTGAATACCCAGCCAGAAGCTTACACTAACAAGATGGTTATCGATCGTGAGGCTGCAAAACAACTGGCACACGCGAGTTGTGCAAGCTTATCCGGTGATTTGCTTGAGGCAGAAAATTGCTGGATTTTCTTCAACGAACAGCGAGGGGATTTCGCTGTAGCGGTGTCGAGATCCGGACAGGTTAGCCACGTCTACGATCTCCGCGACAATCCCGAAATGATGCAGGACTATTTGATGATGTTCTCCGCCTATTGCTCTGGCGACGAAGCATGTGCTGGTAAATTGTATCGGGAGTTCATGCGCAAGTACTACGCCAATGGGCTCGGTGAAGGCTGAAGCGGACGAGGAGTGGAAATGGAAGATGTGTTAACCGATGAAGAACTGAATGTATTCAGGGAACATGGTTTGTACTTGGCATACGCAGTACTTTTTGACGAGGAAGGTCTGGAATATGCAAACGGCCAGTACTTGTATCAACCAACTCGCTTCTCCGAAACGTTCTTTGTTATATTTGGTAAGCTTGCTCAGCTAAACAACTATTGTTTTCACCAGCTGGTGTCGTCGCATTCACACCTCTCCGAGCTCAAATCGCAACGTAATAAGGCAAAGAATCAAGCCTCGCCTGCGGCCGAAGAACTGGATTACTACGACGAACAGATTCCCGATTGGGAAAACAACGTCGCCGTCGTCGCCAAGGCAACCGCAGTTGTCCTGCTCTGCAGTTTTGCTGAATGGGCGTTGAAGACCATCTCCAAAGAACTGGCTTCCGATCCACCACGAAAGACCAGCCCTGGCCTAAGCGATATTGAACACCTTCTTCAACATATCAACCAGAACGCGGGCTTGGTGCTACCGGATCAAGAAATGGAAATGTCGGTCATACACTCGTTCCGAACGATCAGGAACGCCTTTGCTCATGGCGACTGGCAAGCGTTAGAGCAGCAGCTTGCCGTCTTGAGGCTTCGAAACTGCTTTGAAGCGGTTTCGAACCTCGTGATGCAGATTGAAATCGCTGCTTGGCAGAGCCAATGGGCTCAAGCGACGTAATCTAACGTGGGGATGCCGCAGCCCTGAAGTTCCACACCCGGCGCCCGCCATATGCCGCGAACAGCACGCCCATCGCCAGCGCGATCAGGTTGTCGCGGCGGTAGCTGCCCCGCACCGTCGACAGTGGCGACACTTCCTTGCCGCCGACCGTCACGCCATAGACCGCGTAGTAGCGGCCCGGCAGAAAACTCGGACTGCTCACTTGTCCCGGGTGGTAGCGGACCTTGACCGGATAGGCTTGCGCATCGACGATCGCCGCACGCAGGCGCTGGTCCGAATCGCCTTTGGCAAACAGCACGAAGCGGCGCTCGTTGCCGTCCAGCGTAAAATACAGGCCGCCCTGCGCCGGCTGCGCCCACGTGACGCGGCCACTCGCGGTTTCCAGCTGGCCGGCATCCGGGAAGTTGCGCTCCAGCGCGACGAACAGCAGCATCAGGCCTATGCCCAGCAGCAGAAAGAAGTACGCACCGCGCTCGCTGGCAAACCAATTCTTCATTGTGTTTCATTGTTGGAGTGATGCCGCATCATAACGCAACATGACCTGTTCATCCGCGCCCGCGCCGGCGCGCCGCAGGCCGAGCTGCTGCGCTCCTTCGGCTTGAGCGAGGGATCGGGCAATCGCCATCCAGGCCAGGGCACCCAGAACCGCCGTTTCTTCTTCCATGATGCCTTCCTCGAACTGCTGTGGATCGCCGACGACGACGAGGTGCGCAACGCGCAGATCAGCCCCACGCTGCTGGCCGAACGCCTCGCTGACATTGCCTTCGCCGGCGCGGTCGGCGTGCGCGCAAGCGGCCAGCGCGGGCACGCAACTCACACTGCTCGAAGGCGACGCTTACCTGATGGAGATCCACTTCGACCACGGCGCGCAAGGCCAGACCCGCGATTGCCGCCCCACCCTGCCGTTGATCCTGCATTACTGAGTTAATAAACATTTTCGTTTACTTATTAGCGGAGTCCGCTTACAGTGTCGGTACTCGCCACCTTTGACCTCCGACGATGAAAACACCTCTGCTGATAGGCGCCGCCTGCCTGCTCGCGCTGCTCTCGACGATAGGCGCCTCGCTGCCCTACCCCATCCTGCCGCCTCTGTTCGCGGCCGGCGTCAGCAATGGCCTGAACCAGTTCCTCGGCCTGCCGCCCAAGCTGCTGTTCGGCCTCGCGCTGACCATCAATCCGCTCGGCCTGCTGATCGGCTCCGCGCTGCTCGGCCCGATGTCCGACCGCTACGGCCGCCGTCCGGTGCTGCTGATCACGGCGGTCGGCGCGGCCATCGGCCATGCGGCCACCGCCTGCGCGCTGCTGCTCGAATCCTACCCGCTGTTCATCGTGGCCCGCTTCATCACCGGCCTGCTGGAGGGGAACGGCTCGGTGGCGCGCGCCATGCTGGCCGACCGCCTGAGCGGAGACCTGCGACGCAAGGCCCTGTCCTGGCTGAACGGCGCGTTCTACATGGGCTGGCTGGCCGGGCCGCTGGTGGCCGGCGTCACACTGGCTTGGGGCCTGACGGTGCCGTTCTGGATCGCGATGGTGGCGCTGCTGCTGGTGGCGCTGCTGGTGGCCGTGGTGCTGCCGAACGAGGCGCCCTCGCTGGCGACCACCTCGTGGTGGCAGGTGGCGCGCGACCGCCACTCGCTCAACCTGCTGCGCGAGCCGGACCTGCGCAACCTGTTCATCGTCACGCTGGCCTACACCTGCGGCGTGACCGCGTTCTACGAGTTCTATCCATTGTGGCTGGTCGAGGTGCCGGGCTTCGGCGCGCGCGGCATCGCCTGGACCACCGCCGCCATGTGCGCGGTGATGACCACCACCACCATGTTCGCCGGCCGTCCGTTCGAAGGCGAGCCGCTGCTGCGGGCGCGCCGCTTCGCGCTGGTGACGGCGTCGCTGATCGCGCTGGTCGCGGCCAGCAACGCGTGGTTCGGCATCGCCGCCATCGTCTTGTACGGCATTCCGCATTCGATCTACAACGCCATCGTCCCCAACTGGTGCGCCGAGCGCTTCGGCGCGCATGGACAAGGCGCGGTCATGGGCCTGATCTCCACCACCTTCTGCCTGGCCAACATCATCATGGCGCTGGTCGGCGCGGTGCTGACGCTGATCGACACGCGCCTGATCCTGGTGCTGGGCGCGGCGCTCACCGCGTGGTCGGCGTGGCGCATGCAGACCTGGCACGCGGCCATGGCCAGCAAGGACAAGCTGGAAGGCGCGCTGCCATGAACACCGCCGAGCACACCTTGTTCCTGCTGAAGACGCGCGGCCCGCACACCGCGCAGCAATTGGCCGGCCTGCTCAACCTGACCTCGATGGGCGCGCGCAAGCAGCTCGAGGCGTGGCAGGAAAAAGGCATGGTGACGCACGAGGACGTGGCCGACAAGCCGGGCCGGCCGTCGCGCCGCTGGTTGCTGACCGACGCCGGCCACGCGCGCTTCCCGGACCGCCACGCCGACCTGACGCTGCAGCTGATCGACCAGGTGCGCGGCCTGTTCGGCGATGCCGGCCTCGACCAGCTGATCACCGCGCGCGAGGCGGCCAGCGAGCAGCAATACCGCCAGCACCTGCAGGCGTCGGACACGCTGCCGCGGCGGGTGGCCGCGCTGGTGCAGGCGCGCAGCAGCGAGGGCTATATGGCCGAAGTCGAAACCGGCGACGACGGCAGCCTGCTGCTGATCGAGAACCACTGCCCGATCTGCGCCGCGGCCCGCCAGTGCCAGAAGTTCTGCCGTTCGGAGCTGGAGGTGTTCCAGCGCGTGCTCGGCCCCGAATGTTCGGTGGGCCGGGTCGAGCATCTGCTCAACGGCGCGCGCCGCTGCGTCTATGTGATCAAGCCGCTGCGCTAATTTCCGCGCAAAATTAATTACGAATGGAAATCTGAAAGTCAAGTGGTTCGGCTTAGCTCCGCCGTGCCGTTTGATCGCTGTCAAACCACCATGTGCTGGTCAGAAGACAATCAACGCATGCCCGACGCCCTGAGTGTCCGGTCCATGCCACGCTTGCTTCACAGAGGTCCCGCACCATGCTTGCCTGCACGCCCCGCTATCTTGCCGCCGCCCGCTTGCTCAGCGGGAAGCTGATCGCCCTCAAGCGCGGCGGCAAGCGCGCGCTGATGTTCGGCGCGGACGGCCTGGCGCTACCGTTGTGTTTCCAGCTTGCCTTGCTGATGCGCGGCGGCGCCAGGCCGGCACCGGCGCTGCCGCTCGCGCTGCTGCTGGCGGCCACGTCGCTGGCGGCCTTGTCGATGAGCGACCTGTACGGCGCGGCGGTGCGCTACCTGGACCAGCGCCGCCTCGCGCTCGCCGGCCTCGGCCTG
>Ga0308157_10002821_pt1 | contig 27056 bp, 27 predicted proteins | sample PhyBR1_FD_201035 | JGI IMG/M metagenome (GOLD analysis project Ga0308157, IMG submission 201035) | Phyllosphere microbial communities from UC Gill Tract Community Farm, Albany, California, United States - DLSLB.R1 | ecosystem: Host-associated > Plants > Phyllosphere > Unclassified | place: USA...
TTAATATGAATCAAGTTATTAACAAACAGATTGAAATTCAGCATATTGGTTACCAATGTTTAAATTGCAAAAAAGAGAAAAAAATTTTTAGACAAGGTTTTTGTTATGATTGTTTTATGAAAAGTGCCGCTGCCGGCGATTGGATCATGCGTCCGGAATTAAGCACTGCGCATTTGGGTATTGAAGACCGAGATTTAGCGTATGAAGAAAAGGTACAGCTGCAACCGCATATTGTTTATTTAGCTGTTGCAAGTGATATAAAAATCGGAGTTACCCGAAAAACACAGGTTCCTACACGATGGATTGATCAAGGTGCATCATTCGCCATTCCTGTTGCGGAAGTTCCTAACCGATATTTGGCAGGAATTACCGAAGTTTCATTAAAAAATCATTATACCGATAAAACCAATTGGCGAAAAATGTTGCAAAACCAAGTTTTATCCGTTGATTTGAATGAGGCTGTTAAGAATATTGAACAATTATTACCTGCAGAAGTTATTCCGTATTACAAAGAAACCAATCACGAAATTTACGAATTGAATTATCCGGTTGAAAAATATCTTACAAGCTGTAATGGTTTGAATTTAGATAAAACTCCGAATTTTTCTGGCAAACTAATCGGTATTAAAGGACAGTATTTATTATTTGAAGACGGAACGGTTTTTAATGTTAGAAGCTATGAAGGATATAGAGTAAATATGAGTGTTTTGTGATTACCCTTTTAAACTCAAATTTATTAACAAAGTAATTTTAAATTTGTAAAAAACTCTAGGTTATTGATTAAAATCTCAAAAAAATCCTATTTGTAACTGTAAAAAAATCTCTTTTTATCATGCAAACATAAATAATCTAATTACCTTTTTTATCTTTTCAATAATTAGTCTTTATTTCTTTAATAAATTACTATTATTAAATCAGTATCTGACATTTTGAACTTTTGCTTGTTCATTATAAAACTTACTGATTTTTATAAATATTTTTATACCTTTTTACAAAGCTAAGGTATATTATTTTTAGTTACTAAAAAGCAAACACTAATTTAACTATGAAAAAAATTATTTTGGTTGGATATATGGGAAGCGGTAAGACAACGGTTGGGAGAAAACTTAACCAAAACTTAAATATAGAATTTATTGATTTAGATGCATTCATTGAAGTAAAAGAAGGTTTAAAAATATCGGAAATTTTTAAGCAGAAAGGTGAAATCTATTTTAGAAAACAAGAAAGCATATGGTTTAACCAGTTATTAAGTGAAAACAAATCTTTAATAATTAGTTTGGGTGGTGGTACTCCATGTTATGCAAATAATCATTTGCGTTTGCAAGATGATGATGTCCTGTCGTTTTATTTAAAAGCTAGCATTGGAACTTTAGTGAATCATTTAAAGCAAAGTATCAATAGGCCTTTATTAGATAATATTGATGATTTAAATTCTTTTGTAGCTCAACATGTATTTGAACGCAGTTATTTCTACGATTTTTCTAAATACAAAGTAAACATTACAAACAGAAGAGTTGATGACATCTGCCTTCAAATTTCATCAATAGTTCTAAAAAACATTTAATTTGTCTTCTTCATACTTCTTCTAGATACAAGTTAATTATGGATGTGAAAATTGAGTAAAAATTCATAGTAACAACTTAATTCTAAACATAATCATTTTTTTTAAAACATTCTAAAAAGAGAATTTACAGCAACAGAATCACCAAAGTTTTGGGGTGCAGATACCATCTATATACAGACAAAGAATGGATTATTATATATGAACATCATTTTAGGTTTGTTAAAAGAAAGATAGTCGGCGGGAGCTTAAGCGATAGCCTAAGGACAAAACAAACTACAATGACAGCTGGGAAAATGGCAGTCTAGAATAGACCTATTGAAAATGAATTAATTATTTTATTGTAACCGAGGAATTCAATATCCTAATAAAAAATCTACTAATGTATTGGACTCATAAAAATACTACTTGTTCCCTTTACGATTAAGCTGATATTTTCTTGTGAAATAAGATCTTGAATGCTTTTTACAAGTTCTCCTTCTTCTGTAAAAAACTTTAAAGGCACCTGACCTAAATTATTTTCTGTAGCAAGCTGGCGCATTTTATTTATCTGCGCTTTAAACAAATCTGACGTATCCAATGAATTTTCTAAACCTGCATTTTTGAACTAATGTTTGATGAATAAGAATGTAAAACGAATAGTTCACTGCTGTAATTTTTACAAATTTGCATTGCGTAGATAAAAGCATTGTCTGCTGTTGCAGAAAAGTCGTTAGGAAACAGTATTTTCCGCATTTCAAATGTATTTTATAAGTTAATTAAAGTTACCAAATTTATTGATACATAGCATTATAAGAATTCATTTATATTTGAGATCTTTCATTTTTAATTACATCTAAACATACAACTTTAAATAGTTGCTCGAAATTGGGAAGCTTTTCAACTAATTGATAACACAAACTTAAAACTGCATCCTGCTTTATAAACATTATTGATAATAAATTCGCACTTCAAATTAAATTATTACAATAATATGAGATTCCGCTTTTTTTCATTTGCACTTCTTTTGACTATTACGTTTCAAAGCTGTAAAGTTTCAACATCAAAATCTTCGAATACCGTTCAATCTTACGGGTGGCAGGAACACGCTATTGAGAACAGAAAAACAACTGACAACCACTTACTACGTATAGCTTTTATTGGGGACTTGGAACCCAAACCTTGCGCCGAATTTCCAAATACCAATACAGCCGTAGAACATATAAACCAACTGAAAGGGTCTGATGCTGTAGATTTTGTAATCGGGATTGGAGACGTTGCCCATAAAGGTACAGAGCTCCAATATGAAGAAGCGACAAAAGTTCTTAAAAAGCTAACTGCACCTTTCTACACGATCATGGGAAATGAAGAACATGGAGATAGCGTTGAACGCTATATGGAATTTGCAAAGCAATGGAACCCCGATTTAAGCTCACCCAACAATATATTAAATCACGAAAAAGTTGCTTTTGTTTTGGCATCTCCTGATTTTGGTCGCGATTTTAATAATAAAGGAGCTTCTAAAATCGCTAAACAAATCGAAAAATTGGCCCCCAAACCTGTGATCTTAATTGTTCACAGTGCACAAAAAGGCGTGTATGAAGAAAGTGCAGACAAAGGCATCGACAACACTATTTTTAAATCGAATGTTCTTTCTCAACCCAATTTAGTCGCTGTTGTTTCGGGCGATTTACACATGGATATGGACAGAACAAACCATTCCAAAAAAATTGGCAATCTTCATTATGTACATATTCCAGCTCTGGAACGAACTAAAGTTCCAGACGAAACAGTCCATAACCCAATGATACGAATCATGACAATAGACAAAAGTGGAAAAGTTGAAGTAGAAACGTTCAGAACAGGTAATTTTAAACCAGAAGAAAAACATAAATATAGTTTTGACCTAAGTATATAACTAATAAGTTTTTATTACATCTTTTGGCTTCAACTTTACAAAAACATCACCATTATAAAGGAAATCCCTGAAAGAAATTCACAATAAAAGAATTCACTTAAAAAAAAGTTGAACAACAATCAAAAAAAAATGCCGGACCTAAATTAGTCCGGCATTTACTTTAAATAGAAAACTTTTTATATTATCTTGGAATATATTTACTCATTAAAAGTTCAAGATCCCCTAACGATCTATTTTGTTTTAGTAGGGCGAACTTCTACTTTACTTGGAAGAACATTTGGGTTCATCTTTAATAAATCTACAATCATTTGTCCTAAATCTGTCGGTTGAATTTTCCATTCATCCGCTTCGTTCGGAACATGTTCGTTAAAGTGCGATGTTACTGAGCCTGGCATAATGGTTGTACATTTAACATCATAATTTCGCAGATCCAGCATTGCTGCTTGTGTAAAACCAACTACCCCAAATTTTGATGCGTTATAACCTGCCCCTTGTGCAAAAAAGTTTGTTCCTGCCAATGATGCGATTGAAAAATAATAACCCTTATTTTGCTTAAGCTGTTCTACAGTTGCTTTAAGTGTATGAAAAACACCAGTTAAGTTGGTATCTATCATCATATTCCAATCGTCCAGAGACATTTCGTCAACCGGAGCAAATTTGCCTACACCTGCATTTGCAATAACAACATCCAACTTACCGTAAGTAGCTATGATTTTCTCGACAGCTTTCACTTCATCATCAAAATTTCTAACATCAGCTTGTAAAGCCAGTACATTTTCATTTCCCAACTCTTCTTTAGCCTTAGTAACAGCTTCGATATCTCTACCCGAAATTGCAACTTTAACTCCGTTTTCTATTAAAGCCTTTGCAATACCAAAACCTATACCTTTTGTTCCGCCGGTTATGTAAGCTACCTTATTTTCTATATTCTGCATTTTTTATTTATGTTGTTTTAAATTTATGATTCATCTATTTGATGTTATAGTAAAGATAGCTAATTATTCGCGATACTTTTTTAATCTGATCTATCAACAAAATTTTATGATAGTTAAAAAAAACAAAAATTAGTATGCGTGCATATAAAAATAATTATCTTTGTAGCTCATAAGTGTTTTTTTTGGTTATTAAGAGGTTGTAAGTTTCGTACTGCAACCTCTTTTTTTGTGAATAACTTAATTCCTATTTATAGTTGTCGACTATTCAACTTACGACAAGCTCAGCAACCGTAGCTCATTGACCATAATTTATATATCACTGACAACAATGAATTTTTCCCAAATGTTTCCCATTTCACGTTGTTGCTTTGCAGTATGAACGTGATAAAAAAATATTTTTCGATTGCTGCCCTGCTTTTATTTGCAGCCAAAAGTTTTTCTCAGACTGATGCAAAACCAGAAAAAGTTTCGCATGCAGAACCGCTTTATTATGATCTTGTGCGTGATTTAGGTGCACGAAAAGGAGAAAAAGAATTTAATGCGGCATTTGACTTTTCAAAACATAGAAACTATAATGAACATGCTTTTTTAGTAGAATATGAATTTGCACCGATAAACCGTGTAGGTTTTGAGGTTGAAGCTGATTTTTCATTTTTTGACAGAACTGCATCTGAATCGGAAATTCCAGGCAGTAAATTAGAGTCGTTACGGTTCTCTTCACAATATTCCTTCTTTGTTTCAAACCATTTAAAAACTACGTTGGCTATAGGTTACACGCAAATAATTGAATTTAACGAATTTGAAAACATGGATATGGAACGTTTTGTTACGGGAACTGTTTATAATCCGTTCTTTGTTGCAGCGAAACGTTGGGGTTCATATATAAACACACTTATATACGCCTACCCTATGTTTAAACATGATTTCACAACCAATAAGCTTGAAGTTGAGTGGCAAATTAATTCTTCACTACTTTTTACCATACCGGGAACAAAACATTTTGCGGGTGTTGAATTAAATAAAGAATTTGAACACGGAGCATTTGAAATGACGATACGCCCGCAGGTTAAATTTAAGTTGGACAAACATACGGCGATAGGACTTGTTGCCGGAATACCCACAAAAAAATCGGAAGAAAGTTTCAGTTCTTTTTTACGAATTATTTACGAACCTTAGATTGTTACAAGTGTTGACAAAACTTACTGGAAGTTCAACGCTTATTCGATTTAACATGTAATGTGTTTTAAAGAAAACAACAAGATAGAAGATTATGTAAATTTATCTATAAGTTGATCAACTAAAACTACAGCAATCCCCCTACTTGTTTCAATTATAAATAATGAATAAGACAATTCGGTAGGATCACTTACCGTAAATGGGAAAAAGTTATTATATTCGTTGATAACCAAATTGATGGTATTTCACTATTCCAACCAACATTAACAAATATTAATGAAAAAGATTATTTTTACAACAGTCGCATTCCTTACATTAGCTCAATTGAGCTTAGCGCAAACAACATTTGACAAGAAAAAGTTAGACAATTACTTTGATACACTTGAACAAAACAATAAATTCATGGGTAGCGTAAGTGTTTCCAAAGACGGAGAAATCATTTACTCAAAATCTGTAGGCTTTGCCGATGTAGAAAGCAAAATAAAAGCAACCGATAAAACAAAATACAGAATTGGGTCGATATCCAAATCATTCACTGCTGTTTTGGTTTTAAAGGCAGTTGAAAATAATAAGTTAGACTTAAATACACCTATTAACAAATGGTTTCCCACCATACCAAACGGTGATAAAATTACGGTAAAGCAACTGCTAAACCATAGAAGCGGAATTCACAACTTTACAGACGACAGCGACTATTTAGACTGGAACACGCAGTCTAAGACTGAAAAAGAAATGATTGAAATTATTTCTAAAGGCGGAAGCGACTTTACTCCTGACAGTAAAGCAGAATACAGTAATTCTAATTATATACTTTTGACCTACATTGTTGAAAAATCTTTCTCTGAATCTTTCTCTGATTTAATAAATAAATACATCGTGAAACCAATTGGTTTGAAAAACACGTATGTTTTTGGTACAATTAATATTAGTCTTAACGAAGCAAAATCATACAATTACGTTGGGGTCTGGAAACCTGAAACCGAAACAGATTATACCATACCATTAGGAGCCGGTGCCCTGATTTCTACTCCAACCGATCTTACAAAGTTTGCTGATGCTTTATTTGCAGGAGAACTCCTAAAAGCTGCTAATCTTGACCTAATGATGACCATAAATGATGGTTACGGTATCGGACTGTTTAAAATTCCTTTCTACAAAAATGTCGGGTACGGACATACTGGTGGAATCGATGGTTTTGTATCGGTTTATTCTCATTTTCCAGAAGAAAAAATTTCGTACGCTTTAACTTCAAACGGTACAAATTTTAAAACCAATGACATTTCTATCGCAGTACTAAGTGCCGTTTTCAACAAAACATATGAAATTCCGACCTTTACAAGCTACCATATAACTTCAAGTGATCTGGACAAATATTTAGGCGTATATGCATCTAAACAAATCGCATTAAAAATTACAGTAACCAAAGACGGTAACACATTATTTGCACAAGGAACAAACCAGCCGGCTTTACCATTAGAGGCGACTGATAAAGATAAATTTAAGTTTGACCAAGTTGGTGCAACGTTTGAATTTAACCCGGATAATAAAACAATGACTTTGTTTCAAGGAGGTGGACAGATTGAATTTACGAAAGAATAATCTGTATTTTTGAATACGGAATATGATTTAATAATATCATCCAAAATAATACCTGCAACAATTTAAATAACGTTATGCAAAATATACATATCAGATCATTCAATAATGAAGATTCCGAAGAACTATATAATTTACTGGAACTGAATATACCGCAGTATTTTGCAGAAACTGAACTTGATGATTTCAAAGACTACTTAGTCAATAAGGTTGAAGATTATTTTATTGTGAATGCTGATGATAAAATTATAGGCTGCGGAGGAATTAATTACGATAGAGAGAATAATGCTGTAAATATTTCGTGGGATGTTATTCACCCATCTTTTCAAGGTAAGGGAATAGGAAAAATGTTACTACAGCACAGATTAGAATATATTAAAAAAAATAGTCCTGATTTACAGATTGTAGTTCGAACTTCTCAGATTGCTTATCCATTCTATGAAAAAAACGGTTTTAAGCTAATAGAAAAACATAAAGATTTTTGGGCAAAGGGGTATGATATGTATAAGATGATTTATTTAAAAGAATAGTTTAACTGTCTTTGGTATCGAAATATATCTTGACCAAAATTGAGTATTCAGAATTACCTGTTTTCGACAGTATATATAGTTATATCGTCTTGAAGAAGGCTTTCAAACTTTGATAATCATTTATTATTACCAATAAATCCGCATTGAAAAATGACCAACAATATAAAATACTTATTCACATCAGACCGATTAGGATTTAGAAATTGGAATTTAAGCGACATTGATAAAATGCACGAAATAAATTCTGATGAAAAAGTGATGGAGTTTTTTCCGACTATTCCTACAAAAGAACAAACAACAGAATTTGTTGAACGAATGATAGAACAATTTAAAAACAAAGGATTTTGCTATTTTGCCGTTGACAAACTTGAAGATAATGAATTTATAGGTTTTATAGGACTTTCGGAACAAACATTCAAGGCAGACTTTACACCTTGTATTGATATTGGCTGGCGAATAAAAAACAGCGAATGGAATAAAGGTTTTGCAACAGAAGGTGGAAAAAAGTGTCTTGCTTATGCTATAAACGAACTTAATATTGAAAATATTTACGCGATAGCACCAAAAGTCAATATAAAATCACAACACATCATGATCAAAATGGGAATGAAGAAACAATATGAATTTGAACATTCATTACTGACTAATTTTGAAAAACTAAAAACCTGTGTACTGTATAAATATGGGAATAATTAAAGCAAACGCAACAGACAATGAAATATTGACGGCAATTACAAAAATGTCCAAAGCCTATTGGGGGTTTCCTGAAGATGTTTTAAAGGAATGGTCTCATTTGCTAACAATCACACAAGATTATATTGAGAAAAACAACGTATATAAACTTGTGCATGATGATCAAATAATTGGCTGTTATTCCTACTTCCCTACTAGTGAACATACTGTAAAGCTCGATAATATTTTTATTCTTCTAAAATTTATAGGACAAGGATTAGGTAGAATACTAATGAGTGATTTTCTAGAAAAAGTAGAAGAATCGGGAATCAACAAAATAAATCTTGATGCAGAACCTAACGCTGAAGAATTCTATAAGCTTTTCGGTTTTAAAACAATCGGACGGGTTGAAAGCTCTATAAAAGAACGATTTTTACCAATAATGGAATTAAAAATTGAGAAGAACAACAATAGCTAAAATTGTTTTGAAAAAGGTAGAATTAAAGTATACAACAGTATTTTTAAAAATTTCAGTTTAGTCTTAGTTTAAAATTTAATTCTAGTAACCTACTTTCAACATCTTTTATTACATTAAATTTACAAAAATCTAAAAAATAATACAATAAGAAAAGTTATAATCCGTTGTAATTTCTGACGGCATCCGGTTCACAAACCTTACTGAACGTAGACTCTATTATCTGGGATTAGATTATTTATAACCAAAAAAAAAACTTAAAATGAAAATATTCTATCTTTTTTTACTTTTGATTTCATCTAAATGTTTTTCACAGGAAAACAATATTTTAGAAAGGCTTTCTGCTTTATACAACAATGGAAAAACATGGTATAATATTGACGGATACAGTGTGACGAGTGAAAATTTTAAAACTTCATTTGATGATAAAGGAATAAAAAAGACCTTAAAAAAACATCAGATTTCAGATTCTAACATAAAGATAAAAAATAACAATATTAAATTCAATAATTATTTCGTTACCAAGAAACAGAAAATTTCTGATGGAATTTTTCAGACAAACAATTACTATTTTGTAGAAAATCAAGATAAAACCACTACTGTTATCTGGTTTATTAAAAACGGTAAAACAGATAAAAAAACAGAAGAACTTCTGGTAAATGCAATTATTGAGAAAGCGATTCCGGAAAGAAATTTTGTGCCGATGAAAATAAACTCAATAGATTTTGCAGGGCGAACAATAGCGCTTGATAACAGTTGTTACTGGACTTTTCTGAATACCGTGCAATGCCCTTATTCAGGAGAAATGAACTGGAGTATTCACAAAACTATAGAAGACGCAAAAGAAAGTCTTGAAAACCAACTAAATACCACAAAATCAAGAAAAGGTGGAAAAGTAGTGTTAGAAGAAACCGTAAATATAGAGTTTGAAGGTGCTGCAACACAAGCTAAAAAGGTAATTTATGATGTAACCGGTGTTACTTCTGCACTGGCAGGAATGTCTGGAGGTAAATCCCTAACAATTTACTATGTTGCCGTAAACCTGAGAAATAGAAATGTGAGCTGTGTAATGAGCTTTTGGAACAACGACGAAATAAATCCAGAAACTAAACTTCCAGCACTTTTGGAGAAGCTGATGAACGTACAATAATATCAAACAGCTATGAAGGTGTGAACTTCATAAATGAAAATAAAAACGGAGTGAGCTGTATCAACTTTGATAAAAGTATAAAGCACAGTTTTAAATATTTAAAAGCTAAATATAATGAGTAAAATTGCAGTTCTTTTATATGATTAAAGAGCTAAAAACTGATATTTAACTACCTTACAACATTTACTTTGCCAATTAACAAACACCATCATTCAGGTAATCTTTGATGTCATGTTTCACAATATGATTAGTCATTACCCCTTTACCTTTGCCCTGATCTGCAAGTATCTGAACATCCACATCCTGATTAAGGTCGACTATTGAAAAAGTCAGCATAAGGTCAGAATTTGAAAGTTTGAAAGTTTGAAAGTAACGGAAATGTGACCTGTAATATTCATCCAGTGTTTCTTGTCCGATAACTGTTGAACCTTCATCACATCACTTTTATCATAGCAGCTAATAGAAACTGAGATTAAATCCAGTCAACGCAAAAATATTGAATATAATAAGGATTTTCACGAAACTTTTTTAAAAATCAGCCACTATCAGCTATATTTTTGATAATTATGACTGTTTAGAAGAAAAAACATTTATAGAAATCGGATTCGGTAGAGAGCTCCTATATGATGGCAATATCTACCGAACCGCTTATTTAAACCTTATATTCTTGCCTAAAGCGTTGATTTTAAATAAAAAAATTGCTTGAATACAATAAAAACGGGTAATTCCGAAGAACTCCCGTTAAGAGTGGTTAACGGGAGTTCAACCGAACCATTTATATTACTTTTAAGGTTTTTAAAAAGTGTTGTTGCTTGATAACTATTTAAAAGAAAGGCTATATAAAATAGCAAAGAATACCTGTTAGGTATTCTTTGCTTGAAAAAAAATAAGAAAACAATAATAGTTTGTCTTTTCAAAAATACTGTATAGTCCCTAGTTCAGGAAAATCAAAATTTTTAAGAGAAACAACACTTTCTTCAGCGGAAACACTCTCTATAAAGGAGTGACTGTATAAAACATACGAGGGTTTTATCGCGATATTGTTCTTCAACATCTGATGTGCTTCAACAATCGGCTTACCATATAACTTCTTAAAATTTCCGATACTGTATTGGGAAAATTTTCCGTAATGCACAATGAATTTCAATGAAAGATCAATATTTATGCTTAAAGCTATACTTAGCTCCTTTAACTTATCATTAAAAACAGTCCGCATTAGAAACAGCAACCGTGCTATTTTTGTATAAGAGGGTTTCGTATCATATCTATAGAATAAGATTGCATCTCCTTCTATTTCCGAAATATCAAAATACTGATCGTTAACATCAATAAGAACTGACAGGAGCTGCTTGACAATAAATTCGCCAGTGAACAACTTTGTATTGAATACAAATTCGGTAAATCCGCTAAAATCCGGTATTAAAATTATGCCACTTTGTATTTTTGTATCCTTCATGATCTGAAATAGTTAAAAATCTGTAACTTAAGTTTGTTTCTTAGTTTAAGGATACTTACTGCCAGCCTCCTCCTACAGAACGATAAAGCAATGTAATAGCATTTAACTTTTGTGCTTTCAACGAAGCCAGTTCCAGTTCCGTTTGCAATTTACTTGTTTGAGCCATTATTACCTCTACGTAAGTAGCAGAGCTATACTTGAATAAGACATCTGCCTGTTTTACCGCATTATTGGATTTAGATACCAGATCTTCTGCAATCTTCTGCTGCTCGTCTAGCTTTTGAATCTGAACCAATGCGTCGGAAACTTCACCCACAGCTTTTAACACCGTTTGCTTGAAATTTATTTCTGCTTGTTCTGATGATATCTGTGATTGCTGGTATTGTGTTTTAAGCTGTTTTCCATTAAGGATCGGCTGTGCGATTGCACCTGTAACCATTCCGAAAACGGATCCAGGAACATTGAACCAGTTACTCGCCTGAAAAGCATTCAGCCCTCCTTGGGCAGTGATATTCAAAGCAGGATACATATTTGCTTTAGCAACTTTAATAGCTGAAAAACTTCTCCTTATTTCCAACTCTGCATTTTTAATATCCGGTCTGTAGGAAAGTAATTCCGTAGGAATGCCACTTGCCAAATTATCAGGAAGCTGAATATTGTTCAGGCTTTTGTTTCGTTCTATCTTATCGGGCATTGATCCGGTAAGTATACTAAGCGCATTTTCTTGTACGACAATGGAACTTTCAATGGCAGGAATCGATTTTAATATCTGATCTTTCACGATCTCCTGTTGTTGAACTGCAAGAGATGTAATCAACCCAACTTCCAGCTGTTTATTCAAAAACTGAAGTGTATTATCCGCATAATTAAGGTTCGATTTAGTAATTTCAAGTTGCAAATCCAACATCAGCAGGTTATAATATCCTTGAACAACAGAAGCAACCAATTGTGTCTTAATGGCTTTCGCTGCTTCATGTGTCTTTAAGTATTCCGAAAGCGCTTGTTCCTTGCGTCCTTTAATTTTACCCCAAATATCGGCTTCCCAAGAAATATTAATCGAAGAACTGTAATCTTCTATATACTTACTACCCATGAACTGCGACGCCATGATTCCGTTCATACTGTTATCTGATGGTCGGCTGATATTGGCATTTGCAATCGTAGCGCTTACTACGGGTACATTTCCCCATTTACTTTGATTATAAGCTAAAGAAGCAGACTCTATCTGTTTCGTCGCCACAAGCAAATCGTTATTTTTTAGCATTGCCTTATCTATCAAAGTTACCAAGAGAGAATCTTTGAAAAAATCCTTGTAACCGATTGTTGCAATATTTTCACCGTTATCTGCTGTGTTAATTTCAATCCTGAATGTTTCAGGAAGATCAATTGTTGGTTGTTCGTATTTTTGAACCTTGCAGGAAATTACAACTCCTGAAACTATTAAGACACCAACTATATTTTTAATTGAATTCATTTCTAAAAATTTTTGAATTAATATTCCCAATCAGCAGCCGTGACTTCTTTTCCGCTTATTTTTTCATGAATTGCCTGAAAAACCACGAACAGAACCGGAACTACGAAAATTCCGAGAATTGTACCGAAAAGCATACCTGAAATTGCGGCATAACCGATAGATAAATTCCCCATGGCAGAAGGCCCAACAACGAAAAGAAGCGGAATTAAACCTGTAATGAAAGCCAAAGAAGTCATTAGAATAGGACGGAACCGAGCTTTTGCACCTTCAACTGCCGATGCAACCAAACTTTTACCTGCCCTGCGTCTCTGTATGGCAAACTCCACAATCAGAATACCGTTTTTGGCTAGAAGTCCGATAAGCATTACCATTGCAATCTGTACATAAATATTGTTGGAAATGTCAGCAAACGTAATACCTAGAAAAACACCCGATAAACCAACAGGAATAGCTATTAAAACCGCAAGTGGTAAAACATAGCTTTCATATTGTGCCGATAAAAGAAAAAATACAAATACGATACATAACGAGAAAATAACGACAGACTGCGAACTTGAGGTTGCTTCTTCTCGGCTCATTCCCTTATAATCATAGGTATATCCCGGCGGCAGTACTTGACTACTCACTTCTTCTATAGCTGCCATTGCCTGACCTGTACTGAATCCCGGAGCCGGCATTACCGTAAGATTTGAAGAATTAAATAGATTAAAACGGTCAACCACTTCGGCACCTGTAACTTGTTTTAAAGTTACAAGGGTACTTACCGGAACCATTTCACCACGGTTGTTTTTAACAAAGACACCATTTAATGATTTTTCATCTTCTCTTGTTTCGGGAGATGACTGAACCAAAACCCTATAGTATTTACCAAAACGGTTGAAGTCTGAAGATTGGATACTTCCGTAATATCCCTGCATTACACCTAATACATCCGCTACCGTTACCCCTAATTGTGCAGCTTTTACTTCATCAACTAAAACCTCAAACTGAGGATAGGTTACATCAAAAGTTGTATATGTAAGTGCTACTTCTGGTCGCTGCATAAGGGCTCCCATCATACCGTATGAAATATTTCCTAAATTCTGCAGTTCACCATTCGTTCTATCCTGCAACACCAGTTCCATTCCACTTGTATTTCCAAAACCATCAACAGTAGGAGTATTTATAACAAGGAAATTCGCTCTTTTGTCTTGACTTAATGTTCCTTGTATTTGCCCGATAATTTCATTAATATTGTTTAAATCTCCCCTCTCCCCAGCTTTTTTAAGCTTTATGAAGATTGAAGCTGCAGAAGAAGACATAGAATTACTGAACAGGTTTAGTCCATCAACTGCTATTACTTTATCAACAGCAGAATTCTTCATCAACATATCTTCTGTATCAGAAACAACTTTAGATGTTCTGTCTTTTGAAGCTCCTGGCGCAAGATTAGCAGTAACTATAATGAAACTCTGATCTTCATCCGGTATAAATCCTTTCGGTGTAGTTAATGACATCCATCCGAAAAGCCCTCCGAAAATAATAATTACCGCCGCTGCAACCCACTTTCTTTTTAAAAGAAACAAGACACTTTTACCATATCGAAACGTCAATTTATTAAAACTTGCATTGAAACCTGCAAAAAAACGTTGTTTGAAATTCATTTTTTCTCCGGAATGCGCATGATGTTGTTTCAGAAAAATAGCACAAAGAGCAGGACTCAATGTCAACGCATTTACCGCAGAAATAACAATTGCTATAGCTAATGTCAATGCGAACTGCTGGTAAAAAAGCCCAGTGGATCCGCTCATGAATGCTACAGGAACAAACACCGCTGCCATAACCAAGGTAATTGATATAATTGCACCTGTAATTTCACTCATTGCAGACATTGTTGCAGCCCGGGGACTAAGTTTTCTGTGTTCCATCTTTGCATGAACTGCTTCGACCACCACAATCGCATCATCAACTACAATTCCTATGGCGAGTACTAATGCAAACAGCGTTAGAATATTGATAGAAAAGCCAAACAAGTTCATAAAAAAGAATGTTCCCACGATTGAGACAGGCACAGCTATTGCCGGAATTAAGGTTGAGCGAAAATCCTGCAAAAAAATGTATACTACTATGAAAACTAAAATAAAGGCTTCTATAAGTGTATATATTACCTGATCTATAGACTGATCTAATGCATCTTTTGTAGCAAAAGGAATTTCATAGGTCATACCCTCGGGAAATGACTTTTCAAGTTCAGTCATTCTTTCTTGTAGTGCAATCTGTACCTCATTTGCATTCGAACCTGCCATCTGAAAAATCGCCATAGTTACAGATGGCTTTTTGTTGTAATTTGATGTAATTGAATAACTGTAAGCTCCAAATTCTACTTTCGCCACGTCTTTCAAACGTAGAACGGAACCATCACCAAGAGCTTTAACAGTTATGTTTTCATATTGTTCAGGTTCTGTAAATTTTCCTTTGTAACGAAGTACGTACTCCATAGCCTCACTGCTTCTTTCTCCAAATCGACCTGGAGCCGCTTCTAAATTCTGGGATTGTATAGCCTGCGATACATCAGAAGGTGTCAATCCGTAAGAATTCAATTTGTTGGGATCAAGCCATACACGCATCGAATAATCTTTATTTCCATAAACCATCGCATCTCCAACACCTTTAACCCTTTTAAGATCGGGTACTACATTAATTTTAGCATAGTTTTCCAGAAAAAGATCATCCATAGAACCGTCTGTACTTGTAAGAGAGACCATGGCAATCATACTATTTTGTCTTTTAAGCGTCGTAATACCTGCCTGTACTACCTCCGCAGGAAGCTGGTTCATTACCTGCGATACCCTGTTTTGAACATTAATGGCAGCCTGATCAGGATCGGTACCCAATTTAAAGATGACCGTTATTGATAATGAACCATCATTACTGGCAGTCGAGGTTATGTAATCCATATTTTCTACACCATTGATGGCATTTTCCAATGGTGGAGCAACTGATCTTGCGATCGTTTCTGCATTGGCACCGGGATAAATAGCCGACACCATAACTGTTGGTGGTGCGATATCAGGAAATTTGGTAATTGGCAGGCCAAGCATACCAACCACTCCCAGAATTACAAGTAAAATAGATATTACGGTTGCAAGTACTGGTCTTTTTATGATTGTTTTTAACATTTACTACGATTTTACAGGTTGTTCTTTTTTCTTTTGGGCAACTACAGCAGTTCCTGGTTGTAGTCTGTCAAATCCGGAAACAATATACTGGTCGCCTGATTTAAGTCCTTTTGAAACTATAAAGAGATCACCTGATTTACCGGTTATTTCAACAGGTATCTGTGCCGACTTTCCATCTTTAATGGTAAAAACAAATGTCTTGTCCTGAATGTTTCTTGTAGATGCAATGGGTATTAAAACCACATTATCGAAATCCTTCTTCATCAAAATTCTACCTGTATTCCCGCTTCTGAGCAGACGCGAAGGATTTTTGAATTTTGCCCTAAGGGTAATTGATCCTGTAGTCTTATTGAACTGACCGTCCACTGCATCTACTTTTCCTATCTCACCAAATCTTTCACCGCTGGAAAGAAGCAATGAAACCTCAGGCATATTTTTTAGGATATCATTCGTTCCAGCTGATGCATTTTGTTTTTGGAAATTGCTAAAGTCGGTTTCGCTCAAACTGAAGTAAGCATATACTTGGTCAATATCAGATACAACTGTAATGGCTTCCTGATTAGCAGGTGTCAGCAGGCTTCCCAATCGAAAATTAAATCTACCAATATATCCGTTTACAGGAGCTTTAATGGTTGAGAAACCAATACTTATTTTTGCTGACTCCACAGTGGACTGAGCTTGATTTACAGAACCTCTTGCGGCATCATACTGTGCTTCTGCATCCTTTATCTGAATATCAGAAACCATTTGGTTCCTATATAATTCTTTTTTTCTGTCCAGATCAATTTTGGCTGATGTAAGATTCGCCTGTGCAGAAAGTAACGAAGCCTGCGCAAGTTTTAGCTGTTCGCGGAATATCTGGTCTTCTATTTTGAAAAGGGGCTGACCTGCTTTTACAAAATCACCTTCATCTACAAATATTTTGCTCAAATATCCGGTAACCTGTGGTCGGATTTCCACGTTGAATACACCTTCTACAGATGCGGCATACTCGCTTTCAACCGATGCCGTTCCCTGCTTAACTATTTCTATTGGCAGCTCTAAAGTCTGCTGCTGATAGCTATTTTCCTGATTGTTTTTTTTACAAGATACCAACACCATAAATGTTAGGGACAACACGCACATTCTGTGCGTAAAAAATCGATACATAATACTAAGAGTTTATTTATTGCTGCAAATTTCAGTCGAAATAAATAGCAGTTTATTATTCAAAAAACCTCTTAATTTGTCAAAAAGACGCTTTTGTTAATAAAGATTTCACTCTTAAGGAAAACATATAAAAAGAAAAACCGACTTAGAAAAGATCGGTTTTTTTATAACTTTGAGGTGATAGTCCGCTATGTTTTTTGAAAAATTTACTGAAAGAAGCCGGGTCAGAAAATTTAAGAGCAGAAGCAACTTCATTTACATTTGAATTTGAACTTCTAAGCATTAGTTTAGCCTCAACAATAAGCACCTGATTGATAATATCGCGTGGTGATTTCATCATGGTTTTATTGATAATCTTGGTGAGGTATTTTCTACTTATAAAAAGTTTATCGGCATAAAACTGTACGTTATGTTCTTCTTTGTAGTGCTCTCTTACTAAAATAAAAAATCCGGTGGTTAACTCATCCTCCCGATATGTAAAATTTTGTGAGTTTGGATTTTTTATCTTTTTCAGGTAATTCTCTATTTCATAAATGACCAGCGAAAAATGATGCCAAATAATTTCCGCATAGTAATAGTTATCGGTTTCTGCACCAGAAATATTAAGCCTTTGTAATTCGTTAATATGAAAATACATTCTTCTGTACAGTTCAGCATCACTTTTAATAATATTGACAGGGTTATCGGAAAGGCTTTTCAATATATCATTGGATTTATAGTTAAATCCTGCCTCTGAAATATAATCAACGGAAAAATACAAGTACTTCGCCTTATAATCTTCTGAAACTTCCTCAATCCAGAATGTTTCCTCCATAGGGCAGAAAACAATGTCTCCTTCGCACACAAGATAAGTATTTTGATGCAGACCAAACTTCATAGTACCACCTTCAACAAGAAAAACGGTAAAATAATCGGAACGGTATGGAACTTTTAAACGTAAATTGTAATTGATATGATCTATGTCTAATACCACGAATTCCTTTATCAGCAGCTCAAAATCTAATTTGTCTACTAATTCTTTAAAAGTAAAGAGTGATCTATAGTCATTAAGATTAAAAACTGTTTTTCTAGGCATTTTTATAGAGAAATATTACAAAACTACTAAAAATAATAAGACATCAACTCGTTCTTTTTGTTTTAAACTTTTGAAGCTATCGCTAAAAAAAACTTATATAATATAAATGTAACCTCGCTTTATAATCCAATCAGTATCATAACAAGAACTATTCAGAAAAAGCATCCTTTGTACCGATAATTTCCGTTTTAATCCTAATAAAAAAAGTCAAGTACTAATAATTTTGTAAGTGTAAAATACCAATGTAAAAAAGATTTATAAGTTTTGTTACTGCAGGAACATCTTATTTTTCAAGCATACTTGCTGTAGATTACATTACTCATATTTAAAAATAAAATCTCAAAAGATGAAAAAAATGATATTAATATGTACAATGGCCGTTCTTGGCTCTCCTATATTTGGTCAGGAAAAATTAGTTGGTGATGTTCCCCACTGCCGAATTCAGTTTTCTGTACCATTTATGACTTTTGCTAAACAAAGTGGTGTTTTTCCCGACATAAATATTGCATGGAAAAAAACAAAATCTGATTTTTCTGACTCAAATGTGAACTTTACTGCTGACGTTAAAACACTAAATACAAACCATCCGGATAGAAATGCGCATTTACAACAAGAGAATTTCTTTAATGCAGCCAAGTATCCTAAAATCAGTTTCGTAAGCACCTCTTCTAAGAAAGACGGTAAAAACACTTTCACTATGAAAGGTGATCTTACTATAAAGGGAGTAACTTTAAACAGAACCTTTAATGTTGTATTAGAAGGAGAAACAGTAGATCCTATGACTCAGGAACAATTGTATATTTTCAGTATAAATGGTTCGTTTAAAAGATTGGATTTTGGTGTAGGCACAGACTTTCCCGAGGCTGCAATTGGCAATGAAGTAACCTTAGATGCTACTGTTATTGTAAAGAAAGAAGTATAATTTAGTACTGATATCTTCTTCACAGAATATTTTCCATATATCTTAAAAAGCAGTCCATTAATTGGGCTGCTTTTTACATATTACGGCTAATTTAAATAAGATTCTAAGATCATAATCCTTATAAAAAAGCTATGTAAATTCAATAAAAAAGCTGAAAATACAAGATGTATAATCAGCTTTTCAAGATAAATTAAAAATAATTATGAATTGAAAAATAATATTAGAACAATAAGGCATTAATAAATAAACCAAAACTATTTTCGTTTTGCTTTCGAGGACCGTACCAATCAAAATTTGATGCTGCTCCGAACGAAAACTCTTTATAGTTTAATCCCGCACGCAACATAATATAACTCCTGCTATGATTACCCGATTCCGGTACAAAACCATAAAGTCCCTGAAAACGAGTATAAAAATTAAGATTATCATTTAGTTTGGGCTTATATTCAAAAATTGCAAGATTTTGAGAAGCATAATCATCTACCAAATCAAATTTTGGATTTAAGACAATTAGTAGCTTGGGAGTAGTATAGCTGTAAACTAAACCTGCAACCGGTCTGAATCTGTTAACGGGTGAATACTGCATACCTAATGAAACATCCAAACCTTTAATTAAACTATAGGTAAGGTGTGCCTGAGTCATAATACCTGGCGAAATTTCTTTTTCCCACGTTGCGGTTCCATAAGTTACACTGAAGAAACCTAATTGCGGAATACTCGAAAATTTTTTATTTACTATTAACTGATGCATTACTCCCCTTGAGCCGATCATGGCTTCCATAATAATGGGCGGATTTTGAAAATGTTTTGTTTCTTTTTCAGTCTGTGCGATAATGGGTGTTGAAAAAAGTGTAAAAAACAAAATAGATCTATTTAGTTTACTCATTTTACCTATAATTTATTTGTACTGCCGTAGATAAGTTATATAGTATCCACGTATACTTTTAGTGTATTTTAATAAAATATTTCTACCCATATTTTTGGGATTAATATTATTTAACAATACAAAACTACAATAAGATAAGTGCTGAAAAACAGCAGTAAACGGTCGATTATCAGGATAAATCCTGCATAATCTTTACTCTATATTCTGAAGGCGTAAAACCAGTGAAATTTTTAAATATCCGGGTAAAGTATGAAGGATCTTCAAACTGTAGTTCAAAACTTATATCCGCTACCGATTTTGTACTATCTGCCAATAAAACCTGACCGTGTACAAGTGCTGCGTCCATCAAAATTTCTTTACTGCTTTTACCAAAAAAAGTTTTCACACATTTACTCAGATAATTAGGAGAAACATTAAGAAGATCAGCATAAAATGAAATTCTTTTTTGCTCTACAAAATGACGGTATACCAGTTGTTTGTAATGAATAGCTATTTGTTGTGTTCTTGAAACACTCTTGATTTTTACTGACAAATGAAGCAACTTACCAAAGAGTGCCTGTAATAAACTTACACCTACTTTTACATCAGGAAATTCTGCTAATAATTCAGAATTGAGCAGTTGGCATAATCCATAAACCCATTCACTTTCTTCAGTCTTCAATTTTACCACAGGGTCAATCATAAAGGCTTTTAAAAGATCTTGCCGGTTAAAAAGAGCTGACATGGTTTGATCTTCAATTAAAATAAAGTAACCTTCCAAATCTGGAGAGACTTTTTGAAGTGCTGTTACATTTCCCACTGAAACAAAAATAAGAGAATCTGCGCCACATGTATAAGTATCGTTATTGATACTGTTCACAAGACTACCTTCTTTTACATAAAATAAAAAATTATAGTCTCTCTTTAAAACCGGTAAAGGAAGTTTAAGTCGGTTACGTAGAAAATGCAGCGGGTAAATCTGTAATGGTGTTTGCTGCCATTTAAAATCTGTAGGAACATTTTTTAAAAATTCCCCTATGAACATTGACGAAGTTATTGGTTTATCCAAAATATATATACTGTTATTAAGTTGATCATAGTTACACCATTTAAAAGATAATAAAGAGGATATGTTAAACTACACTAAAACAAACTACTCCTATTAAACATTTCATAACAATAAGGCTTTTCTTGTCCTTATTGTACAATAGTAATAAACGTACTTAATTAATTTGTTTTTTGCGATATACGATACTGACAACGTTGAGCTCCTGAAACAATATGCTGCATTCTCTCCACGTAATAATCTTCACCTAAAAGCTGTCTAAAATTTTTAAGTTCGCTTCTACAGAAACCTTGACACTCTGTTGCAGCAGCACAAATAGGACAATGGTTTTCAATAAGAAAATATTCGTTACCTTCTTTTTTCCATTCTGCCATATAACCTTCTTTTGTTCTGATCTCTGTTAGGCGTTCCAAAAGTTCTTCTACAGATGATGTTGATCCAATGACTGTTTCATACTGCTCATATACTTTCTTTTCCCTGTCGTTAATAAGAAGGTCAAGTGCATTTTCACCTAAAAGCTTTCTAACAGATTGTAAAATTTCAACTGTAACCTGGGCGTGACTGTCCGGAAATTTTGACAACCCTTTATCCGTCAGTGAATAATAAGTCAAAGGTCTCCCTACTCCTTTACTTTTGGAATCAGTATTTACCAGACCTTGATCGCTCAACTTGGTCAGATGAAGGCGAGCTCCTTCTTTCGTCATACCGATTTCATCGGCCAGAGAATTCAGGGTAACTTCTCCTTTCATTTTTAAAATCATTAAAATGTTGTCAGCTGCTTTTTTTATCATATCCAAAAAAAACTTGTTTTATTATTTATTTTGTAAAGATAACAAAAATTACTAAAGCTCTATTGTACCACAAAAACAATACAATATATGATATATCTTTTATGATTAGAAAACAATAAAACAAGTAAAAACTTGTTTTATTGTTTTCTAAATTATACTTTTGCTATGTATCAATAAAATTTGATATAACTAAATGGAAAGTTATGGCTGATATAGTACGAACACTTTATAGCAGACGACAATTTATCCGGCAATCTTTTTTAGCTGGAGCAGGTTTATCAGTTATAAACCCTTTATTTATTTTTTCACAATCTAACAAATCAATTATCATGAAATACGCATTACTATGCATACGACGCATTGGAGCCACATTTCGACACAGAAACAATGATTATTCACCACACACGCCATCACCAAGCATATATAGACAATCTAAACAAGGCATTGACCGATATAGGCGGGGAAACAGAAAAACTTGAAGATCTTTTAAAAACGATAAGCAAGTATACACCTGCTGTTAGAAATAATGCGGGAGGTCACTATAACCATTCTCTTTTCTGGAACACCTTATCAGCAACACCAAGAATATCTCCCGAAGGAAAACTTGAAGAAGAAATCAACAAAGAATTCGGAAGCCTTGAAGAATTGAAAGCAAAGATTAAGCAAGCTGGTTTAGGGCAATTCGGCTCGGGATGGGTATGGTTAGTTTTAAAACACAACGGTACATTAACTATTTCTGCTACCGCTAATCAGGATAATCCTTTAATGGACACAAACATGACCAATCAGGGGTACCCTATTCTAGGTATAGACGTTTGGGAACATGCTTACTATTTAAACTACCAAAACAAACGTGCTGATTATCTAGATGCATTTTGGAAGGTATTGGACTGGAGTCAAGTTGAAAAAAACTATGAGGTAGCTTATGCTAAAACAATGTAACCGTATCCCATATTTGAGATAGAAAGTTTGAATTTAGATATGTTCAAAAAATACAGTCATTTTTAAAAATGGAAAATAATACATTTATAAACAAGGCAGAAGCAGCCGGCATCAAAGCGTTTGACCTAATAGACTTTAAGCCTACAACAGAAGTTATTAGTTTTGATCTGAAACAACTTCTTTTTATGGAAATGATCGTTAAAGAAAAAGAATTTAGAGCTGCTTTATCACTTATTGATTTTTCTATGTATACAAATAAAGCAGTGGCTGTCTACTGCTCTGTAGATGCTATTATACCTCCGTGGGTTTATATGGTTATAGCAGACAAACTATATCCTCATGCTCAACTTTTTACATTTAGTGATGAAACTTCGCTGAACTTAGAATTATGGAAGTATAATATTTTAACTGCTGATATATCAGATTTTAAAGACCATAAGGTAGTTGTAAGGGCAAGAACCGACATTCACCCAGAACTTTATATGGCAGCAACCACCTTATTGAAACCTGTTGTAAAATCACTGATGTATGGTGAAATAGGAATGCCTAAGGTAATTTTTAAACAATAATACAAACAAATGAAAGCATTAATATTTACAGGAGCATTGGAAAGAAGAGAAAATTCAACCTCTGAACGTCTTTCCAACTATTTAAGACAGGAATTACAAGCTGTAGGAATAACAGCCACAATATTTAAGATTGCAGACTCAGGAATACCTTTATTCGATCTTACACTAACAAAAACGCCAAACTCTGTAGAGCTGATGAACATCCAGTTTAGAGAAGCCGATATTCACATATGGCTTACACCTCTCTATCATGGAAGTATGACGGGGGTCATGAAAAACTGCCTTGACTGGCTTGAAATCAGTTCACGCGTGCCCATGCCTTATCTTACCGGAAAAACCGTAGGTTTGGTTTGTTGGGCAGACGGTGTACAAGCGATGCAGGGAATTAACGCAATGGATTCGGTTGCCAAAGCTTTAAGAGCGTGGACAGCACCATACAGTGTAGCAATTCAGCGCAGTGAACTTTTTGACAAAAATGATCTGATAAGCGAAAATTACAAAGAGCGTTTTAAAATACTTGTAAAACTAATTACGCAAAATAACAAACAAAGTGCCTTATAAATTTAGAGAAAGTAACAAATAAAAAAAACTTAATAGAAACAAAAAAGCGATTCAAAATTTGAATCGCTTTAATATTTGGGTGAAAGACGGGTCTCGAACCCGCGACCTTCGGAACCACAATCCGACGCTCTAACCAACTGAGCTACAATCACCGTATAGGAGTTTTATTTTAAAAGCCAACTCTGAGCTTCTGGGTGAAAGACGGGTCTCGAACCCGCGACCTTCGGAACCACAATCCGACGCTCTAACCAACTGAGCTACAATCACCGTGTTTGTTTAACGAGTGCAAATATACAGATATTTCAATGCTTCGCAAACATTTTTTTAGTTTTTTATTTCAAATCTGCTAAGCTATTGACTGCCACATATCTTTCTACAGTGAAACCTTCCGCATAATCGGCAAAAACCAATCTTCCTAAATCTTTTGCGCGATATTCTACACTTTCGGTAAAATTTTTAGTTGCAATTGGCGAAACCGGTTCTTTTGAATTTGGATCGTAAAACTGTGAACTATACGCCATAACAGCATCTATTTTTTTCTGTATAAATTCAGAAACATCAACAACAAAATCAGGTTCAATATTTTTCCATTGTATATAATGATACACTAATTTTGGTCGCCATTCTGTTTGATTAATTCCATCAATCAAAGTTTCAATTCTTCGTAATCCTGATAAAAAACAAGCATCAGACACTAATTTACTTCCCTTTGCATGATCAATATGTCGGTCATCAATTGCGTTACACAAAACAATTTCAGGTTGATATTTTCTAATCATTTTAATAATTTCCAACTGATGTGTTTCATCATTCAAAAAGAAACCATCTCGAAAATTAAGGTTCTCTCTAACAGATACTCCTAAAATTTCTGCAGCTTTAGTAGCTTCTTCATCTCGAATCTCCGCCGATCCACGCGTTCCTAATTCGCCTCGGGTTAAATCTACGATTCCTACCTTCTTCCCTAACGAAATTTCTTTTGCAATTGTTGCGCCGCATCCCAATTCTACATCATCCGGATGTGCCCCAAAAGCCAATATATCTAATTTCATAAAATACTTTTAACGGTTTTGCTTTTATTCACTGTTTCGTAATATTCACTTTCCGGATCGCTATCTTTATTCACACCGCCACCCAAAAACAAATAAGCTTTAGATCTTTCAATCTTCATGCAACGCAAATTTACGAACAGATTGCTGTTATCGGAATAATCTAGGTTATTAAATTTCCATTCGCCCAAATATCCGCCGTAAAATTCTCTGTCATAACCTTCGTTTTCCACAATAAAATCATGAGCCTCTTTTTTAGGAAAACCACATAATGCGGGAGTTGGATGCAAGGCTTTTACAACCTTAAAGTCATTTTCCTTGTTTGATAATTCTGCCTGAAAATCGGTTTTTATATGAATAAGAGATCCTGCTTTAAAAGTATAAGGCTCCGTTTTTTGTAAATCTTCTGTAAAGGGCTGCAAAGCATCAACAATAAATTCAGTTACAATTTGTTGTTCTTTAATCTCTTTTTCACCCCAAACAACATCACTCAATTCTGAATCAACCATTGTTCCAGCCAAAGCAACTGTTTGCACTTTATTATATTCGATTTTTACTAATTGTTCAGGCGTTGCACCCATCCACATACCAACTTCGGGATGATAAAACCAATAAACAAAAGCCGTAGGATATTTTTTAAGGAAACGTTTAAAGTAAATTTCGTAAGAATTTTTATTGATAGAAACTTCTTCTTTTCTAGAAAGAACAACTTTTTCTATTGATCCATTTTCAATCGCTTCAATTCCTTTTGATACTAATTGAATATGGAAAGACTTATCTACATTTGAGTTTTCAAGCGATAATTCTTCTTCAGAAAATTCAACATTAAAATCTTGATCTTCTTGAACCAAATGACATTCATTAGGATAAAAAACAGTTTTTTCTTCGTTAGAAAATGGAGCAAAAACAAAACAACTCTTCGTTAATTCGGCAACCTTATTTAACTGATTTTCCTTTTGAAACCAACCAAACCGAGTCGTTTCATTCGGCTTTCGATAAATTACAAACGGAAAATTCTCAGACAAAGCCTTTACCAATAAATCGTCCATAACTATTTAGGTAAAATCATATTCGTTAGTTTACAAAGCGATATTAACTGATTGTTTTCATCGGTAATTTTAATTTCCCACAAATGCAATTTACTGCCCTTATGAATAATTTTAGCAGTAGCATATACCTCTCCATCACGCTTACTTTTTACATGATTCGCAGAAATCTCAATACCACGAACTTCAAACTTTTCAATATCTACAAAAATCATCGATGCAGCACTACCAACACTTTCCGCCAAAGCAACCGATGCGCCCCCATGCAACAACCCCATTGGTTGATGCACCTTGCTGTTCACCGGCATTTTTGCTGTTAAAAAGTCATCACCTACATCTATATATTCAATATGCAAAGTCTCCATCAACGTATTTTTGGTGAACTTATTGCACATTTCTAAAATCTTGATTTTATTCATATCATTTAAATATAAAACCACAATTTACAACGATTATTGCAGAAAAACCAAAAGTAAAATAGCTTTAGTAAAATAATATTTATAATCATTTTTTGGGCAATCCCTTCCGCTACCGCTGCAGGTCGGGCTATCACGAGTCGCTTTTTGTTGCCTTTCGACAAGCTCAGGGAACAAAAAAAGAGCTCCAACAATCGCTCTACCCTATTGCGGTTGGATGTTTGGTGTTTGGTGCTGAATTTTGAGATGTGTTCCCGTTCAAAATAAATCCATACAATCCGTGGTCAAAATCAAACCTATCTAAAACAAAAAAAGTCCCTTACATTTACTTCGTCAGTTCGCTGCGCTCGTGTCTGTAAAGGACTTAAAAAAAGAAATCCCCATCATTTCTGATGAGGATTCTAAAAAAAGGCGGCGACATACTCTTCCACATTAAGATGCAGTACCATCTGCGCAATCGGGCTTAACTTCTCTGTTCGGAATGGAAAGAGGTGAGCCCCGATGCTATAACCACCTTAAGCTGTTAGT
>Ga0308157_10002822_pt1 | contig 27048 bp, 20 predicted proteins | sample PhyBR1_FD_201035 | JGI IMG/M metagenome (GOLD analysis project Ga0308157, IMG submission 201035) | Phyllosphere microbial communities from UC Gill Tract Community Farm, Albany, California, United States - DLSLB.R1 | ecosystem: Host-associated > Plants > Phyllosphere > Unclassified | place: USA...
GGTTGGCATTGTGCTTTTTTATGTTTTTTTATTAAAAAATTTACCGCTCCCCCGGCATCTTTACAGATAGCCCATAAAACGGACTGCAAAAGTAGAACAATTCTTTTTAAAAATCAAGGGGTTAGCGCAAAAATTTTAACAGCCGGAGTTTTTAGATTGACATTGAAAATTAAGGAGTTGCCTTAGGCCTTGCTGTTTTAAGTTTTTAATTACCAGTTTTCCTCATTAATGATGTCGCCTGGCATTAACTGGCCTACATGAATCAATTACAATCCTTAAAACCATCTTTCAGTACCTTTAACCTGGCTACCGCAGCCTCCAGCTCTTTGGGCGCTTTACCATATTCGTAGGTAATTTTATATTGTTTACCATCGGCATTAATGGCAATCCATTCTGCACCACCATCTGCACAATCGGGGCAGCCAATGGTTTCGGGTAGAGCAGCAATCTTTTCCATATTCAGATCATTTTTTATGGCCATTACATCTGCTTCAGAAATTGTTTTGCTACAGGTTTTGGTTTCAGCTACCTGACCATTTTTTGATTTTGAAAAAGTAAGCTTTAAATCACTGATGAGCAGATTATTGGAACAATACCCCACACACATACCAAACGAAGTGCCATAGCTGATGCTATTCAGATTATTAATGCGGTCTTTTTTACATCCCGAAAAGGATAAAGCTGTACTAAAAGTAATTAAGAGTAAAGTTCTTTTCATAGGCTTACTATCAATTGGTTTATTTATTTTGTTGGTGTCAGGGTTTTAAAACAGGACTTAGCTGTTCCGAATTTACAAAAATTGCCCTGTAAGCAGGCACCGATGCTTCTAAAGTCCATAATAATACTCCTTTTCTATTGGTTAATACCATAATATGTCTTTTCGAACTGCAACAGAGTATGTTTTCAGGAGTAATCATATAGGCGCTCCCCATACGGTCGTTATAAATTTGAGGAGGTAACTTAATATGCATATCTAATGTTGCACTTCTGGCAGGTTGGTTCAGTTTAAAAGTATATATGCCTGATTGATGTTTATCTATGCCGTTATCAAAAAACATTAAATTACCTTCAGCATTGATGTGCACAGCATGTGCCTGAGAAAAACTGGTTCCGGCAGGCATCGTAATATCCCCTCCTTTTCCAAATTTCCACATCACCTTACCGGTTTTCGAATCAATTTTCCAGATCTGCCCGTTGTTATAAAAGGAAATGATATAGTTACCATCCGTATCGTAATTTAAACTGTTGGCATGCATCCAGTCCTTTTTGGTTTTTAGCAGTGCTTTATCAGCAAAAGGATCAAGCGCATCAAACACACTCCACTTCCATATCTGTTTTCCTTTTTGGTCCATCACCATAATCCCGTCGCCGTTTATGGTGTCTTGTTTACTGCCACCAATATGGCTTAAATCGGTTAACTTCCGGTCAACAAACAAGGTTACCAATTCACCTTTGGTATTTTTCAAAATTTCATGGTGGATGGTCTGTCTAAAATCGCCCTGACCTTTTTTCAGGTGCAATACAGTATCTCCATTCAGGTTAATTTCTAAAATCTGACTGCCGTAACTGGTGGGCTCATCGTTACTTCCCAAAATCGAAAGCATTGTTTTGTCTTTGGTAAAGTTGATTACCTTGAAACCCATGTTATCGATCATATGGTACCACCTTAATCTGCCTTTATAATCGACCAGATAAGCCATCCCGGGCAAATACCTCTTGTTGATGAGGATTAATCCGTTTTTAAATTCCTTTGGCACCAATTTATCATCAGCACTTTTGGCTTTAAACTGGTCTTTTAACCACTCCGGTAAATCGTTCGATTCGAAAGTATAGGTTTTACTAACTGTTTCGGTGTTGTTTTTTACAGTGATAACCTGATAAGCATAGCTTGTTTTAGGCATAATATTACAAAGCACCAGCGTATGATGGCTTTTGCCTTCAGAAACAGGTGTAACCTGCTTAGCCGAATCGGGAATTTTATTAGGCCAGTACTTTATATAGGCATCCACATCCGAACTGGTGTTTACATCAATCTGGATTTTCAATACATTGTTGTTGTGCAGGCCAACTTTAATTTCTTTGATGCTGCCTTTTTCCAAGCATCCGAAAAGCGCCAGCACCAGGAGCAAAACCGCTGATTTTAAAATATACTTCATAAATTTCTGATCATTAAAGATAGGTGGGATGTTGCTTATAAACAAAAAAGAATACATAGTAAAAACTATATATTCTTTTTCAACAGGACTAAAAACATGAAATTATTGTCTACCCGCGTTACTTAAGTTCGGGTTAATGTTTACCTGATTTAGAGGGTATGGAAAATACTGATCGCGTGGCATTACTACCGTTGGTGTTTGATTAGTACGTTTTAAATATCCGTTAACAATACTTTCGTATTTGCCAAAACGCATTAAATCAGCCCTTCTTTTGCCCTCATAGAATAACTCCCAACCACGTTCCTGCAAAAGTGCATCTTTTAAAGTGGTTTGGTTATAATTAGCGGCAATCAATAATTTAGCATGCGATCTGCCTTTTACCTGGTTAATCAAATCGATACACTCGGTCGTCGGCCCACTTAATTCATTAATGGCTTCTGCCCTGCTCAGCAATACATCGGCATAACGTAAAATGTTTACACTATGACCATCGTAATAGGTATTGGCTCCGTTTGGATCGGCGTACTTTGCCGTAGCTACATCCTGCATATAAAATACACCTGCCGGAGGGGTTGCCCCTATTGATGGTGCCTGTTTATGAACCAGTTTATCTACGCCAGTGTACTCAGCAAAGAATAGTTTCTTTCTATCATCAGCATCGTCGAAACTATTATAAAAATCCCAGGTTACCGCATAATATTGCCATCTGTCGGTTAAAACAGGGTGATCAAGCGGACCAAAGTGATTCAATAATTCTGTTCCGTTCACATTGGCGTCGCTCAAGACCGAGAAAATATTCTCATCACACCATTTATTACTTTCGGCAAATAAACCAGCATAAGTAGGATAAAGTGAATATACTTTTAAATCCATTACCTGTTTGGTCACATCCAGAACTTTTTGCCATTGGTGCTGACGCAGGTATAACTTGGCCAATAAAGTAAGCGCAGCGCCTTTTGTTGCCCTTCCGGCATCATTACTTGAATATATGGGATTATTAGCATAATTAACAGGCAAAGTGTTAGCAGCTGCCTGCAAATCGTTTATTAAAAACGTTTCTATTTGATCAAGCGGGGTTAGCGTTGCATTTTTGGTATAATCTGGATTTACCAAATCTTTTTCGGTAGCCAAAATTACAGGCCCCCATGCATCTGTTAAATCCATATAAGCCACGGCTCTTAAAAACTTAACCTCAGCAAGGAACTGATCTTTTTCGGCCTGTGAAAGGCTGCTCATAGGGCTAATATTGAAAATAGCATTGTTCGCATTTGAAATAAGCTTGTAGATCTGCCTCCAGTCTTCGGCAATTAAACCATTTGCTGAGTTCCACTGCACATTGGAAAGCTGCCCCGGATCCCCACTGTAACTGCAATGTCCCACATCGGTAGTCAAATCTGTAAGTGCGAAGTGCCTAACGGTCCAGTAATCAAAATTGTCTCCTACTGATGGTCCTTTTAAACGTGCATAAACGGCATTCACAGCAGCAACTGCATCTGATTTGGTTTTAAAGGCATTGGTACTTGTTAAGCTACTATATACTACCGGGTCTAAATCCTTTTTACAAGAATACTGCATAAGTACTACTGCAGCTATGGCTATAATAATCTGATATCTTTTCATCTCTTTATCTTTATTAATCCTTATGGATAGAAATTATTAGTTGATGGTTAATTTTACACCTGCTGAAAAGGTTCTAAAAGCAGGGAATGCATTAAAATCGATCCCGCCACCGAAGTTACTTCCAGAGTGCGAATTTACCTCTGGATCGGTTCCTGTATAGTTAGTGATCGTAAATAGATTTTGTCCTTCAGCATACACCCTTAAGCCTTTAATTACTTTAAGGCGATCGAATATTTTAGCGGGCAAACTATAACCAAGAGATACGGATTTCAACCTTACATACGATGCATTTTCTACGAAACGCGAGTTTACATAACTACCATAAGTACTTAAAAAGTATCCCTCACGTGGGATTTCTGTATTTTCGTTAACTCCTGCCACAAACCTGTTCAAAGCATCGGCACCTGTTGTCGATTCCAATACCAGTCTGTTCATGTTGTATAGAGAATAACCAAAAGCACCTTGAAAGAAAATATTCAGGTCGAAACCTTTATAATGGAAATCATTACCTAACCCCATAGTATAGCGCGGGCTCGAATTGCCTAAAAAGGTCATATCATCTGGCGTAATTTTCCCATCTCCATTGATATCCTGATATTTCGGATCACCTGGTTTAGAGTTTGGTTGCGGGGCATAGGTTTCACCTGTTTTAATTACACCCGTGTAGATATATCCAAAAAGTTCACCCAACTCTCTACCTGGCATTACCCTCGAAAATTCTCGTCCAGATACGGTACCACTTGGATTTGCTGTATTTACAGAAATTTGATTTATTGGTCCCAACGATACTACTTTTTGACGATTAAGAGCAATATTAAAGTTCGAATTCCAGGTGAAATCATCATTACGGATGTTTACGCTGCTAATCAAAAATTCAACTCCCCTGTTCTGGATAGCCCCTGCGTTCACAAGTTGAGAACTAAATCCCCAATATTGCTCAAGCGGAATATTGATTAATAAATCTGAGGTCTTTTTTGCATAAAAATCAATCGTTGCGTTTAAACGTCCATCCAAAAAGCCCATATCTAAACCTAAGTTAAACTGTTTGGTACTCTCCCATTTCAGATTTGGATTTGGTAAAGTTTTAGGCTCTGTACCGATCTGCAACGGATCGCCTGGATTTAGTACTGTACTGTAATTTGTAAAAGTTGATAAATACAGATAATTAGGTATCCTATCGTTACCGGTAACACCATAACTTGCCCTCAACTTTAAATTCGAGAAAGTATTTAAATTTTTGATAAACTCCTCGTCGGTAAATTTATAGGCTATAGCACCTGATGGGAAAAAGCCGTAGCTATTATTAGATCCAAATTTCGATGAACCATCCCTTCTTAAGGTAAACGAAGCTAATAACTTATCTTTATAGCCATAATTTACCCTGCCATACATTGAATTAAATGTTGACTGCTCTTTAAAACTGTTATAACCATTTCCCAAATTGCTGATGGTAACATTAGTTCCGTTTGGCGTTGAACCTGCCCCCAGGTTGTAAAAAAGAAATTCATCGGTAGGGAAGCCTTTACTTCCTGCCGCAATAAATTCGTTAACATCCTTTTGGTTAGATACCCCAGCCAATGCAGTAAAATCGTGACTACCAAAATTGAATTTATAGGTTAAATAATTTTCTACCAACCATCTAAATGTTGTCGAACTTTTTTGGGCAGCGATCCCTCCGTTTACGGCACCTGCCGTTAAGGTTCTTGGGATGTATTGTCCTTCGTTCAGGTTGGTATATTCCGCACCAGCGCCCAAGTGATAGGTTAACCCTTTAATAATCTGATAATCTAAAGAGACATTGGTATTGGCTAATTTATTGGTACTGGTATTGGTTGGCTCTAGTAAACTGGCCAATGCGTTGTTTTTACCCTGATAGCGATAATAACTTCCATCAGCATTGTAAACGGGAATATTTGGTAACGCAGTTAACAAGCCAAATAATGGTGCGGTAATATCGGCAGAGTACGATTGCTGTAATACTTTGGCACTCGAACCGTAGAAATTTGCACCAAGCTTTAACCTTTCATTCAGATTTTTTTCAGCACCGATTCTTGCGGTATATTTCTCTAATCCGGTTCCTTTTAAAACCCCTTTTTGGTTAAGGTAGTTACCTGATACATATAGTTTTGAATTCTGATCGCCACTGCTGATGCTTAAGCTTCTGTTGTGTACCGAAGCATTTTGCGTCGCTTCATCCATCCAGTTGGTATTGGCAATATTAAACGAAGGGGGAAACAATACCGGTTTTCCATCTTCAACTGCAGTTGCATTTTGGATAGCTGTATACTGCTGGCCATTCAATAAAGCTGGTTTATAGGTTAAAAACTGGTTACCATTTGATAAATCCAGATCAATTGCTACCCTACCGGCCTTACCCTTTTTGGTGGTAATTAAAACTACGCCATTTCCACCGCGGGCTCCGTATATAGCAGCCGAAGATGCATCCTTTAAAATCTGGATATCCTCGATATCATTCGGGTTAATGGTACTTCCATTATCAGAAATAAAACCATCTACCACATAGAGCGGACTGTTAGTAGTATTGATGGAGTTACCTCCTCTTACTGTAATTTGCATACCTGCACCAGGAGCAAAACTGGTTTGCTGTACCTGTACACCGGCTGCCTTACCTTGAATGGCCTGCCCGATGTTCGAGGTAGTACCACCTAAATTCAGATCGTCGCTCTTAATTGAACTGATTGATCCAGTTAAATCGGTTTTACGCTGCGTACCGTAACCAACTACAACAACTTCGTTCAGTTTATTTAAATCTTCTTCGAGATTTACATTAACAACATTTGATGCGCCGATGGTTACTTTTTGTGTCTTATACCCCACCAGGGTAAAATTTAAAACTCGCAGCTTCCCTTTTAAGGTTAATGTAAACTTACCATTGGCATCAACAGATGTACCATTCTTAACATCGGTTTCTGTTACGGAAGCTCCAACCGCAGGCAAACCTTTTTCGTCTTTCACCGTACCTGTTACTACAGTTTGGGCACTAACGGCCATGGGAATGAGCAGAAACAAGCAACAATAAATATTTTTTAAGAGTGCGTTAAAAAGATTGCGTCTTTTTATAGGAATACTCTCCCTATAATCAGCTGTGGTTTTGTAAATTTTAGTCATGATGATTCGTTTGATAGTTGATAGCAGACAAGAAACAACGACTATTGCTTCTTGAGTATATAATATTAGGAATTAAACAATTCACTTGTACAGCAAAACACTGCGCAATCGATTGACTAAATAGACTAAACACCGGAAACGGGCAAAAATGAATGAAATAAAAGAAGATGCCTTAAGCAATTAGCCTGCCCATAGCAAGGCATCAGGTAGCAAGCTTAATCTGAGGACTAATTGCACTAAACAGATTGTTTGTACTTTCTGCAGCGCTTTCGGTATTGGTTTTGATAACCAGATTGGCATGAGATGAAGGCTCGAATTTTGCACTTATACCTGTAAAATTGGGTATTAAATTTTGATTGGCATCCCTGTACAAACCTTTAACATCCCTTTCCTGACAAATATTTAGCGGGCAATCAATGAAAACCTCAAAATAACGGTCGCCAATAATTTCGGCAGCCATCGTTCTTAGAGACTTTAATGGGGTAATAAAAGAGCAGATGGTAATGATATTATTGTTCAACATCAGTTTGGCTATTTCTGCAGCCCTTCTGATATTTTCGGTACGATCTTGTTCACTAAATCCCAGATCTTTATTTATACCCGTTCTCAACGCATCTCCATCAAGCGCAACTGAAAAAAAGCCTTCTGCTTTTAATTTCTCACTCAACAGGTCAGAAATGGTTGTTTTTCCTGAACCAGAAAGACCGAATAACCAAATCACGAGTCCTTTTTGAGCTGAAAGGGATGAGCGATTAAGTATTGTTTGTTGTGGCATGAATAAAGAAGTTAGCGCTTAAAATTAATCAACTTTACACAAAAAGCCTTCGTTTAACAGCGATTCTTTATTGTACAACATGGGCTTTCCGGATAATGTAGTGATGCTACAGCCACTGAACAAAATGATTGCATGACCTGCAGCTGTATCCCATTCCATTGTAGGGCCTATTCTTAAATAAATCTGAGCTTTCCCTTCTGCCAAAAGGCAAAATTTTAACGAACTGCCTATCGCAATAAAGTTTGTAACTGGATATTGACTAAGGATTTCCTGCTCTTTACCATCAGCATGCGACCGGCTTACTGCGGCTGTCCATGAGGCAGTATTTACGGCCTTAATCTTTTGCGGTGCTTCTCCAGGCATTTGCTTCCAGCTGCCAATGGTTTCGCTGCCATAATATAATTTTCCTTGCACCGGCACATAAATGATGCCCAAAACAGGTGTTTGTGCTTTAATAAGCGCAATATTTACAGTAAACTCGCCATTCTTTTTAATAAACTCCTTCGTTCCATCGAGTGGATCAACACACCAGAAATAATCATAATCTTTCCGATTCCCATAGGCTATACTTTTTCCTTCTTCGGATATGATTGGAATTGCAGGATATAGCTTTTTCAGCCCTGCACAAATAATATCGTTTGCCAGTTTATCAGCAATGGTTAAAGGCGATGCATCACTTTTGATTTCTACTTCAAAGCCTTCTTCACGATTATACACCGTTAAAATTGCCTCACCCGCCGCCACGGCAATATCCAAAATTGCCTGGAGATCGATATTTTCACTAAGATTACTTTGCATGGAGTACTATTTTCGAGTTTTTGATGCGTTTGAGTATTTCCAGCTGTGGGTTTCTTTTATCCAGGTCGGATTGACGGGCAGTTTCCATAAAACGTTTCTTCATTTGGTCGTTTTCGCCATTAAAAAGCATAATATCTGCTTCTTGAATACGCTGCCCCTCAACTGAAGGGTTTACTAAAGTATAGCCAAGTGCTGTTAAAGTTTGCTGGTTGATTAACTCAAATATATTGATTTCTTCGGCACTAAGTTCTTTTAAGAATTTGCGGGTATTATCTTTAATGATAGGTTTAGCCAAATTCTCCCACATTTCGCCTGCATTGGCTGTAGCCAGCGATTCTTTTGAACGATGAAAATCAAGCATACTTTCAAAATACTCAATTTCGAGAAAGCGGCATAACATTTTAATTACCTCTTCAGGACGAGCAATCAGTTCTTCGTAATTCAAGGCAAAAAAACGTTCCGGTCCAATTTGTTTTGACAATTCAATACAAGCCATTTGGTCTTTAAACCACTGTTGCGCCAAATGGTAAATATGTTTTTCGCCTACAATTGCTTTCTTAAAAGATAAAGCTACATCGCGTCCATCACGGTATAAGTAGATGTATTTAAGTTTGGGTGAGTATTTTTCCAGCTCGCTGGCATAATGTACGTTGGCCATGCTTTTGCAACACCAATATTTCGCCTTTTTTGCCAGAGCTACAGATTCGTACACCAGGCGGTTAATTTCGAATAAACTTTGCTCTTTTGAGTTTTCGTAAATCCAGGCTTTATCCAGTTCAACCCCATCCCAGGGCACGGGATTGGCATTTACATAATCTACAACATCACTTACCAGCTCCCGGTATCTTTCAGCTGTTAAGGGAGCGTATAAATTTAACAACGGAACAAAAGTAACCAGAATGTGAGGCGGGTGTGGCGAAGCAATTTCATCCGACTGATCTAAAATCACCCTTAACAAATTAGAGCCTGAGCGTTGCGTACCAATTATCTGGATGCCATATGGGCTGGAAATATTGTTCATGAAATAAAAGTGGTTAAAATTCCGACAAGGATTGCGCCCAATATTAAATATACCGGACTTAATTTATATTTAAAACTCAGTGCAAATGCAATTACAGCGGTAGCACCTACTAAAATGGTGCGGGGCTGCATTAATAATATCTTAAAAGCAGAAGAAATAATCAGTCCGATTACCACCACTTTAATCCCCCCAATCATGCTTTTAATTAAGGGATGGTCTTTTGTACGGTTAAAGATTTTAGAAACCATAATCATCAGTGCTGCCGCTGGCACAAACATACAACAAGTAGCCAGCAATGCGCCTGAAAAGCCTGCCAGCTTATAACCAATAAAGGTAGCGCTTACTAAAATAGGCCCTGGTGTTACCTGACTAAAAGCAATCGCATCTATAAATTGCTTGTTGTTAAGCCAGTTTAAATCTTTAACAAACAGCGATTGCATAATCGGGATAATCACATATCCACCGCCAAACAAAGAGATACTGATACCCGAAAAAACTGTCCCGATTTTTAAAAAAATATTAGGGTAATTTTTAAAAAAACCGCTGACGAATAAAACCTGATTCACAAATAAAACAACAAGGATCGATAAGGAAACCGGACTTAACCGCAGTTTGTATTTCAATTTAAGGTTACCTAAAATCTCTCTGTAATTATTCTTTTGTCTATCTGTTAATAAACCACCTATTGCTCCGGCAAGCATTAAAACTATGGTTAAAATATAACTTCCAGCCAGTAAATCAAGCGTAACAGCTAACAAAAAAAGGGCTATTTTACTATAATTGAAAGCTATTTCTTTGCGAAACAACTGCAAGCCGGTAGAAAAAATAATGACGCCAATGGTAGCGCCAACATACTTCATCACCGCAGTCCATTCGATTTTAAAACCATTGGAAAAATATATATAAGCCAGACATAGGATTAGCAGACAAGCGGGCAACAAAACTGCAAACATGCTCACAATACTACCCAGTTTACTTTTTAGCGTGTATCCGATATTAGCTACCACATTTACCGCCATTGGACCTGGCATAAAAGAAGCCACGGTTACACTATCCAAAACAAGTTCGTTATCGATACTTTTATCCTGATCTACCATGATGGTCTGGATTAACGATACCAGAGCCATATGCCCACCAAAGCTTACACAACCAATTTTAAAAAAGGTGAAAAAGAGATACCTCAGTGTTACTGCTTCCTTAGTTAAACCTCCCTGCACCGATAGCTCCATATTTTGATTTATTTAAGGTTTAACCTGAATTTTATTTATGTAAGATGATCTAAAACAACAGCCGGCATAGACTATTTTACGATCAGATTTTCCAGTAACTAATTTATATATTTTTAACACAGGTAAAGTTGCTAAATACCACGCAAACGTTTGACTAAAAATTTATGCTTATAAAATTATCTATTCGGCGTAAAGAGATCGATAAGCCCTAAAGTAAGCCACCTAATAGCTCATTTATTCATGTATTTTTATATTTCGTTTTTTAAACTGATTTATATTACAAAATGGCAAAATTGGCTTAATTGAAGCACCAAACAAACGATTGCGTTAAATTCTAATCCCATTATGCAATAACCCTTAATTTAAATCAATTATTCAAAAACGATGCAGCCATATTACAAAAAAGTCTTTCAGTTTACTTGAAAGACTTTTTTATTTTTAAGCTTTTGCTAACTTTTGGCCATATTTTTTTGAACTAAGGCAAATCGAAAGCAAGCATATAACTTAACCTTTTTCCGGTTTGTATGTATTCGGCAACTACTTTTCCATCCACCAGGATTTTGTATTCAGACCGTGATTTTGCTTTGGCTTTAGCCAGGGTTTTAAGTTCGACATGAGTCCCAGGCCTTAAAGTCACCTGCTTCTCCCACTCGCCACTAACGTTTTCTAAATCAGTTTGCCTGCCGCTTTCATCGGTATAGGCAACGTCGGCTTTTAAGTCATTGCCAAAACTGACCTGATAAGTTACATTATAATTTTCTTTAAGTGGTACATCTATTTTTCCTTTCGATCTGGAGTAAACAGTTGTCATGGTCGAAAAGGCACAACTACTTAAAGCAAGTATCAGTAAAAAGCAATAGCAAATATTTTTCATAGCATGAGGTTTAGAAAAGAGGACGAGGGTTCTAAACGAAAGGTTGCACAGGAATTATTTTTGAATGAATAAGTTTTGAAGGATTGAACAAGTCATGCTCCTTTATTCATTCCACGATTGAATAATTTAGGCAAAAGTATCCAGATACAGATCTTCTACTTTTTTACGGGCCCAGGGCATTCTTCTTAAAAATTTCAAGCTCGATTTGATGCTTTGGTTATTATTAAAGCAATCAATTCTGATCAATGTACCCAGTTTTTCCCATCCATAATGTGCCTGAAGATCGGTTACGATTTTCTCTAAGGTAATACCATGTAGGGGATTGTTTTTTTGCTGTTCGGCCATGGCGCAAAGTTAAGGCAAAATTATTGAGGTTTATACTGTACCATCCAAACATTTGCACCGCCACAATCAGGATCATTTACCTGATACTTCAGTACTTCAAACTGATTCGCTTCGAGCAATATGCGGTATTCTTCAGCATCTAATGAGGCATGAAACAAATTCTCGCCACCGTTCATGCCCCAGGCTTCCCCTCTTTCAGTGCCTGAGGTAAATAATAAAATACCGCCAGGATTAAGGAGATTGCTAAAAATTTCGAACATGCCGGGCTGATCTTCAATAGGCAGGTGAAAGAAACTATGCCAGGCAATAACCACATCAAACTTTTCTTCCAGCCGGAGTTTACGCATATCAAGCAAAATCAACCGGGTATCGGGGAAATTAATCCGGGCCAAACCGATCATCTTCTCACTCGCATCAACACCCAAAACGTTGAAATTGCGTTTAATGAAATATTCCAGTATGGGCTTTCCATTACCGCAGCCCACATCCAGTATGCTGGCATTTGATGGAAGTTGTTTAACAATAGGATCCAAATAAACACGTTCTACCGAATCGGCATAACGGTTTTCGGCAAACAAATCACCTATTTTATTGTAAACCTGATACACGTTTTTGCGCTCTCCTTTTCCCATCAGTTTAGCCTATTGCTGTTGCATCAATTTCAATCAGCATACCAGTTAAAGCCAAACGTTGTACCGGAATAAGCGTATTTACCGGAAACTTTAAATCGGGCCAGATTTTAGTCGATTCTTCAATCAATATCCGGTGTTTCTCCTCGTCATAATCAACTACCAGAGTGGTCAGCTTGGCAATATTTTCCATTTTCAAGCCTTTACTGGCCAAAGCAATGGCAATATTTTCAAATACAATTGCTACCTGTGTGCTGAAATCAGTGCTTAAAATACCATCGGTTCTGCTCCCACCCTGACCGGCAACAAATACCAGCTGGCTCCAGGCTGGAACTGCAGCAATATGCGAATAACCATGCGGACGGGGATCGTAAATTCCTTCGGGATTGGTTATTTCTAATAAAGAATTACTCATGCCATATAATTTTATTGCTAAGCTAAGTGATCTGGGGGATTAAACCGTCGGTACTTTGCAATAAAAAAGCCTCCGGATCTTTGAGATCGGGAGGCTTCCTATTCATAATAATATCTTAATTACCGGTAGCTGTCCAGGTATTATTATCTGGGTTCGAATCTGGCAATACTTTATTGGGATCTAAAGTTACTGATTCTATTTCTTCGGTTGTTGGATAGCGTACTAACCAGCTGGTATTTTTCATCCATACATCAACCGGCACCTTTACAATATCTGTTTTACCGCTTTTGGTTTTAATTTGCAGGATAATTGGCATTGGCATTTTTTCAAGGTTCACCACTTTAATAGTGTAACCAGCCAGTTTATCGTCTTTTTTAACGGCTTCAACGCTCGCAATTCCCTGATCCATTTTCCAGTTGTTTAACCACCAGCTTCTCCAGAACCAGGCCAGGTCTTCGCCAGCGCCATTTTCCATTGAACGGAAGAAATCGAAAGGTGTTGGGTGTTTAAATGCCCAGTTTTTAATGTACTGACGGAAAGCATAATCAAAACGGTCTTCGCCTAAAATCTGGTTTCTTAAAAGGTCTAATCCCCAGCCTGGTTTGCTGTATAGGTTCACACCTATATTGCGTTCGGCCATTCCATCAGGCATGAGCATAATATTTTCGAAAACCGGATTACCGATAACGGCTTTACCAATTCTATTAAGATCAGTTGGTGCACCTTTGTATTCTCCGTTATTAAAGCTGTTTTTAGAAATACCATTGATGAAAGTATTGAAACCTTCATCCATCCAGCCATATTTACGCTCGTTCGAGCCTACAATCATTGGGAACCAGGTATGGCCAAATTCATGATCGATCACCCCCCAGGCACTTCCTTTTTTGGCAGTCCAGCCACAAAATACAATACCAGGATATTCCATACCACCAATATTGGTTGCTACGTTAACCGCCATTGGATATGGATACTCGAACCATTTTGATGAATAGTGCTCAATGGTAGATTTCACATATTCTACACCACGGCCATAGCTATCAACACCATTGCTTTCTACTGGTTGTGCCGAAACAGCCAAACCTGTTTTACCACTTGGCATTTTATATCTTGCAGCGTCTAAAACAAAAGCTTTTGACGAAGCCCAGGCTGCATCACGCGCGTTTAAAATTTTAAACTTCCAGGTTAATTTATCTTTCGCCGGACGAGATGCCGGATCGGTAACCTCGGCTTCTGTACGGATATGTACTGTAGCATCGCTTGTTTTTGCTGCATTCCATCTTTGTAACTGCGTTGGCGTAAAAACCTCAGCAGGGTTTAGCAACTCGCCAGACCCCATTACGATATGGCTTGCAGGTGCAGTAATTGCAAAATTGATATCGCCATACTCGCAGTAAAACTCGCCACCGCCCCAATAAGGCAAAGTGTTCCAGCCGATTACATCATCGTACACGCACATGCGTGGAAACCACTGGGCTATAGCAAAAATCTCCCCGTTTTTCGTGGTTAAATGTCCGGTCCTGTCCGAACCTTCTTTGGGTACGATATAGGAGTAATCCATTTTAATGGTTACAATATCGCCATTGGCAGCCATAGGCTGATCTAAACGGATTTGCATACGGGTATCTTCTACCAGTGAAGTGAATTTTACCGCGCCTGCCTTTTGTGATACACTGATATTCTGGATTTTATATCCACCATCGAACTTTTCACCCTGTGCACCATAACGGCTGCGTGCAGGGGTTACTGCATAACCACGTGATGTTTCTTTAAAGGTATTCTGATCTAACTGCAACCATAAGTAAGGCAATTTATCAGGACTGTTATTTTTATAGGTAATGGTTACGGTTCCGCTAACCATGTTTTTGCTATCATCAAGGTTAGCTGTAATGTTATAATCTACACGGTTTTGCCAGTACTTAGGACCTGGTGCACCAATGGCAGAACGGAATTCGTTTCCATTCTGGGTATAAAATAGTGGTCCAAATGCCTCAGCCGGGTTGTAATTACTGGTTGGCGCGGGTGTAGTAGCCTGTTGAGCATAAGCTGAAAACGCAAAAGCACAACAAACCATACAAAAAGTAAATAGTTTATTCATATTCATGATATAATAAGGTTGTATTCGGGAGGTAAATATAAAAAATAACCACATATAGATTTATATGTGGTTATAATGTTACCTATCAGCTGATGATTGGTTATTGATCTGCCTTTAATTTTGGCAAATCCTGCAATTTTCTTTCTTGTGGAGTTAATTTTTTCCAGGCAACAAAGGCCCGTGAAATGTAGTAGGTATACCGGAATGGTCTTTCGGCTTTTACCGCTTCTACCGAAGGGCGGTAAATGATCATGAAATTTTTAAGTTCTTCGCCTTCCAGCTTGGTTAAGTCGGTAATTGCCTTTGCAGTAAAGTTTTCGTCAATTTCCTCCATGTACATTTCTTTCTCTTCCAAATCGGCTTCTTTACGCTGTTGTCTTTTGTATTTGCCATAGCCGAGGTTCAGGTTTAAGCCCCCAACTTTATCCGTCATTCGTTTACGATTGAGGTTCCCACCTGTGTTCAGTAAAGTATATTTTTCGGCCAGGGGATCTTTAGCATCAGTAATCTGGCTATTCATTCTTACGGCGCTGATATTTACATCCTTTAAATTATTGGTTTTAACCGGGAGGTAAATGGTTCTGTTTAACAGATTGGTTAAATACAGGGTATCGGTATGATAACCTACCGCCGAAAATTCAATCAGATCGCCAACATTGGCACCAATGGCGTACCTTCCCTCTTTATTTGTACTGGTTGTTTTTTTACTGTTCAGATTTCTAATGGTTACACCAGGAAGTGAAAGTGTTTTTTTTGAAAAATCGAATACCGTACCTGTAGCAACTGTTTGTGCAAAAACGCCAAATGGCATAGCAAGCAATAGAAAAATGATTAGTTTGCGCATTTTCAAAAGTAATTTAGTTCTTCATTTAAAATCTGCTTTTAACAAACTTTAACATTACAACAAACGGAATTAGATTAGTGTTTTTAAATAATTATCCTCATCAAAACCGATTAATACTGCTTTGTTGTTTTTCTCGATAACGGGGCGTTTAATGGCGCTGGTATTTTCTTTTAAATAGGCAATGGCCAAATCCTGAGTGTTGATCTCGGCCTGCTCCTCTTTGGTCAGTTTTTTCCAGGTTAAGCCTTTTCGGTTAAGCACGGTTTCCCAGCTAAAAATGTTGCACCACTCATTTAACTTTTCAGCAGTAATACCTTTTTTCTTAAAATCATGAAATTCGAAGTCAATTTGATTTGCTTTTAACCAATCGAGCGATTTTTTAACTGTATTGCAATTTGGAATTCCGTAAACGGTCATATTTAAATTAAATGAGTAAATGTTTGAATGAAAGACTGAGTGATTAAATGGAAAACACTTTATCTTAAAAAATTTAGTCAAAGATAACAAATTGAAAAGATGATGCGCTGTTTTCACTTAATGTACTATGGAAACAGAAATATTTGATGGCACAGTCCTATCCTATCCCGCCTTAAAATCATTTGATCCTAAAAATCCTGTTTTAAGCCATGGGTGATATCCGTTCGTCACATTTTTCACCCCGTTGATCACATTTTAAATATTGGTATCATTGCGCTTTGTAAAATTGTGGCCTAAACAATAAATCATCAACACAATGGAAATTATTTCTGGCAATCCCGCTTCCGAAAAAACAAAAAACATTAACCAGCTGGAGTTCTGGATTTCAACCACACTCTATATCCTGGCTTTGATCAGCATCTGCACGCAAACCACTTACAATTCGGGTTATTCCTATCATTTTAGCGAAAGTGGCATTGGCTACAGCGTAATGAAGAATTTTTTCCTGCCCGAAATGTTCAAAATCAGTGTGGTGTATATCAGTTTTCTGCTATTTAACTTCTGTTTTATGCCACAGCTGTCCAGGAAGAATAACATTGCATTAAACATTATTCTTTCAGTGCTGATTACTGGTTTTTCCATTGTGGGCTGGATGGTGGCCAATACCTATTCGCAGGCTTACCGTCTGATTGAATTCGACAACATGAGCAATGCATACGACATGCTTTTTGGCGAAGCTTTTACTTATGTGTTTTTCCTGTATCTTTTATTTAATGTATACGCATTTTTTAACGAAAGGGGCGTGGAATTGTTAAATAAAATCCATTTTTTAAGAGATTATAACCAAAATATTGTTACCGAGATTTTTACCACCACAAGGATCTGGCTGATTTCACTTTTGGTATTTGCAGCCGTGCTTTCGTTTAAACTTGATTATGATTTATTGGTTATCTGGCTAATCGCCCCGCCTGTAAATATCTTACTTGCCTTTTGCTCTATTTATTATATCATTCCAAACCTGCGTAAAAACCAGAAAGGTTTTGGTCGTTACTTTTGGGGCAATGTAGCCATTAGTGCACTCATCTCACTCCTATTATTAATTATGCTTGTTCCGTTTATGCGCAATGGTGAGACTGTACCGGTTACTTTAATATTGGCAGCTATAGCCATGATTTGTATTACTACCCCGTTGGCCTGGTACATTTATAAAAACAAGTTCGAAAAACAAACTGAAATCCAGATGCTGAAAACTGAACTGGGCAAATCAGATGCAAGTTTAAATTTCTTAAAATCACAGATTAACCCACATTTTCTTTTCAATGCCTTAAATACACTTTTTGGTACAGCTTTACAGGAAAACGCCGAAAGAACTGGTGAAGGTATTCAGAAACTGGGTGATATGATGCGTTTTATGTTGCACGAAAATACGCAAGATAAGATTTCGCTTACACGTGAAGTAGAATACCTCAACAACTACATCGACCTGCAAAAATTACGCACTTCGCGATCAGCCGATATCCGGATCGAGGCACATATTGAGGAGCAGTTGAATAACCTGCAGATTACTCCTATGCTGCTGATCCCCTTTATCGAAAATGCTTTTAAACACGGAATTAGCCTGCAGCAACCCTCGTATATTAAAATGACCTTGCAAACCAAAGAAAGTACCTTATACTTTGATGTAAGCAACAGCATTTACATTAAAGCCGATAATGATCCTGAAAAACTAAAAAGCGGCATCGGACTTGAAAATGTAAAACAACGCCTGTCGTTGCTCTATCCGGGTAAGCACGAATTAATTATCCGCGAAAGCGCCAATGAGTTTTTTGTGCATTTAACGTTGCAGCTGGATTAGTTCGATGGATATTATTGACTTAAAATTGAGTCTTTTGCTTCTAAATTTATAATTTTAGGCAATTCGTCTTTTCCATCGGATTGAGCGCAGCACAATGGGGAGGAACCATGAACTGTGTTAAAAGATTTCTTCCCGCCTGTACAGTCAGGCACTACGGTTGAAATGAAGAACACTTTAAAAAAACAAAGATGATTGCCATTGCTATAGATGATGAACCCATTGCATTAGATATTATAAAATCGCATGCCTCAAAAGTTCCGTTTATCACTTTGCAGGAGACTTTTACCGATGCATTCGCAGCCATTACTTATCTTCAGCATCATAAAATTGACCTGATTTTTCTGGACATTAAAATGCCTGACATTAGTGGGATTGATTTTTTAAAAAGCCTGAGCAAGCCACCAATGGTTGTATTTACCACAGCCTACACCGAACATGCCGTACAAAGTTTCGAACTCGACGCAGTTGATTACCTACTTAAACCCTTTTCGCTTTCGCGTTTTTTAAAAGCCTGCAATAAAGCGCATGAGCTATTTAATCTGCGGAGCGAAAAACAGGAAACAAAAGCTAACCATATTTTTATAAAAGATGGCTACGAGCAGGTAAAAGTAGAACTGGATGAGATTTTATATATCGAAGCATCAGGCAACTATACCCAAATTCAGCTCAAAAACAAATTGCTAAGCTCGCGCATTACCATTAACGACCTGGCCGATTTGCTTCCAAAAACAGATTTTATTCGTTGTCACCGGACGTTTATTGTAGCTAAAAACAAAATATCCAGATTTGACCGCAGCCAGATCTGGATAGGTGAAAAAGTTATTCCAATTGGGGCCACTTACAGTGGCATCCAGCTTACCTAACTTATTTTACATTTACGCGAATTCCTGCCGAATGGGTAGTAAACTCGGGCGCATACATACTTTGCAAAGTGGTAATGCCATTAGAAAAATTTCCGGAGTGCGTAACCCTCAACGGATATTCAAACACGTAAGTACCTTTAGGCATGTAACTGATAAAGAAATTGGTCGAAGCATCTTTTGTGCTTTCGTAATAGCCCAAACCATCCTGGTATTTATATCTCGAAATTACATTAACCGGCTCGAAGCCTGAAGAGCGCATATCTTTTAAATGGATATACTCCATATCACGGTCGCAAAAGATTTCTACCCTTACTTTTACCAAATCGCCAGGCGTTAAAACATTATCTGCGGTTAAAGGTATTAAGGTATTGCCTGTATTACCAGCCTTTTGCAAGAACAGTTGTTTTTTGATTTTAACACCCGTATTGGCCGGAGTAATTTTATCCAGTTGTTCGAAATATTGCCAGTATAATGCTCCCCATGCTATGGTTTTATTATTATTTTTAATTTGTACCTGACCCATTTCCGGTTTGACGTTAGTACCGGCAATGTTTACTTTCTGATAACCTGTACCTGCTTCTTTTACGGCATTCGGTTCTAGTAAATCATTTAGCCTTTGGCCGCCGATGGTGATTTCCGGTTCGTTACTTTCGCTTAATAAATCGGCACCTTTCATTAACAAAGCGTAACAGGCCGCAACTGTGGCTTTTGTGGTTTTCCAATCGTTGGTTTGTTTGTTCTTTAGCAGCCAGATTTTCATTTCCTCGACAGCTTTGCTATCTTTTGCTACTTCATCAAATGCCTCAATCAGCAAAGCTTGTGTTTCAACCGGATTTTGGTACCACCACCAGCCTGCTTTATTTTTAGCCCAGTACATACCCATCTCCTCATTTTGCTGTGCAGTTTGGTTGAGTAAGGTGATGATTTTTTGAGCTTCCGCGGCATTGCCATTCCTGCTTAACACCAAAGCCGTTTGTGCCAATTGGTACGTATCAAAAGTTTTCCAGTTTGCGGTTAATTTTTTCAGGTAAAAATCGCTGGCCTTTACAAAATCGGCACTGGTATTTTTCGGATTGGTATAACTTCTGGCAAATAAATAATGTAGTGGCAGATAGCCGAAGTGATTTCCTTTCAGTTCCTTTTTATAATCTTGAACCAATTCGGCATCTAAATAAGCAATGGCTTTATTGAGCATGGCATTAAAACCCGGATAGACTTTTTCATCAACCATTTTCAGTTTTTTTAACTGGCCCATGCCTAAAACAATGTGCTGGGTAATGTAGCGGTCTTCTCTCATGCCGGTAAACCACGGAAATGCACCGTTGTTATACTGCATTTTGGCCAGCTTATCGTAATTGTTCTTCAATTCGTAAGTCATGCGGTTTAGATCGAAAAGTACGGCAAGGCGTTTTTTACGCTCGCTTTCGTTATCCGCATTACGTACCCATGGTGTTTCTTCGAGTAAAATTGATTTTAGCTCCTGGTTTTTCTCCAGATTGGATAACAGCGCTTCACCATTGTTACTGTTTTGCCATTGCGCGAAAACTGTTTTAATTTTTGGGGATGAATTGATGATTCCTGTAGCAAAGCTATTGGCATAAAAGCGGCTAAAAGTTTGCTCGGCACATTCGTAAGGATATTCCATCAGATAGGGTAAGGCTTGTATAGCGTACCAAACCGGGTTTGAGGTAAACTCGAAAGTTAAATTTTGATTGCGTAAGGTTTTTGAGGCGCCCGATTTCTCGAGTCTCTCCATATCGAATGTTTTAGTACGATTGCCCCGCACATTTACCGGCATACTCTCCGTGACCAGCATGGTATTGGGCAGAACCGGAATGGTATTTTCTTCGCCATCGCTAAACTTCCCACTCTGAGCAATAGCCTTATAAGTAATGGCATTAATGCCTGATGGAATAATCAAAGTCCATTTTAAAACTGAACTTCCTTCATTGTCAACTTCAAAAGCTTTTTCAAGCTTGTCTGCCGGATCTAAAATCTGAATTGGCTTGCCTGTTAATGCATCGGCTAATGCTAAACTGGCTCTACCATCCAATTTTTTACCAGCCAAATTGTTCAGTTTGGCACTTAACAAAATGGTATCACCTTCGCGGAAAAAACGGGGTGTATTGATCGCAATGGCGAGTTGTTTCTGGGTAACCAGTTCTTTAGTAACCGATGCGGTTTTTAAATCTTTGGTGTGGGCAAAACCCATCATTTTATAACGCGTTAACGATTGCGGAATGGTAAATTCGATCTTGATTTCTCCATTCGCATCGGTTAGTAATTGCGGATAGAAAAATGCCAGCTCGTTAAAATTGGTACGGGTAATAACTGCTGGCTTTTTATAGGAACCAGCTTCAATTTCCTGGCGTAGTGTAGGCTCCCCATCAGCAAATGCCAGTTTGTCGTTTGAACCTTCACCTACTGCAGAGACAACAAGCCCCTCGGCCTTACCCTTCAATGGTGCGCTCGAAAACTGGGCAACAGAACCGGTCATGCTTTCTTTTTTTTGCGAACCAGCCCCAACAACCATTACTTCATTTAAAGCTTGTCCATCAGCTTTCAGGGTTACATCCATTCGTTTTTTATTTCCCACAACTGCAGTATAATTCTTGTAACCGAGATAAGAAAAACTAATTTTATCACCTGCTTTAACATCAAGGGTATAAATGCCAAACACATTGCTGGTGGTTACCGATTTACCTGACCTGATCTGCACACCAGGCAATGTTTCTCCCTGGTCATCGAATACTACTCCATAAGTTAATTTGCCTTTTTCCAGTTCTATTAATTTCTGGATCGCTGCTGGCAAAAGCCCGTTTTTTTTGCCCCTTCTTATATTACTGAGGTAATTGCGGTATGCGTAATTGTAACCGCCATAATAATTGTAACCAAACAGATTAAGGCTTTCATAATTACGGGCAATTACTGCGTAATCGACATTCGATCTTAAAAACCATAAGTAACCCGGGTTAGCTTTATTGTTGGTATTAAAATTCCAGTTGTAGAAATAGTAGTTAAAACTGGTTTGTAAATAAGGGTTCCAGTTCATGCCTTTGAAATCATCCAGGCTCGCATCGTAAAGTGTGGCGATCATTTCAGCCATCTGCTTTTCGCCATTGCTGTTACTGACCTGCAGTTTCCAGCTTTCCTTTTCGCCTGGCTGCAATTTATCCCTAAAGGTTAGAAACTTAATTTCGAGCTCTTTTTGAGGGTCTAGAATTCTAACCTGCTGCATCGAATTGTAAACCGTTCCTTCATGCACCATAGTAAATTGCACCGCAAAGCCATCTTCGTAATTTGCATCAGGTTTAATCGTTACTATACTTTGTTTTGGCGACAGGTTAAGCCACACTTTCCGGGTTACACTATCACGGTAATACACTTCGTAGTAACCCTTACTGCTTTCAGATAGGCCAGCCAAACGAAAAACAGCACTTTCTCCAGGCTTAATTACGTTTGCCATGGTACTCACCCATTCGGTATTGGATTGTATTTGTGCCAGCTGCTCATGGTAGACTACCAGATATTTATCTACCTTGATGGTATCGTTTTGCTCATTTACCGCTGTTAAATTAATTTTATAATAACCAGGTTTTAAATCGCGCTGGCTAAATTCCAAATTGCCCCTGCCATTTTTAACAGAAGGATTTTGTTTGAGTTCGACAGATTTTACCGGCCAATTGGCCACTTCCAGTTCATTATTGTAATCCTCATCAGGGAAAATTTTAATGAATTCCTCCTTAGTCATCGCATACTTTTCAGCATAAAAAGGGCTTTTGTTCATCAGCCTGGGAGGTGCCTGCAACAAACTCCATTCAGCTTTAACATTCGCCTTAACAGGCTCATTATTCAGGTTGCTTACCCAAAACGCCAGGCTATCGCGCTTATTGCTCATGTAAAGAACCTGCTCGGCACTAACGTTCAGGTTAATATCTTTTTGTCCCACATTAACCGAGGTGGTTTTGCTCCGGGTTTCACCATTTAAATCGGTTATTTCGACTTCAATATCATAACTATAATTCAGTTTGGTATCGGTAGCTTTTGCAAAAAATGTAATATCAAATTTGCCACCAGCTTTGGTTGTTGTTTTACCAATGGCCATTTGTTTTCTTTCGAAAGTAGGCGAGCCATAAATGGCCGCTTGTTCAACATAGTTTAACCGGTAATCGATAATTGCCCTGCGGAAAATCTTATAATTCACACTGGCACTACTTACCGAATATCCTGAAAAAGCACTGGCTTTACCAGTCACCTTAATGCTGTCGTTCAATTTATATCGCTTGTTGGGTTTATCAAAAACTACCTCAAAACTTGGCCTTTTATATTCTTCTACCTGCACAGCAAGCTCACCACCTTCAGTACGGATGGTCATATTCCCGTTTAACTTACCTGTTGGAATACTGAACGATCCCTGAAAGGTACCGTAATCATTACTGGTTACCGTGCTTTTAGCAATTTCTTTCCCATTAGTATCTTCAAAATAAACTTCAAGTGTTTTATTTACCTCGATTTTATTTTTACCATCTTTTGATAAGAGACATAAACCTTTATAATAAACGGTTTGTCCCGGACGGTAAATAGGCCTGTCGCTAAAAAGGATTACACGGTTATCATCTTGCGCATCGCGGTAATTATTATAATTGTTGATGTTGATTTTTAGCTCATCTTTTCCAAGCGTAACCAGTGCCCACGACATGTTATTATTAATTTCACCGGTACTGGCGTAACCTTTGTCGTTCGTGGTTAGCAAAGCACCGCTGAAGTATTTACGGGTATTATAATCGTATCGCTGTTGTTGAATTTTAACGTTTTTTAATGGAGCGCCATTGCTGAGCTGACTTACAAAATACTCGTGTTTATCAATATTAATTCTGTTAATCACTGCCATTGCCGTAACCTTAAAATTGATCATGCTATAAACGGTATCATGTTGCGCGCGATTAATGGTTTGGGCAATTAAGGTATAATCATTAAAAGGTAAACCATCCATTTTATCAATTAAAGTATGTGTTTGGTAATCACTGCTTTTGGGCACCACAACTACCCATTCTTTTAAGTTTTTTTCATTTTTCAGGAAGTTGGAAAATTCATTTTTGTTGTTAAACTGCTGGTATTCGTTTTTATCCTCAGGTGTTTTATACAGCCTGAAGTATACTGTATCTACGTTTTTATAAGATAAATGGAGTTGTGCAGCTTTATTTGGCTGTAAATAACCTTTAGTTTGAATGGTGAGCTGACTGCTTTTGATCTGGCTAATTAAGTTTTGGGCATTTCTGGCACCAATACTTTTAGGATAACTTCTGATAGCCTTTTCAGCCAGGGCTACTGCCGTTATCAGATTTTGTTTATTGCTATCAACCTGCATCTGTACATTTTTATGAATCACAGCCTGTTCGTACAGAATATCGGCATAAACTTCACTCGTTGTACTTTGTTCAGCTAAACGGCTTAAAGCACCAAAATAGAGCTCCTGCTTATCACTCATAAAATACTGGTGAACAAACTTCAGCCTTTTCAGATCAGCATCGGCCAAAGCCGGTAAATTATTACTGTTTTGATGAAAATCCATCAGATTTTTGAACAAATGCAGGGCCTGTACTTTAAAAGAAGAGCTATCGGCAGGCAATTTGATGGCTAAAAAGTCTGAACGGCTGCCAAGCAAAGCAGGGTTATTCTTATCCAGCAATTCATCATTGTAACTGGTAAGGCTAATTTGCGTATTGCTAAACACATCGATAGCACGGTGCGCCAGTAAATCATAAAGCGTTGGCCTGAAATTCCGGTTACTTTTATCTCCTACCAAAACTGCATCCAAAGCATCTACTTTGGTTTGTTGCAAAAGTGCAGCGTCATTTAACGATAAAAGGTAATATTTTATGGTTTCATCATTCAGTTTCTTAATGTCCCAGGTTTTAATATCATCACCAATATCGCCCTGCACATTTGTGCGTTGCATAATTTGCCAGTTATTACTTCTCAGGTAATTCCAGTAAGTTTCGGCAAGCAGCGATTGTAAAATACTTTTTTCGGGCTGTTTGGCTATGCTAATATCTTTTCGCAAATCGATCAGGATTTGATTAAAAGTATCCTCTTCCAGGTAGCTTTGAAACAACATGCGGTAAATAACCGATTTGATAATTAAAGGTGTGTTGTGTGTTTCGTGCGCCTGTTTATTGATTTTTGCTATCAGTGCTAAGGCATCTTTAGGTTGGGCCCGATTGGCAATAGAATCTACCCGATAAAAATCATCAAAAGTGTACTGCTGTGCAGAAACATTTAGCGAAATTAAAAATGTGCAGATTATAGAAGCGAAAAAGCGTAAAAATAGGTTCATAAAATAACTGAGGTTTTAATATAGATGGGCAGAGCGTCGAAATTCCATAAAAGCTTATGATTTTATCTGATTTGGATACTAATCTAAGTATTAACAAATTAAATGTTACAAGTTACAAACATTATGGTTTTTAACATTCAAAGCATAAGCTTATCTTTGCACACATGTCAACACAATTAAAAAATCTATCCGATTTCTCTCATACTACGGTTCCTAGCGGAGCAGACTATAAATTTGGTATTATCGTAGCTGAGTGGAATGCCGAAATTACCGGCGCTTTGTACAATGGTGCATTAAAAACTTTGTTAACCAATGGTGTTAAAGAAGAAAATATTGTTTCGTTACCTGTACCGGGGAGCTTTGAATTAACAGGAGGTGCCGAAATTTTATTGAGCAAAAGGAATGATATTGATGCTGTAATTTGCCTGGGCTGCGTAATTCAGGGCGACACTAAACATTTCGATTTTATTTGCGATGCAGTAGCGCAAGGAATCACCAATGTTGGCATTAAATATAGCAAACCCGTAATTTTTGGTGTTTTAACTACCAATAACCTCGAGCAGGCGCAAGACCGTGCGGGGGGTAAACATGGCAATAAAGGTGATGAAGCAGCGATTACAGCAATTAAAATGGCTGATTTTTCTGCAAACATTTAACATTGCGTTTTAATAAAGTATTTGTAACTTAGAGATTCAATATTAATCCGATCTGATGAAATTTCATGAAAGCTTCATCACTTTTGAAACAAACTTATACAGATGAAAAAAGTAGCCATTTTATTATTGGCGGTGTTTTGCACCATTACCATTTTAGAATCTTGTTCTTCTAAACTTTGCCCTGCATACGGATCGTATCCGGAAGGAAAACGCAGAAGAAACTAATCTCTTATTTCTTAATTCTCATATTCAGGTCATTTGCAGAACTTTATTCAATTGCAAATGTTTATTCTGAAAACAATAAATATTATTCATGAATTGGGTTAACTTAACTTCAGTAGAACAGCTTGGAGAAATCAAAAACGCAAGCGGCTACAGCCTTATTTTTAAGCACAGTACGCGTTGCTCGATCAGCCTGATGGCTAAAAAGAACTTTGAATTTGATTGGGATATCATTCCTTCGGAAACTAAGCTTTTCTTTTTGGATCTGATTAGTTACCGCGACATTTCAAATCAGATTGCCGAAATATTTCAGGTAGCACACCAGTCACCACAAATTTTATTAATTAAAGATGGTGAATGCGTATTAGAAGCTTCACACAGCGATATTTCTGCCGAAGAAGTAGCCGAAGTAATTGCAGCTTAAGCAAAAGAAATTAGATAAAATAAAGGGTATTCAAGCAATTGGATGCCCTTTTTGGTTTTATCGAACGTTGGTCTCCTCATCAGTCAGCTTACCTGCTGTCAATACAGGTTAAGTAGGATACCAGCCGATAGCAATAGCCACTTGCTTAACCATGGAGTGATAAACTCAATCTGATTCACAGTATACGATAGACCGTGGGAAAACAAAAAGGTCTGTGAATTGCACTGCCCCCAAAAAGTTAGACACTTATTGGGGGCATTTTTATGAGAAAAAAATATGATTCTGAATTTAGGCTTAAACTAGTTCGAGCGCATCTAAGGGGTAATTCGATTACAGGACTATCG